>Ga0194115_10004791_pt1 | contig 14362 bp, 7 predicted proteins | sample TA2MahsurfametaG_3_FD_148656 | JGI IMG/M metagenome (GOLD analysis project Ga0194115, IMG submission 148656) | Freshwater microbial communities from Lake Tanganyika, Tanzania - TA2015002 Mahale S4 surface | ecosystem: Environmental > Aquatic > Freshwater > Lake | place: Tanzania: Lake Tanganyika...
AAATTATAAATCACGAACATACTCCTCCTACTCTTGATCCATAAAAACTAAATCAAAAGGCCCGTTTTCATTCAAGGTAGATAAAGAATCTTGTATTGTTTACTTCAAAATATCTATATTTTTCACCCCTGAATGATTCAATATTTTTCTAGCTATGTCCGCTACTCGCTTATCATTGTCAAATGTCAATATTCTCGTCTCATTGTTTGAACTATCTTGACTCATTATCAATGCAGAGTACCCACAGTAAGTTCCGATTTACAATATATTTTTTATGGATTTGTTTGAAGATAATATTTTTTGAAAAATCTTACGTTTTTAAGGACCGATATTCATCATCCAGTTTTGATTGCAAAATTTGTCAATATACTCTATTGTTTTCAAAGGATTATTTTTAGGACAGTGCTACATCAAGTAATTCAAGAGCATCTATTATGTCTGTTGAATGGGTTTTATATCGATTTTTGCTTCAGTCGAAGGCTATCTCCAGAATTATTTGCTTTACTAGAAGAAGACTAAAGGAAAGTTTGAAAAATATTTTTTGTATAATCGTATTTATGTGTTTAGTATTCTACTAATATTCATTTTTGTATAAGCTTATTATTATTAATATGAAAAGATAATTTTTAACTATCATACTTTTGGAATAGGATCTTTTCTTGTGAGCCAAGAATTTTATTGGGGCTTCTTAGAACTGCTTGGCTGAATCCTTACATTCACTATAAATAGTTTGTTTTTGTTTGAAGCACTTCCAAAAATTTATTTGCATATATCGTCTAATTATTGTTTGTTCTTAGCTTCAAATCCTTTTCCCCCGAAGGCTTATGCAATTTTTTAATATTTTGCATCAGGATTGAGATGGGTGACTCCATATTCCTTTGGATCTCCCTAAAGTTTCTAAGTACCTGAGTAGATTCCATTATTGTTGATGATGAAGATGACTGCGCCTAATTGATACCTGGTTAGGGTCTAGCACTCCATGCCGCTGAACCCAAAAGCACTATCGCCCATGACTGCGACAGCCCATAACTAAGGATGGCATGTTCTTGCAGATAAAACTGCTGGAAGTCCGATACCCATAGTCCCAAATGTTGCAGCATCTAGTTTTCTTCTAGGGTGCTCATGTTAGAAAACAGTCCTTCCAATATCCATAGTATTGGCTCCTTCTCCTATCAAAATAGTATCGTTGGCAATATATTTTTTTATAACAGAGTAGGAAGAGTAATAGGTCATTGGAACCACTTTTTCAGCCATCAGCTATTCGTTTATCTTTTTATTTTTGTTACTTATACCTACTAACTTTTACTGCCATTACTTGCACTCCACTTTTTTTGTAAGGGCCTTATTTAACTGACCGATAACTGACTGCATGTCTCCGATCAGTCTCGAACTGGCTTAGACATTATGTCCGATTTATTCAGCACATATATCGGCTTGAATCAATTTTACATCTTTTTTGAACCTAGGAGGCAGACCAAAGTGTAAAATCCAGTTGAGCCTAGCCCCGAGCAAAATAATAAGATCTGCTTCCTTCAAGGCCGTCGATCTAGCAGCGCTTATATTTAACTGATGAGAATCTGGAACTACTCCTTTTCCCATAGGAGTCGGTAAAAATGGGATATTTGTTATTTTGATAAATTATCTGACTTAGTTTTCAGCTCGACCATACGAGCAACCCTTTCCAACGATAACCAGAGGTTTCTTGTGCGAATAAATAAGAGACAAGGCTTTTTTCAATTACTATGGGTCCGAAGCAAATTTAGGAGGAACTACAAACCTGGGAAATTCGAGAGTGGCTTATACTGTAGCTGTAAGGACGTCTCCTGGCAGATCTAAAAAGACTGGTCCAGGTCGACCATAAATAGCCGCTTTTACTGCTTTTTGAACATGATATGGAATGTCTCTCGGGTCGGTGATTCTCGCACTATACTTTGTGTATGGTTTCACAAAATACACCTGATCAATTTATTGAAAAGCCTGTTTTGAAGTTTGACTCAAGTCGTTTGAACCGCTAATAAGTATCATGGGCCAGTTGTTAGACCAAGCATTGGCTACTCCACTGATTGCGTTGGTGTGACCAGGGCCTGAAACGCAAAGGCATATACCTGGAATCCCAGTTAGATATCCAGAATATCCGGCAGAATAACTTGCCTGTTGTTAGTTTCTACATCCGTAGTAGCTGATTCCATGACCTTGAATAGCAAATCCGAGCTAGATAACTGGAACTCCTTTGTAAAATCAATAAGTACCGACGATTCCATAGCACTGTTTGATATTTTGAGCAGACAAAGCCTGCGCTAAAATTACATATCCTTGCATTATGACGTATGTGTAAAATAATATTCCTAAATCTAATTAAAGGTATTTTATTTGTTTTTATCATAATATTAAGTTTCAAATATAAATGGCTGAATCATCTGATGCCAACAAGCCTGCCTTTAGAACTATGTTTGGCGCATAGGTTCTCTGGCCTCTCGACTGTCCCGACGATATCCTCTAAGCCATCATCAAATAAATCAAAAGACAATAATCTTAAGTCAAACTCACCCTTTAAAAAGACGGTCTTCAAGTACTTAACTTTTAACTTAGATCGCTGAAAACTTGAAAAAGTTTTTGGACTCAAACTGGGGCAAATACTGGCACGTAATAATTGGAAATAATTTTGGATGCTACTCAGTGCATGAGAAAAACAGATTTGCGTATTTTGAATTCAAAAAGATCACATTTTTGATCTATAAGGCAAGATGATAAGTATATCTTTATTCATAAATAGTTTCATTTGACGAATATATTATGATTCTATCATTATTCTTATGCTGCTCCACCTTATTCAGATCCTCCTTCAGCTCCATCTTATCCTTCTTCTTGAGTTGAAATCTGGGCTTTTTACCATTATTCAACTTATGCGAAGTCAGGAGCCAATCCAATATGAGTCTCATTGGCAAATTTAGTCTTTCTATCAGCCTTGTGAACGAAAGGCAAAGTCCATGAGCCAACCTGACTGATTGGTAGCAATTCTCTTGGGTATTGAGAACCAAGAGGGTCAGATAAATTTCTTAATAAGATTTAAAATACTTGTTATTCATTCTTTGAGCGTGGACCATCCAAAGTTTTTAGACCTGATTCAAAAAGTAGTAATTGTTTTATAAAAATCCGAAGGCGTATGGTAAAACTGCGAGCCAAATATAATGGCGGAAAAGTCTGTGAGACTTCAGAAATCTTCCGTATTTGGTTAAAAGTGGAAGGATAATATTTTGTTTTGCCATTTGATAGACTGAAAATCTAAGTCATAATTGTTTTACATCGATACTGAGCTGAATATAAAAGCTGCGTTATTGTTTCTTTATTTCCTTTCGTTGTACAATCTGCTAGTTTCTTTAACCAGCGGTTGATATGAATAGAATTTGGTGAGTTAGGATAATTTAGATTATGTTGCGAGCAGGAACTAAAACCTTGATGCAATTGAAGAAACATATTTTTATCCGTTATAATGCCTCCTGCTGGCATCATCAGTTGCCAGCTGATTGAAATACTTTCCTGCTAAATTTAAGTTGGAAAGGTCGTGTGGTTGATAAGTCATACAACTAATACAATTATAATTGAAAATATATATTAGAACTTATATTTTTATAACTTAAAAGATGCCCCCTAAACCACCTCCAGCAAACACGGCTCCAGCTTTATCGAGTAATAGTGAAATGATATAGAAATTGAACAGCAGGGAGTCACGCTTGCAAACAATATCAAAGACACAGAATCCTAATAATTCAAGGTAAAGTGAATGATATCTTAGTTGTCGATGCGCAAAGAACTGAGAGAGCTCAAAAAGACTTATGAATAATAACAAAAATTATTGGCTTACTATCAGTAGGAAAGAGAAAGGATAAACTACAATTGGATCATTGCCAAGAAAGAATTGGAAGACAAGAAAAGCGAACTGATCAATAAACAGAGGTAGATTGAAGACTTAAAGGAAAACCATGTAATGACGCTCAACCTCTACAAACAAAAGTAAAATTCCAATAACGTAGAATCAAACACATTTTATTGATCAACCAGGATCAGCAAAGTTAAGTCAGAAAAGACGTCGAAGTCACTCTCAAACAACTGGAAGATTAGCACAGGATTAAATAAAGAGCACTAAAAACAGACTTGAGAGCATTGCATGTCTCAATGAAAGAACAGTAACTAAGTCAATAAAATTACAACTTTGCTTTGAAAGCTGAAAACGATAAAAGATTGACTGAACTCAGACAGTAGTTTGAAAGGAGAGCAAACGATCTGAAAAGGAAGTATGACTTGAAGATGCAAAAAGGAAGAAATGAAATGTAGAATTATCGCAAAAATTTGATAAAGCAATTGTAGGACAAAAAAGATGATAAAATAAAGAAGCTAACGACTTAGCACACAAAGAAGTACTCAGACATCAAAGCTTACTACACTGAGATTACTGCCACAAATCTTGATCTGATCAAACAGCTGAAGAACTAGATCAAGTAGCTGCACAAAAAGTAAGAGTAAAACAAAAGACTGCTCGGACAAATTTAAAAATAGCGAAAATAGTTGTAATAGCCGTTGGAAATACTGAAGACTGAGATAATAAAATACACGAAAGACTTGGAGGAACAGGCAGCGATAGTGAGCGACAAGAAGAAGATCAAAAAGGCCATCGACCAAGAAGAGAAGAAGTTCAAAGATTTGTAGTACCAGTATGAAGTGAAGATGCAGAACTACAAATACAAAGAGGCAGAAAGGGAAAGTCTATTCGGCATCTTCAACAATACTGTATACTCTATACAGCAGAGAGAAGGACTCAACAATCTCATCCTAGAAAAGAAGATAGGAGCCGTCACAGAAGAACTTGAAGTCAAAAATACTCAGTTGAGTGAAGTACTCAAGGCAGCCCACGTAGACGGAAGAGCTATCGGAGCACTAGCTCAGACTATTGAAGAAGTATAAAACGGCAAGAATGATGCAATAGCTGAGTTGCAGAACCAACTGCAGCAAATCAGAAGGGCTCATACTCATATGGTGAAAGCTTATGAAGGAAAACTTGCTTAGTTTGTGATTCCAGTAGAAGAGTTAGGTTTTGACCCTCTAGTGCCTACGAACGTATAATGATCATAGATTTTATCTGATTAAAAATCTCTTGAAAAAATATAACAAAATATAATATCAAGTATTCCATTTATGAGGATGTTGACTAAAAATACTTTTGAACTTAAGTTTTTTATTTCTTCTTTGCGGATATTATTTGAATATCAAATTATGCCGTTATTCAGAACCTGTAGTGGAAGTGCCTTTGACAGATTTTGTATTTTAATAGGAAAAAGATACACAGGATCTATCTTAGTTTATTTCAAATTAGTTGTATCCATACCCTTATTATGTTTTTAATTTTTATTGGCTCTCCTACAGTTTCAACTGAACTATCAGATCCACTGTCATTATTTACTTCTGTGGAAACTAGGCACTGTAACTATTATTCCAGTTACTGAAAATACTTTTATCAGGCTCCTATAAATTGATGCTGATCTTTTTCTTAAGCCTAGGAAGAGGACTCGGAGATGGTTCATCTTGATTAACGAATTTTAATCGAGGCGTCATAGCCTATTTGAACAAATGTGACTCATATAAAAAGCTTTGCTACACTTTCATATTTATATGAGACGGTAGTTTAATAGTTGGTATAAAGACTTATTCCTGATTCGTTTAATTGATCAAAAGTTCTAAGATTTTTACTAGTTATTAAGTTGACTGGTTATCAATGTCTTAATGTTCAACGATTTAAAATCCTTATACAAACTTGTATTTGCTGATGAAACTAGTCAAACTATTGCTGTTCTGCAGAAACTTAATCAAAAAATTCTTGAATTGAACCATTTAGTAATGATTTAGTATAACTATATTTTTGAGCAACTGCTGATTACAAACCTTTTAGCATCCATAGCAAGTAAATAGTTTGTATAATATCTGAACCGTCAAATACGAATAAATATTGCTTTTAATCTCCTTGTAATTAGAGCTTTCTCTTTTTATTGGCACGTCTTTAGGGTTCGGAATTGGCGAAAATGACAAAATCATTATGAAGTCAAAGATATTTTTGAGGTACTATTGTATTGCAGATATTTGAGCAAGTATTTATTTCGGCTGTAATCTCAGTAAAAATTGTGATCTTTGGCTTCTCTTGAAGTTGAAAATTGAAGTTCCTCTTGTGATTATCTATGTTTTGATCTTGATGATCTTCCAAAAGGAATTTAAAAATTACGAAACGACTGAAGAATTAGATGCCGATACCTAATTAGTTTTCTTTTTTCCCACCCAAAAAGTATAAGTATTACTTATTTCTTCCAGAAAAAGATTTTATTACATTAATCTGATTTAGAACATTTTTACCTATCGATAATTATCATTTGCTTTAAAATTTGTAGCCAGAGCCGGTCGTTCTCTAAGACTTAGAAAGACTGCGAAAAAGTAGCGAAAGCTATTTGTGACTTTATTGAGGGGTTTTAGCCTCTGAAAGACCTTAATAAATCTTAATATTACTCGATGTACTTTGCATTAATGGAAAATCGGGATATTATCCGCCCTGCTTTACAAATTAGTTGAGATTTTAGATAAATTAATCGGTTTCTCCCCTCTCAGAACAAATCTTAAACATACCTAAATCAACTATATTGAATTTTATCGATAATATTATTAATAATATACTGAGGATAAATGAGTAAAATATATGTTTAAATTAGAGTATATAAATCAAGCTGATAAAATATTAGGCACTCTTTCAAAAATTGAAATTCCCTTGATTTGCGATCATCCTATCTGCTTTCATTTTATCGACACTGTCATAGCGGCTGCTTCTGAATTACTCGATAATCAAGTTGAGTCGATCGATACATTAATCTTTCTTTTGTAACACGAATCTATTGTATTAGGACTATTTCAACATTTATCGTTCAGCCTCGATTATTCTTTTCTCATAGGATTCTATCAACTATCCCACAGGTTTTGAAGATTCTTATTTGTATTTTACTAACTATTTGTGTGATGCCTGCTTTGAACTTATCTTAGAGCACTGACAATTATTTAAAAACCTCTTTAGTTCCTCGTTCTAGGACTGCAGCTGCTCAATTATTTGAAGCAAATTCTCTATTTTGTCACAGTAAACATTAAGATTCTCCCCAAAACTGTCAAATTATTCCTTTTTTTCTTAAAACTCATACAACTAGTGTTTTAGCATATCGTTTTCAATATGCAAATTTGATATTTTTTGTTTCAATTACTAGGTCTCTGTTTTCTATTTGTTAGACTATTCCTAATATTTGATAATCATTTAAAGAAACTCTTAAATTTGGGACTTAGTATTTGAAATCTGCTCATTGTTAGTTTAAACGATAATTCTTATTTTATTTTCGTATTCATCCTCCATTTGTAATGATTTTGACTGTTATTTTTCTAGTAAAAATTTGTAATCCTATAATTGATTAGTAAGCAACTATTTGTCTGCTAATAGTTTCTTTATCATAGCTGAGTATTCATCGAACATAAATGTCAACTATTGCTTATTCTTTTTAAGAGCAATTTCAAGCTTTTATTTTAGTATAGATTTCAGTTTAGAGATCGTCATTTTGAGAATCATGTTTTAGCGCGTCACGTCGCAAACTTCACTTTTTTACAGCATCTATTTCTCTACTTAGCTGATCGAGTTATATAGCATCTACTCAAGTTACAAATCATTATTCCTCACAATATTGGAGATGTTGCTCCGACTCATACGCTTCGGAACCAAAGATTCATTTCGATTTTCAGTGATTCTTTGATTGTTTACTGATTTTTATCGCTCTTTTGAAGCCGATCTCTGAGGTTTTTTGCCACTGAACTCCTATAAAATTTTGTATTCTGATCTGGTATGATTGAAGGAAAATATTTTGTCGTTTGGCTGAGAGTTCTAGTTGGTCTTACTTTGCATAATATTCGATATTTCGTACTTATTGAACGCTCTTATGTAAGACTATCTTGTGTCTGAATGTAAACAGATGATACCTCTAGATGGATTAGAAACATTTTCATTTTATTTATTTTACATTTTCGAATTACTTCTGTTCTTTGGGTTGTAAGAATTAGTCAGCCTTTGATATTTTTAAAAATAGGAGGACATGATTATGTGTCTGTTAATAACTATATAATAAAAATTTAAAACAATACTAAAAATAAATTAAAATAAATCAAAAATATTAATAGCTATAACTGTTTTTGTCTTTATTAGCAAAAGTATTAACTGTTTTTTTTCTTTATGTCTGTTTCTATCCCTATCGACGAGTGTCTTTCATCTATTTTTTATAGTATTTCAAATACTTATCGTTAAACTACCTTATACTAGCTATTTGATCCTCTTCCTATATTTTGATTGGCTATGAAGTGCGATCTATTTAAATAGGTTCGAAAGGATTGTTTATATTCTTGAAAATGAAATCTTTTGCCTGTAATGTATACTTACCTATTGTCTAATTTTTCTATTAATTTCTTTCAGTATAATTCCCCATCTCTAAGCTCTACTAGTTACTGTCTTATATATAGGTATTTTATATTTAACCTCGGACTGCTGTCTAATAGATTTATCTCAATTTTTCGTATTTCATATCTTTAGATTCAATTATAAATTTATACTCTTAGCAAGTTTTCTCATAATTTCGAATAGTAAAGCATTGCTTTTATAATTCATTCGCCAAAACTTATTTTTAAAAGGCATATTTTTCGTTAATTTAGCTTAGTATCAATATTTATTGCTAATATTTTTGGTAATTCTTTTGTACTTCTCTGATCAAACTTGATTGATCCAATTTTTCTCTCATTATCTGATTCTATTTAATGTAATAAGTATTCTTAGCCTTTCTTTTGGCTAATTTTAGCCCCAAAAATTTATAAAATTATCGAATTTTTCCTCTGAAAATGAAAGAGGTATAAAGAAGGGTTATCTTATGCTTGATCTTAAACTAATGAACATGTTTATTTCTAAAAACATTTATGAAGAATAACTTTTGTTTGATTGAGACTGTTATAGATATATCAAACTGCTTTTTGAACCTGTTTAGAATTTCAACCCTTAATTTTCGATAAAAACTTACAATTTTTGTATTGAACTTTTCTATTTTTTTAAGCTTCATTTATTTTTAAGTGATATGATTTTACTTTATTCGATTTTATTCGACTTCTTTCAACTATTTAGTTCTCAATCTCTGACACTTATTTTTGATTACTCGGTCTCTCATTATTAATACAAATTGAAATAGGCTTTTGTGAAGCCTAATCCTAACTAGTTTTTAACTTTTAATTTTTCTTCTCAATAAACTAGAGGTTAGATTTTGATACAAAAAATGATAATTTTTTATCTTTCTTATCTATTTCAAGTACAAAGGCAAAGATTCTAACTTAGATCTGAATTACATTTACTTTATTACTGTTTCTATAAACAACTTTAAGCTTTTTAAAATAATTATTGATTGAGTTGAGTATATTTTTCTGTTAATGATCTATTCTTACTTCTTTTTGTGTTACTTTATTAAATTGAAATACTTCTTTATTTTCGATTTACCATAATATTTTTTTACCCTTTGAAGACTTTATATTTGATATTTACTATCGAGTATTGCATTTAGATTGTTAAATACTTTTCTCTTAGAGTAGGAAATTAAGTTACTTTTTAGCTTGTCAAATTTTACTTGAAGAAATTCTGGGGTTCTGTTCCTTTGAGAAAGATAAGATCTAAAATTTATAAAAGCTTTTGACGTTTGATTCAATCTAATCAACAACATTTTTTTTCTGAGGAAGAATGATTATTCAGCATATGAGTAAAACTATTGAAAAAGACTTCTCATTTTCATTTGAGTAAAATGTTTGTATTTCTTTGACACTTTAGCAGACTAATACAATTAGAAAAATATTTTCTTTGTTACTTCACCATTGGATCTCTATATTTCCTTCAATTTTGCCCATTTCAGTAATTTGAAATGTTAAGCCTTATAGTTCAGTAAGCCCAAATATTTCTTTGCTGTAATCTCATCATGTCTTTATCTTATACTTTACTATTTTTATTGATTTTTCTCCTCTTTTTATGATTGATTTTATTGTTACTCAACTATTTAGTTTAGCCGGTCTATTTACGCCTTCAGGCTTTTAATTTCTTTTACATAAATTTCATTTTATTCCATCAGTCTTTTTATTGTCAAATTGTAATTTTGCTAATTTTCATTTATTTTTATTTATTATTATCGATGGATCCGTTCTTTTTAACTTTGAATTTAAGCTGATAATATTTACAAATGTTGCTTTAATTAATCTTTTTACTTTTGAATCTCCGCGAATTAGACTTTAGACTTCTAGTATTTGAGTACTTACTTCATTTTATCTTTCAATATGAGCGATAAATTGTTTATCAAAAGATCTTTCTCAGATGGTTTTAAAGAGGCCAATGGAGAATGCAGCAGATGAAACGCAGGATTTAATTTCATTATGATATTCAAAAAATTTTGCTCAATAAATTAAAATTCATTTGCTTACTTTCTGTTTGCTGAATGATTTTGCAGAAGTTTAGAAGGACTACTAAATTTTATTTTAGATCTTGCTAACTATCGTAAAATTTATTTGCTATTTATTTTATCTTTGAGAATAATATTTTAAGTATTTCGTGGCTTGTTGAAAATTATCGATTGAGGAACTTAATTATGCTATTGATGCTGATTTCTACTTTGTTGTCTTGATTCATGAACTATTTTGTTGTTATTTGATGTACTTCTCAATATTATTAGAGACTATTATTTATCATATATCTTTCTAACAAGCTAGCTTTTCTTTTGATCAGCTTCCATCGACAATTTTTTAAGTTAATTCTCTAATTTTTGTTATTTACTGAAACATTATATTTGTATTTTTTTCAAAATTAGTCTTTTAACATGATCAACATTGAATGATTAATCTTTTAAAATACTTTTAACCTTTGGAAACATCGATGAACTGTTTTATATTTTGCAGCATTGATAACAAGTAAAAAGATCTATGTGCAGTATCAATTTATTCAGATAATTATTGTATTGAAGTATTTATATTTCCTTGACTTCAATCTCAACCAACATGTTGTGATTTGACTTGCTAGTTAAACAAACATCAGTTTAATACATCATTAACATTTGCAGAGCTTATCCAGTAACTTGATCCTTTAAAAAAGGATTTCCTTTTATCAATAACTTTTTTAAATTCTTCATCCTCACTATATTTTTGACGGACTCGACTGAATTGATCTTGTTGTGAGATAAATTAAGTATCGATACATTTTAAAATTGTTCTAGATTTTAAATCATTGAAATTGCGTTATGAGATAGATCTATTTCCTTGATTGCCTTAAGTTTTATCGATTATTATGCTTAAAGTTTGTCAATGAGAGATATTGCTTTGCCGAAGAGATTTATTTTGTCGTGTTTTTGTGACTTAGAAGAATTATGGTAATGCCAGGAAAATATTTTTTATTAAAATGCTTTTTTTAACATTTCAAATTATAACCAACTTATTACTAAATATGCATTTTCCATATTAATTTTTAAAAGATAGATAGTAAATATAACTTTTAGATAAACTTTGTTGCCAAAAATTTGAAGTTTAGTCTCAGCCTCTAATTAGATAAATATTTTATAAAAATTATTCATCCTGATTATAAGTTTATTTGTTATTGATAATAGATATTTTAAAATGATAATGGACGATGATCATAGCGAGCTTGTTCACACGTAGAACATTCTATTCTCTAGGGTATCAGGAATGCGCAATACTTAGTTGTTCACTTATCCGAGGTCTGACAAAAACTTAGCGCACTTCTTAGCGTACTGGAGCACTGATGGGACTTTGATTGAGCCTTGCCAATTCACGTAGTTGAAACACTGACTGAAACAAATCTCATGAACTACGCCTTCTTCAAGAGTCGAGTTGCTGTAAATCACTTTGTAATGGTTTGGCACACTAGTTCCCTTGGTGGATTTCTGACTCACGATGTAGAAATCGTAGTTGTCGGAGACCACCTAATTGGCTATCAAAGTGCCTGCATTGACGTTTTGCACCTGGCCTCCAGTTGACACGAATCGCTAGTTTGACTTTCCGTTGATCGAGATGAGCATCCAGTGGATATTTTGCTTATAGGTCTCTTTAGCCAGCTAATTAAAAGGCACCACAAAGTTGTCGAAGAAAAGCTTATTTTGGTCTCCTGCGCAGCTGTTCTGGAAGACAATAGTGTTGCTTGGAACTTTTTTGTTTCTTTTGTTGAAAGCATCAAGGGCCAGCAAGTAAAGGTTGATCATACTTTTGTACTTATCATCAGAGGATAAATAGACTGCTCTTTGTGTAAAAATTGAACTGAAAGTAGAGTTAATGAACGCAGCGATAGAAAGAATAGTCTTTCCTCCGATTTTGCAAGTATCGAATCCGACCAACATGGTATCTTTCACGCTGCAAGTAGGGGTGGAAACCCAAAGGGTATTTCCTCTTTTGGCTAAGATTTGGAGCAAAACTTTGGTGAGAATCGACTGGGCATTTTTGTGTTTGAGTTTTGCCTAAGTAAGAACTTGGGTGGTCATTTCTATAGCTAGCGCAATCTTCTTGATTTTCGGATAGTCATTCTTCATGTATCCTGGAAGCACTATAAGGCAGAGGTTGCATCCATCGTTATTAGCTTTTTCCAGTTTCTTTTCAATATCACCCACGCTAACCTTACTAGAATCAATCTTGTATTCATTAGTTTTCAACTTAACATCGAGGTTCTTAGCAGTTGACTCAAAAGTCTTGAGCAAAAATGAAATATCCATTCCTTTCGGACATATTAAACCCAGCTAAACCTTTCTTTCAGCATTGAAGATTGGTTTGTTAAACAGATTGAAGAAAGCTTCTCTTCCTTTATCAACACTATTGCTTTTGCCAAGCTAAAGAGTTGGGTTAGGCATACTCTTTGCAGTGATCTCAGCCATGTCAGAGCTAACCTTCAGGCCTAACTACCTCAAGCCTTCAAATTCTTTCTCGTACTTCAGCTTTTTCATTAGCTGCCCGATCTCTTTTATCTTATCTTAAGGCCCTTTGATCGTCAATTCTGAGATTTGTTTTCGCTTCATTTCGTCAAAATCTTAAGGAATTCCAGTCATGAGCAGAAGTTCTGGGACAAGCAAGACATTTTATCGCACTCCCTCGGAGTTTCTCCTTTAGCCTTATACCTCCAAAACAGGCTGCTTCTTTTCTTTAATCTCAATGTTGTACTTCGTCTTGTAGTAATCAACCATGTCGAAATCGTTTGCAAGCTTGATTGAACCAACTTATTCAAACCTGACATCTAAGATCCTATGATACTTAGTCTTTCCGTAGTTAGCCATAACTGTCTGGTTGATTAGCTGCTATTTCAAAATAGCCCTTTTCTCCTCTTTTGATTTCCCTTAGTTAATCTTATAAATTTTATTGATAAAGCTCAAAACTGTATCGTTCCTGACTATCTTTTTAGCTGCATCTACTCTCAAAAAGAACTGTCCCTTTTCAAGCTGCACGAAGTTAGATTTGAAGCCATTATACATAGTAAGGTTTGAGTCAATCGGTTGCCTGTCTGTCCTGTTGAAATATTTTCCGGATCTCCCTATTTCAACAAAGTCCAATTTTCTCATAGTGTTCTTCAGAGCATTGTTCAGGAATGCTAGCAACTGTCGGGGGTCTTTCTCAATGTCCCTGAAAACTTTCACTCTTGTCATTTTCAATGAGTATTCCTCTCCTTGATGGATGGTCATGAAGGCATGCTCTTTTGAGTCTTCTTCCTCGAAATGGCTTGATAGCACGTTGTATCCTGTAAAGATGGGATTCTTTATTTTCTTGGTGATCTAGCCCTTAAGGCTTTCGAATAGCTAGAACCTTAGCTTGGTGTTGTCCTGGTTGATCCTCGGGTTGTAAACCACCTTGTATATAACTATATGATTAATATTCTTCAAAGTTACTCTGTAGTGGTTGGTCAAGATAGTCACGTTTCTGAAGGAGTTCAAGTGGTCGCCTCTTCTTCTCTGTGGTAACATGTAGAGACTTTCTCTCTTTTCCTACTCGCTTATCTGGCTGGGGGAAGCATCTGGAGCTGGAGTTTGGGGAGTTATGGACATAACTTATTTGAAGATAAGTTGAAGATTTCGGAGTGCATTATTTAATGATTTTTTCGACTTATAAAAATGATTATATCAACCTAAACAAATTTATATAATGTATAAAGTTCTATCAGAATACTATGAGTATCTATATGCGAAAAATGATATATAAAAGATCTAATCTTTATATTTATGTCAAACTATGGTTCGGTTATGAA
>Ga0194115_10004793_pt1 | contig 14357 bp, 9 predicted proteins | sample TA2MahsurfametaG_3_FD_148656 | JGI IMG/M metagenome (GOLD analysis project Ga0194115, IMG submission 148656) | Freshwater microbial communities from Lake Tanganyika, Tanzania - TA2015002 Mahale S4 surface | ecosystem: Environmental > Aquatic > Freshwater > Lake | place: Tanzania: Lake Tanganyika...
ACCCTGGACGAAAGCGAAGGTCCCCACTGCCCTGCCTCTCCATCAGCCTGCAAAAGATCCTCGATCGTGCAGTCAAATAAGCGTGCCAAGGCCATAAGAACTGCATTTCTGGGCTCTGCCCGACCCTCTTCGTAAGAACCAATCACCGATCGCCCCACCCCCAAGCGTTCTGCCAATTCTTCCTGGGTCCATCCCAAGCTCTTGCGCTTCCAACGCATATTCAATGCCAAATAGGTCATGGTCTTCGGTTTAAGTGAGTTTATGTTGTTCATCGTAACGAATGCTAAATTAATTGGTTTTTCTGTTTTTTTTAGTATTTAAGAAAAAACATTCCAAATCACCTCAAAAAGCCTGCTCTCCATGGCCAAAGATGTATATTTGCAACGCTCGAAGGTTCCGTAGCTCAATTGGATAGAGCATCTGACTACGGATCAGAAGGTTTGGGGTTCGAATCCCTACGGGACCGCGACAACAGTATCAGGGGGCATCACCCCGATTATCCAAACACCAAGAACGCCTCCACAACACAATGAAGTTCAATAGATATCACCAAACTAGATTGAATTGCGGATACGTTTGGATTATTGGCGCATTCATTTTGTTGATAAGCCCTGCCCTTTACGGATTTGATCTAAACCATAATGTAGGTTCTCCTTATTGCTATGAACCCAAAAACGATTCATCACCAATTGATACCCTAACAAAATTTGGTTTCACCATTCAAGTAAATGGCCAAAACATCGTTGTCGCCGATGAGGATTTACCCACTAGGGTAGACTGGAAGGAAGCGCAAACAATGTGTGGACAATTAGGCAACGGCTGGCGGCTGCCCTCCAATGATGAGTTGGATGCTATGTATAATCAATTACACCTTCAAGGCCAAGGAAATTTCTATCCTTTAGGCTATTGGAGTAACCAAGAAGTGGATGCGACCAATGCCTGGGCCATGTATTTCTTAAGTAGAGAGAAGCATCCAACACGCAAACTCATGCCCATCAAGGTTAGGCCCGTGCGTACCCCTTGAAGACCATAACAAGCATGGTGTCCACAAAGGAATTCAAAAGATTGGTCATCCTTTGTGCATACCAATTCGCCGCTTATATTCAGGGAATTAGCGGGCAATCGCTGCCCGTGGTGGGGGATTCCTTCGAGGGAAACGGCACAATCACCACCTGGTATGCAGACCAATGCACCTTGCAAAAGCCTTTCCCTAACCCCAATCCCAACGCCGTAAACCCTTCAGCGAATGTCCTTCGATACCATGACCAAGGAGGTCAATACGCCAACGTGCGTTTTGATATTCCTGGTAATTTTCCTTTGAATGTTCATTCGAGATTCAGGCTCAAGATCTATATCCCATCCAATGGGACAACGGGCAACCAAGCGCCCAGAATTTCCCTTAAACTCCAAAACAACGGATCAGCCACACCCTGGAGCACCCAATGTGAAATCATCCAGCCTTTGGGCCTCAACCAATGGCAAGAAGTCCAATTCGACTTTCGTAGAGATCCCTGGATCAATCTCAACCCAAACTCAGGGTCACCCTTGAATCGAAACGACTTCAACCGGGTTGTTTTACAGATTAACGGGGAGAATAACAACGATCAAGTCTTGGCCTACTTGGACGATTTTGTGTACGATACCCTAGGGTATGCCAGCGCCTCAAATACCCTCGTATGGAGTGATGAATTCGAAACGAATGGACCGATTGATACCAACAAATGGTTTGCACAAACCCTCCTTCCTAACGGAACGAGTTGGTACAACAACGAGATTCAACATTATACGAATCAGCCGCGCAATGCCTATGTGAAGGACGGAACGCTCAACTTGGTTGTCCGAAGAGAACAATTTACCCAACAAGGAATCACCAAGGCTTTTACCTCGGCAAGACTCAACTCAAAATTTAGTTTTCGATACGGACGAATAGAATGCAGAGCTCGCATTCCGATGTCCACCGGAACCTGGCCAGCAATATGGATGCTTGGGCGGAATGTACAAGAGCCTGGTGCTTACTGGGAGCAGCAAGGATTTGCGAGCAGCGGATGGCCTGCTTGCGGTGAAATCGACATCATGGAACATTGGGGCAGTAATCCCGAAATCATTCATAGCAGCATCCACACCCCTTCAAGTTTTGGGGCAACCATCCATACAGCAACTCGAAGAATCCCTGGTGCAGGACAACAATTTCAAATTTATAGTTTGGACTGGCAACCCAACAGACTTACGTTTTCCATTAATGGGCAAACCCTGTACACGTACCAACCCAACCCCAGAAACTCGAGCAATTGGCCCTTTGATGCACCTCAATATTTGCTCTTCAATGTCGCCATGCTCAACGGATCGGCATCACAATTTCAAGCGGACAGTTTACAAATTGATTATATCCGTATTTACCAAGATAGTCTCGACCTGCAAGGACCTTTACACATACGAGGCCAAATTTGCTACGATAATTCAACACTGGACCCCATTTCAAATGGCAAAGTTCTACTTCGCCAAAATAATCGTTGGCAAAATGATACTGCGTTAAGCTATCAAGGACGATTTGGGTTTTACGGCTTATTACCCGGTAACTACTTATGCACTCCTATCATTCGACAAAGCCATGGAGGCCTCAATGCTTCAGACGCTTTAGCGGTCGCTTTGCATTTCGCTCAGGTACAGCCCCTGAATGGTTTGGCAATCCTTGCGGCTGATGTTAATGCAAATGGTTCTATCAATGCGAATGATGCGCTCAACATCGTTCTACGATATTCCGGTTCTACCAGTTCTTTTGCGGCAGGGGATTGGGTTTACCATTCTACACCGGTCTCGTTGACCAACGTTGGACAACCTAACCTTCTAATCAAGGTTTTGGCAACCGGGGATGTCAATGGTTCCTACCGCCCATAACAAAATAGCCCCTCCGAATGGAGGGGCTACCTTGTTCAAAATAAACCAACCTATTATTTATTTCTTGGAGGCTGTAATCGCCATTTGATAAACGACCAAGCCAAATCCAATTTTGTTCACTGCATCACCGATATTGTACAACAAGTCAATATTGAAGGTGCCATTATAGGCTGCTAACAAATTGCCATCCATCAACATGTACCCGATGGGGTAAATTGCCCATCCTACCAACACGAAATTGCGCAGAAGACGGATTGCATTTTGAAGATTAGCATCACCTGATTCACGGGCCATCGATGCAACGGAACCGGCAGTGGCTTCATAAACAATACCTGCCCATCCTATGGTTGAGATCAAACCCCACATGATGGTGGATTCAGGCTGTACAGCTTCTCCGATGTACCCTGCTACAAGCATCAACACCGAATAACCAATCATCTTCCAAAGGAGACCTTGCTTTGCGCCGAATGGCTTGAGAAGGAGATAAAATTCTACACACATCAACGGTACCGTCAAAGTCCAATCAATGTAACGGAACTGAGTGGGAGATGGGTTGATGAAACCCTCCATACCTGAGGTTAACCCTCCGGCGGCATTGTGCTCCAACGCATTGAGGTAATAATCGCGCATGTAATAGTAATGCGCTGCGGCGATCATGGTGATCAATCCTGAAACAAGGAGTGATGTCTTCCATTTGCCATCTACTTGACTTCTTTCGAAAAAGAAGAAAACCGAAGCGGCAAACATGGCCATGAGTCCCACAAAGAAGGTGAACCCGGTGACGTCTCCCGGCTGGAGAGATGCCATCAAAAAAGTGTTGTTTAGTACCATAATTTTGGTTTAAGGTTTACACAAATAAAACATAAAAATTTAAAAAAAGTTCACAATGACCTCTATTAAAAAGGTTTACCTGCATAAAAAGCCTTCAAATTATCATTTTTTGTCAAAAATGTGGATAAATCTGCACGAAATATTAACAAAAAACCCCGACTCCATAAGGAGCCGGGGTCGGATTTGATGATTTCCAAGATCTCGGATTCTAATCAAAAACCGATAGCATGGCTAATTAGCGAACAAAACGGGCATTATGCAATACCTGTCCCTGAGCACCTTGTTCAATGACACGAAGCATGTATTGGCCTTTGGCAAGTCCTTCCAAGGAAATTTGCTGAGCAAATTCACCGGCTGAGGCCTCAAACACGCTAAAGGATACTACACGACCGGTGGCATCGAGCACCTCCACCTGAACCTTGGCAGAAGACTGCAAAGGCATGCGAATGCCCAAATGATTCACCACAGGATTAGGGTAAATGCTTAAAGTACTGGCATTGACCTTCAAGGAAGGAATGCGTAGCGCAGCACCGCTGTATGCTTCAGCCCATACATCGGTCAGTTCTGTTTCAGAACCCAGAATCCATTCGGAGGAATTCACATTACGACCACTGCTAATGACCAATTCAACCAATTCCTGACCGGCCACAACACTCAAACCTTCGGTGTTGAACCATCCAAGGCGAACTTGGTTTCCGGAAATCTGATAATCCAATTGACCTCCATGGAGTTGGGAACGAACATCGCGCACGGTAACACCGGCAGGGATATTCAGAACCAACGAAACTGAGCCAAGCTCCAGATTCCTGTCCGATGAAACTGCTAGAATATCACCGTTCACAAGACCAGCATCCGCAAGGGACACAGTACTGTTACGGGTATTCACGTTTGGAGTGTATGAGCCGTTGATATCACCGAAGCAAATCGCTTGAAGGTTCTGTGTTACGTTAGCCGAACCAACTGTAATGGAAGGATTGCTGTAAGCAAAATTACCAACATTGAAGGAAGTCAATGAACCAGCAAAACGACGGTTGATCAACAAGGCATCCCCTGAAGTTACAGAGTTGGAATTGTTAACATCGCAAGCCGTCAGACGAAGACCTGTTTGGATGACTGTACCCACAACGTGACGAGTCGCTAGAAGGGCATCCGATGCAGTTACACCACCCCAAGCCTTGCTTGTCGCTCCGGTAACGACATACGAACCTGCTGGAACATTTGCTATCGAGTAATCACCAACTGCATCTGTGCTATCAAAGGCAACAACAGTCGTTCCATTCATGATACTAACAACGGAGTTAGTCATCGGAGTCAGTGCTGTATTGTTGTAGGTGAAACGACCGCTGACCGTAGCCAACATAGGGGCAGGAGGATTACATGAGCCAAAGGCAACAGCAGGTAAAGTAGCGGGCAGGGCAGGAACTACATAGCGGCGGTTGTAAGAACCGAAGCCGTTGGGTTGACCACATGTTGAGTCCATTAGGATTTCATCCCGACCCCAAGCAGCACCGTTGATAAATTTATAAAGGACGGTGGTCCCTGTTGCCAATGGCGCGGAATAGGTCCAAATATTAGGATCGGTTGGATCCTGAGTCATACGGGTTGAGGCAGGATTCCAACCGTTCAACGTACCGACAATACCAACACCGGCGGAGTCGATGGTAAGTCCTGTCATGTTGACACGGAACGTGATGATTGGATTGGACGCTGAGCAAGAACCGAAACCAACAAGGCTCAGGGTTGTGTTCACCAAAGGAACAATCAAGTAACGATTATTACTTCCAGGGAAAACACATGAACCGCTAACCGATTCGTCATTACCCCAAGCGTTACCGTTGATGAACTTATAATAAATGGTATCACCGGACATCAAACCGCTGTGGGTATAGGACCAAACGCTAGGATTTTGTGGATCCTGGGTAAGTGCTGAGGTTGATGGATTCCAACCTTGGAAAGAGCCAGCAATATGCACACCGTTCGGACTTACAGTTAGGCCTTGCATGCTCAGCATGAAGGTTACATTAACAGGAACAGGAGTAAAGACGGAGCATGAACCGAACATAACGGGCGATAGGATATTGTTGCCGGCAACAACGGTATGCGAGCGGTTACCGCCGCCTTGGCCATTGATCGCGCACGCACCTGGTACAAATTCTTCCGAACCCCAGCTATTACCATTAATGTATTTCCACTCCACGACATCCCCAAGAGGAAGGTTGGTGGTATAGGTGTAGATATTACCGTTATGAGCCGCAGGGGTCATCGGTGTAACGGCAGGATTCCAACCTTGGAAGGAACCCGCAATGTGAACACCGTTGGAACTTACGGTGAGGCCCGTCATGTCCACTTGGAATGTCACCGATTGCAAAGGCACCAAACCGCTTTGGCAGGAACCAAAGAAATACAAGGGCAAAGTATCGTTACCATTGCCAGAAACGGTGTGGCCACGATTACCACCTACCGCACAGGCTGAAGGAATAGATTCGTCTTGACCCCAAGAATTACCGTTAATAAACTTGAATTCCAAGTTGTCCCCAGGCGTTAATTTGGTGGTGTATGTCCAAATATTGGCGTTGTTTGGATCCTGGGTCATGGCCGTAGAGCCAGGGTTCCATCCTTGCAAATTTCCTGCAATGTGCATGCCCGCGCTGTTCACCGTCAAGCCGGCCATGTTAACACGGAAGGTAACATTGGTAGCCAAATCCAGCGAGTGAACAATACGAGGATGGACGTATTGCTGAATGGTATCGATAAAGGTCAACCCTTTGATACGAGACATGCCTGGGTTACCCAATAGACCTTGCTGATGCAAAGCCTGTGCGTTGTATGAACCGCCTGTTTGGGCATTAGTTCCAGCAACAACGAAAGTGAGTGTGGTGGAATCCCACCAAGTATAAGGATCAGTTTCGTTGAAGAACGTTGTGATAGACCCACCAGGACCCAAAGGCAAGTTACGGACTGGACGAATGATAGGCCACAAACCTTCGCCGGAACCGGTGTTGATTTGGTCGTTGGGAGCAGGATAGATATAAGGAATGGTTTGGTTGTAATTGCTGCGGGCAACATTCGAAACAGGGTCTCTAAACTTATTCGCATCCGCAAATGGAGCATTGTTACCGTAAGCGGTCACCATGGCTTGGAAAATACCGGCACCTTGAACCTCAACCACGTTTTCGTTCGTTGTTGGAACGACGACAATCCCTTGACGGTAAGGGGCAAAAGGATCACGTACCGCTTGGAATGAAACCATGGGAACCTCACCGCCATCTAACCACGAGGTATCGGCCATAGCACCGCCAACATTGATTGCCATATTGACCGCTGAAGAATAGCTGGGCCAATTATTCTGATTCAACATACCACCAAGGCCATCCAAATTACCTACGATGTTCGTATCGATTACGGAATTTCCGTTGGGCAATTGGAATTTAGGCAGACTTACTTCGGCCCATTGATTCATGGTCGCATAGGCAATGGCCACATAACCACCGGATCCTACGCCGAATAGTGCAATTTTGCTTTGGTCAATTTTGTAGGGATTACCATCCATCGCAACGGTTTTGCGCATAAAACGAACCGATGATTTGATATCGTTGATGGCACGGTACACCGCATTCAACAACTGAGCCGTACGTTCCAATTGCGTTGCGGCAAGGGGATTCCAACCCAAACGATACTTGGGGGCAATAACCACATAACCACGCTTGGCCCACTGCTTACACAAATTGACTGCGGATGAGTCATCAATACTCCCGGTTATACCACCGTTAATGACGGGAGGCAGGAAGTTACCCGTGTGGATATAAACCAAGACCGGACGAGCCTGATTAGCGTCAACAGCCTGGGATGGCTGGTAAACCCGCATAGTTAAGTTGGCCACTGGGTAGGTAGTGGTGGGTGGAAAGAAATGATGATTCACACCGTACACCACGTTGCTGGTCACGGTAATTTCGGCATCCGTAAAGACCTCAGAGAGGTAACGGTTACCCTGCGCCATGACCCATTGCCCCATACCCGCAAGCAGGAATAAGGCCAAAAGAAGGGTTTTTCTCATACTTTAAATTTTAGTTTTGTTCAAATTTAGAAGAAACTTCTGAAAATACCAACGATTTCTAATTTTCTTTTGAGGCATTATTTATTTCTTTTTCTGGAATAATAAGCCGGGATTTGGATAGGCCCAGTTAGACCCAATCGAGCGGCCATTTCCTGCCATGGCGCCTGATAATCGATGTTTTCACGGTTTTCGCGGACTACCGATGGGTTTGTGCTAAATCGTTCGCTGAAGCGGGTTGAGAAATAGGATAGGCTTTTGAACCCTGTCCAAGCAGAGACTTCCGAAACATTGCCTTTTTGGGTGCTCAACAGATGATAAGCTGCGCAAAGTCGATGCTCGGAAATATACTGTTTAGGGGTCAGGCCCTTGAGTCGCTGCAAGCGTCTGTCCAATTGGGAAGGACTCATGGCCATTGCCTCGGCCAAATCCCCCACCTGCAAATCAACTTTGGGGAGGTTTCGCCGTACGTATTCATGGATTTTGACCAGAAAACGTTCATCTTCAGAGGGCAATTGTCCAAATTTATCCTCCAAAAGGAACCTTCCGTAGGAATAATAGTAAGCACTTTCTAGCCCATTCCTCAACCGTTCGGCCGCCATGACCAAAAGCTCCCGGGAGCTTACGGATTCCAAAAGCTGGTCCATACCCGCCTCCAGGCTTTGCAATCGGGTTACAGAATCCAAAGCCTCCACAATGCCCAAGACCGGGAGGTAGGTTAGTTGGGAATGGCTTCGAACCTGCCTAACCAAGTTCCAACGATCAGACCCCGAATCTCTCAGGACATGCACCAAGAGGGCTGGGGCGGTCTTGAGTATTTTGGACCAGGCGGCTTCCGCCGAAGCAAAATCCAATACTCGGTAAGATTGAATTAAATAATTCTTGAATTTGAGGCGGCCCGCGGTATGCGAGTCCACCAAAACGATGGTGGTTTTGGGTAACATGGAGAAGACGTACGGGGTTTAGCGCACGTCAACAATATTTTCGAAATACCCACAACCTGACGCTATAATCCTACCCTACAGCTTTATACACAAATAATTCACTATTTCCCCTACACTTGTAACAAAAAATACTTCAAGGCCCCTACAGCCTCTACAAGAACCCCTACAAAGACCTTAAATTCCATCCTTACCGTGCCCAAAGCGGTGTTGCTTGCCGTTCGGAAATGGCCAGATGTTCCTACGATTGAGGGAACAAATTCCCTGCATACACCTTGGTGGCGAGGTTTAGGCCCATACCGGCAACTGCAGCGGCCGGTTGAAATCCTTGCGGCATGGTCACAAAGGCAGCGCGGGATCCAGGACCTAAGGAACCGGCTGATTCCTGTAAACCCATCGCAGCCGCAGCCATGATGGTCATGGAGGCCAATGCCGTCCTAGGATCCAAGCCACAATTCAAAGAGGCCAGGCCCCAGGTCAGCCATGGATTACCTGAAGGTGCTGAGCCTGGATTCAAATCCGAACCCAGGGCAACGCGTTGACCCTGAAGGAGCATTCGGCCCAACGGAGCATATGGAATACCCAAATAAAGAGAACATAAGGGCAAACCCACGGCGATTGGTCCATCGGGACCCAGATAGCGTTCATCATCCTCGGATAAGACCTCCAAATGGTCCATACTCATCAAACCAAGCCGCGTAGCGACCTTGACACCGCCAATGGAATGGAATTGGTTGAGATGCGCCTTGACCGGAAGTCCCAAACGCTGGGCCGACAAGGCCAAGTTTTCCAAATCTTCCAAATCAAAATACCCCAATTCACAAAAAATATCCACAGCGTCCACCAAGCCTAGGTCCGTTAGCCTAGGCAACCAATCCTCCACCACCACCTTAGCATAGGTTTTGGGGTTGCCTTGAAATTCCGGAGGGACCGCATGCAGTCCCATAAAAGTAGTCTGAATCGGAATCCCGGCCCATTGACCCAAAGAGCGTGCAACGCGCAATATCTTGGTTTCTGCCTCCAGCTCAAGTCCGTAACCGCTTTTGATCTCCAGAGTTCCTACCCCCAATGCCATCAAACGCTGGAGCCTGGCTAAACTCTCCCCCATCAAATCCTCTTCGGAACTTGCCCGCAACTGCCGAACCGATGACAAAATACCTCCACCTCGCTCTGCAATCTGGCTGTAGGTTGCCCCGGCCAATCGCATAGCAAGCTCGTTAGACCTATCGCCAGCCCAGACCAGGTGAGTATGCGGATCCACAAAGGCCGGTATAACCACCGCTCCTTCCAGATCCGTCCGTGGGCAATGCCCGTCATGCCAGTGCGACATCATTTGGGAAACCTCTTCTTGCCTTCCCTCCCAAACCGATTGTATGTGAAGCGCCTGACTTTTTGACCCCACATCGGTTTTAGGATCCCATTTCCCGGTCGCAAGGACAATGCCACCTTCCACCAGGAACCAGGCATCCTCAAGGGGATCGCCCAATTGACCGCCCTGCCTGCAAACGGCTTGATAATCTTCGTGACCCCATAGGGCAGAAATTCCGTGGTATAAATGCAATGCCATGGCTTGAACCTACGTTACAAAGTAACCATCAATTTGCTTGGACCTTAACCCTGAAATTATTTTTGCGATTCCAAGTCTTTAAAAACCATTCTATGTTTTCAAACATCTCCAAATTTTTCGTCCAGGCGTTTTTGTTCATGATTTTGGTCGTGCTTGCTGCTTGGGGCGGGGCGCGTTGGGCGGTGGAACAAGTGCGCTCCGAACAATTTGCGCCATGGTGGCAAGGCGAGGTCCAAAACGGGCCCAGACTTAGGAGTGTTGGCTCAGGGAACGCGATCCCCGATTTTGTGGAGGCGAGCGAGCGCAGTACCCCGGCGGTGGTCTATATCAAAACCCAGTCAACCCAGGCCATGCGCTCTTTCAACGATTGGTTTTTTGGGGATTTCTTCAATCAAGGTCCTCAAACCGTTTTGAACTCCGGTTCCGGGGTAATTGTATCCGATGACGGGTATATCGTGACCAACAACCATGTGGTGGATAAAGCGACCAAAATAGAAGTTGTCCTGTTCAATAAGAAAACCCTGACCGCAGAGTTGGTGGGAAGCGACCCGGGTTCTGACTTGGCCCTGCTCAAAATTGATGCTTCCGGCTTGCCGGTGGTTCCCTTTGCCAATTCATCCCAGGTCAAGGTTGGCGAATGGGTGCTTGCCGTAGGGAATCCATTCAACTTGACCTCCACAGTGACCGCAGGCATTGTGAGTGCCAAAGGAAGGAACCTTCACCTGATGAGCAACATGTTCCCTATCGAGGCTTTTATACAGACTGACGCCGCCATCAACCCCGGCAATTCCGGTGGTGCGTTGGTCAATACCTCCGGAGCACTCATCGGCATCAATACCGCCATCCTTTCCAAAACAGGATCCTACAACGGTTACGGCTTCGCCATCCCTTCAAACATCGTTCGCAAAATCATTGGAGACCTCAAGGAATTTGGCAAAGTTCAACGGGCCTTTTTGGGCGCTGAGGTCGTGGATCTGGACGAAAAAATTTGCAAACAAGCCGGCATTCAACACATGAACGGCGTATTCATCACGTCTATCCTTTCAAGCGGTGGTGCCAAAGAAGCTGGTCTCCTTTCGGGAGATGTGATCACAGCGATTAACGACGAGGCTATTCACAGCAAATCTGCTTATGATGAACAACTTAGCTATAGAAGGCCTGGAGAGACTGTCGAACTCCTTCTCGAAAGAGACGGTAAAGTGATCAAACGGAAAATTCGTTTGACCAACCTTGATGGTGACACCGAAATACAGAAGAACCGCAGTGTACGATCAACGGATCTGGGCTGCGAATTGGAGCCCCTCAGCAAAATGGAATTGGATCGCCTGCAAACCCCCCACGGGGTGCGCATCGTTTCCATCCAAGCCGGTACGCTGAGCAGAATGGGATTGCGCGAAGGATTTGTGATTACCCATGTCAACAAAAAGGCTATGCAATCTCCTATCGATGTGATCGATGCGTTGAGTTCAACCCGCGGGCAGATTGTGATCGAAGGCTATGACAAAAACGGAGGCAGATCCGTTTATTCCTTTTACGGCTTCTGATCCGAAGAAGCGGAGGCCGGCTTGGCAATGGATTCGCGCATGTCCGTATCGGCCTTGATATTCTGCATACGGTAATAATCCATAACACCCAATTGTCCTTGCCGAAAGGCATCGGCAATGGCTAGAGGGATTTTGGCTTCTGCCTCGATCACTTTGGCACGCGCTTCTTGGGTATGAGCCTTGAATTCTTGTTCCAAGGCTACGGCCATTGCGCGCTTTTCCTCAGCCCTGGCTTGAGCGATTTTCTTGTCAGCCTCGGCTTGATCGGTCTGCAAACCCGCACCAATATTCTTTCCCACATCTACATCCGCAATATCGATGGACAAAATTTCGAAGGCGGTCCCAGCATCCAGGCCTTTGTTGAGCACAGCCTTGGAAATAAGGTCAGGATTTTCAAGAACCTCTTTGTGATTCACCGCCGATCCGATCGAAGAAACCACTCCTTCACCCACCCTCGCCAATACGGTTTCTTCACCGGCACCACCAACAAGCTGTTTGATGCTAGCCCGAACGGTTACCCTTGCTCTAGCAATCAATTGGATACCGTCTTTGGCTACGGCCGTCACCGGAGGTGTATCGATAACCTTGGGATTGACCGACATCTGCACGGCCTCAAATACATCACGACCCGCTAAATCGATCGCCGTGGCGGCTTTGAAATCCAAGGGAATATTGGCTTTTTCTGCCGAAATCAAGGCCCTGATTACGTTGTTGACGTGACCTCCGGCAAGGTAATGGGTTTCGATTTCATTGGCCGAAACACTGAGACCGGCTTTGGTGGAAGTGATCATCGCATTCACCACGACTGCAGGTGGAACCTTACGAATTCTCATCAAAACCAAATCCATGATACCAATACGAACACCTGAAAAAACGGCGGTAATCCACAAATTAACGGGGACAAAATACAAGAGCGTGAAGAAGGCTATAGCCAATCCACCGGCTATCACAAGTAAGAAAACAAGGTCGCTCATCGAATTGATTTAGATTTTGTGGAACAAAGGTAAGGGTGATTTACATGCGTTGAGGGGCTTTGATCCCCAACAAATCCAAAGAGTCTCGCAACAAAAGACGGGTTTGCTGGCAGAGTCCAATTCGAAAGCTCCTGGTTTCAGCATTGCTCTCTTGAAGAACGGGACAGTCATGGTAAAAGCGATTAAACGCGGTAGCGAGGCTGTACGCATAATCGGCAACATGGGCAGGGTTGTATTTCTCGGCTGCCAAATTCAGCGCTGGAGCAAACTGCGAAAATTGACGCACGAGTTCCAATTCTGCCGGTAACCAAGCCCGGTGAAGATCCAAGGACCATGGATTTAAGCCCACCTTGGAGGGTTCTACAGGCTCAAGGTCAACAACCCGAGCAAGCATGGAGGCAATCCTTGCGTGAGCATATTGAACGAATGGACCCGTATGGCCTTGCATATCTATGGAATCTTCTGGGTTAAAGGTCATTCTTTTGGAAGGATCAACCTTGAGGATGTAGAATTTCAAGGCTGAAAGTCCTATTTGCAAAGCCAATTCTTGGCGTTCATCCAAAGCCATGGCCTGTAACTTTTCGGAATCTCCCATCTTGGCTTCTGCAAGGCCTTGAACCACGTCCATCAGATCATCGGCATCCACTACCTTCCCCTCCCTGGATTTCATACGCCCGCTTGGCAAATCCACCATTCCGTAAGAAAGATGATGGCAACGGTTGGCCCATGCAAAGCCAAGCTTATCAAGGATCGCGAAAAGAACTTTGAAATGATAATTCTGCTCATCCGCTACCGTGTAAATCATCCGATCAAAACCCCAATCTTTCTGCCGCTGATCGGCAGTACCCAAATCTTGTGTCATGTAAACCGAGGTGCCATCACTTCGTAACAATATTTTGGAATCCAAGCCGATGTCTTGGAGATCAGCCCAAACAGCCCCCTTTTCATCTTTGCGAAAAACGCCCTGAGCCAGTCCATGTTCTACCAAATTCTTGCCCAATACATAGGTTTGAGATTCGTAATAATTGCGGTCAAAACCAATCCCTAAGCGTTCATAAGTAATGTCGAAACCTTCATAAACCCAGGAATTCATCATTTTCCATAAATTAACTACCGCCTCATTGCCTAATTCCCATTGTAGCAACATCGTCCTTGCTTCTTGGAGGATCGGCGCCGTGGCCTCCGCCTCTTCGCGGGTCACCCCTGCTGCAATTGCTTCTTCAACCTGAGCTTGAAATGCTTTTTCATAAAGGACATAATAATGACCGACAAAATGATCGCCCTTGGCATTCACGTCCTTGGGCTGTAAACCTTCCCCAAATTTCTGCCAAGCCAACATGCTTTTGCAGATGTGGATACCTCGATCATTAATGACCTGTACCCGAACGACTTCATGACCAAGTGATTTCAAGATTCGGTACATGGAGTCCCCCAACAAATTGTTACGAACATGGCCCAGATGCAAGGGTTTGTTGGTGTTGGGGGAACTGTATTCGAGAACGATTTTGGATCGTTTCGGAAGGCTCTCTGAGTCAGGGTGACCATGAACAGGTG
>Ga0194115_10004795_pt1 | contig 14352 bp, 22 predicted proteins | sample TA2MahsurfametaG_3_FD_148656 | JGI IMG/M metagenome (GOLD analysis project Ga0194115, IMG submission 148656) | Freshwater microbial communities from Lake Tanganyika, Tanzania - TA2015002 Mahale S4 surface | ecosystem: Environmental > Aquatic > Freshwater > Lake | place: Tanzania: Lake...
ACCTCTACTCGTCCGAATCATCATCTAAGTCTTCATCTAAATCCTCGACATCGCTTTCATCTACCTTATCTCTGATGTTCTGGATATCTTCTTCAATTCTATCCAAGATATCTTGTATAGTTTCCTCTTTTTTCTTCTTTGGCATGCTTGCTCCTTTTTTGTTTGAGCAGGAATTTTAAACTATGATTTTAGATGAGAGCAATACTTGTCCTAATACTTTGTTAAAAAGACTTTTTGTCTAGCTTTTTCAAGCTCTAATTTAATTTTACTTTTAATTTCTTTTGTCTCTGCTTCATGAAATCTTGTTAATACTTTATAATATTCGCCCCAGGCGTTTTGTCGTTTATTAAATTTTATTTGTTTTTTTTGAACTGCCAACTCATATCTTTGTTTTACGTAATCAGGTTCGAAACCTGACATATAACAAATGAACTCAAAATCCTTTACACTCGTACCTTTAAACCATTCATTTGCTTGCCACTTTGCAATTGCTGATTTTTTATCGGAGGCATCACACAATACATCATAGAAAGCATGAACAAGCACAGCTTGCCACAACTTTTGTTCAGGTTCTTTTTTATGTGTTTCTACAAGAGAGGAGGCAATTTCAATGCCCATAACTCTTAACAAGCCTGGAGAGTAACTCACCGTAGTACCTCGTTTCTATTGGTAGTTTCCTCTCCTTGCTTATGTCGTAACTGACATGTACTTGGTGCATTAATATTCTTGCCTCATCGGGCCTTAGTTTGGCCGTCCCTTTTTGTAAAGCCATGAACTGTTCAATAAACAAATCTAATTCATCCATGATGTAATGATAGTCCCTTTGATAGTAACTAGATAGATCTCGCTTAAGATTTTTCATTTCTATCAACTTCCGAACTTGATGGTACATCAATTTTTTTATTAGTTTCTTGTTTTTTTTCGTTTTCATAAACTTTAAACCGCCTTATTACTGCAAAGTTGTCTAATCTTTTTTGTTTAGTGTCTTCCCATATTTTTTTAAATGTAGGAATTAAATAAGGGTCAGCATTTTGTTGAAAACCCATAGAATCCCCACAATATAATAAAAATAAAGTGGAAGTTACTCTTTCGTATTCGGTTTTATTTAATCGTGTTGCTAATATTTCTAATGTTTTTATGAATTCTAATTTTGGATTTACGGTTGTTGACATAATACGGACTCCTTTTTAAGGTTAGTGTCCGTTGTCCGTGTTTCATTATTCGTTTTATTTGGATAAAAATAGCCTGCACCGCCACATTTAACACAAGTAATAACTGTATCAGAAATTATACCAGAAAAAATTTTAGTATAACCATTACCACCACAGTAATTACAAGTTTTGTAAATTATGTCCATCATCCCTCCTTAAATTGTATAAGTAATTAATAATATTAAAAGATTCATTGTTGTCAAACATATCTTTTAGTCCTAACTCATAAGCTTTTTCTTTAGCGTTTTTACCATCTACAAATATGTCTGTAATTAAACTACCCCACTTCTCTCTAGATTTATGTAAATACTTTTCTCTTCTAACCTTTTCTTCTTCTTTACTTTCAAAACCATCCCAGGACGATTTACCATGAAAATGTATTACGTAAGAATGAAATGCAATTAAAGTTTTAAAACCTTTTATTGCACATCGTATTCTAAAATCCATGTCTTCTCCTCCACAATTTGAGAATGTTTCATCAAAATAACCTATCTCTTTATGCACTTTGAAAGGTATCCTAGCTAAATATGTTTGCATAAAAATTCTCTCATAAAGTTCATTAAACAAATAAGCTCCTCTTTGAAATCTTGCAAACGCATCTAACTGCTGCACATTAGGTAAGTAATCCTCTAATTTCATCACAAACCTAGTTTTAAATTGCAATGCATCGTAATTAACATTTATATTACAACAAGGTATTATGATTGCGTCATCTCTTTGACAAATAGGTTCATACCAACCTCTTGTAAATGCAATATCATTTGTGATTAAAACAAAATCAGCTTCGTTTTCTTTTGCAATTTTTAAACCCTGATTAAAATTCTCTGCCCAACCCATTGGCTTTTCATTATTAGTGTAATTATGAATAGGATAACTCTCATTCATAAATATCCTTGTGCCATCATTATTTATAAAAACAAAAACATCATCTTTTTTCATCGGAGTATGTGTAAAGAAAGTATCTAAACAAACTCTCGTATAATCTTCTGTTTGTTTTGAACTGACTAAACAAAAAACTGTCATATTTTTTTTAAAATTGTAAGGCCATTATTATTAGAATAAACTTCATGACGAATCCAATTTAAATTGTTTAAAACAAATTCATCAATTGCTTTTAATAATTGATTTGGCCCATATAAAACAGTGTCGTGAAATATAATATATTTTTTTACTTTGTTAGAGTGTTGTTTTAATTCTTTTGAACATTGATCATAGGTGTGTTCAGTGTCAATAAATAATAAATCTGTTGGTTCAATTATTAATGATGCATCTAGAGTGCTTATTTGTTTAAATGAAAAATCTTTTTCATTTTCTTTTGCAGATTTAAAATGGTTTACAATGTTTTTTGAAACATCTACAACATCGTAAGATCTTATTGTTAACGCTTTAGATGCCAACCAAGCCCAGGTGCTTACGCCTGTTCTAACTCCAAACTCTGTTATATGATTACATTCATCAGCATATTTTTTAAGAATTGGTAAATGTTCATTTATGTCAGATTCACTCCAACAATGATATGCGTAACAAAAATCAGTTAATTTTTTTGTTTGTACATTAATATTGTAAATTAAATCAGTTGATTTTTCCATGTGGCAGGTGTTTTAGCGTTGTTTATTTCTAAATCTAGATAATATTTAAAATCTTTAGGACCCTCCTTTTTTATATACTCATATGTTTTTTCAATGGCCTCTTTTAAAAAGACAGTCGTTTTATAATCTAATAATTTTTTAACTTTAGATGATGAGCACACTGCGTTTTTTACCTCTCTGGGTCTATCAGGAGTATAAACAAAAGCACCATTATATTTTGTAATGTTAGCACAAAGATTAGCAACCTCTTTAATAGTGACAAACTCTTCATCTGGACCAATATTAATAATCTGACTAACTACATTAGGATTGTTAACCATTTTTAATAAGGCACTTAAACAATCATCTACATAACTAAAACAACGAATTTGTTTCCCATCTCCATATATTATTGGTGGTTTGTTTTGTAACATTCTATTTAAAAAAATAGACACAACATTTCTGAAAGGATCGTCATACTTTTGTTTTGGCCCTATAATATTGTGGGGCACAGCAATTACCCATTCTACTCCATGAGTATTACATAAACATTTTAAAACCTCTTCACCAGCAACTTTAGATATACCATACGGATCAACAGGCATCGGTTTCATGTCTTCTTTAAAAGGTGTCCCCTGAGCACCATAGCGTGCCATTGATGAACAATAAATTATTCTTTTGACTTTTGCTTGAATCGCAGCAGTTATGACACTTACTGATGCCATATAATTATTTTTTGTAATTAAGTGAGGAGAAAAAACAGATAAACCTTCATGAGCTGTCGCTGCACAGTGATAGACAACATCACAACCAAGCATTGCAACGTACATTGCTTTAAGATCACAACAATCGGCTACGATAAAATTTTTTAAAAAAGATATATTACTTATGTCTCCACCAATTAAATTATCAACTCCAAAAACAATATGGCCTTGTTTTTCTAATTGTTCACAGATGTGGGATCCTAAAAATCCTGCAGCACCTGTTACAAACACTTTCATTTTTTAATGAGCATAATTAATAAGCTTGCAAAAAATACACAAGCTATAAATTGCCAAAATCCAATATCATTTATTAATTCTATCAATTTTTTTTCTACTCCAATGTTTTTTTTTCGTTATGTAACCAGCTTCATCTTTGTGCAAGGTGTAGCCACCAGTTTTATCATAGTAATAACCATCTATTGTTTTTTTATTTTTTTGATCCATTCAATAAATTTTTTATATAAATTTCTACTGTTTGTTTAGATTTATTAGCTTGAAAACTTATATATTCGTCTACAAGTTTTGCAATGAATGCAGCAGGAGCCCTATATTTTTTATCACATAAAGCTTTAATTATGTCATATTTATCTTTCCTAACCGCAACTGACCGCCATTTAGTATAATCCATGTTTATTCCTTAAAATATAATAAGGTAAGCTAAAATTCCAATAAAGATTAAAGTTAACTTAGGAAATAATATTAAAGTTAATATTAAAATTTGATTAAGATGTTTCCAATGATTCTCCATTAGTGCCTCCTTTGTTGTTTTTGTTCTTCTCTAGATAACAACTCGTCTTTTACTAATAACTTAGCATAGTGTTCAGTCAATGGAAAAAAATCTATATTCCCCATTTTTATACTAATATTAGATAATCGAAGTATTGCATCTACACATTCTGGACTATTCTCAGTCACTTTTTGACCTTGATAGTTTGTATCATACATTCTACCTAAAATATCATTTACTTTAGAAGAATATTCTTGCCACGCTTTTGATTTGCTTGTCATATCTTATCTTGATATAATGAAATATAATTAGATGTCAATAGATAGTATTGCACTATCTTTAAATTGTTGATATTATTACACTATGAAGTTGTATCGTTTTATCGCTAGATATGCCGGTCAACGTATAAGACTTGACGTAAGTGGTACTAATGATGATGAAGCAAAAAACAACTTCATAAACAAACTTAAAAAAGGCGAAGGAGTTTGGTGTGAAGAACTTTCTTATTCACCCTCTAACGCTTTTATAACTTATGAGGAAGTAAATGATGCTGCAGAGTCAGGAATCGTTAATAGCTAAAAAGATGGTTTTGGAATCTTCTTGGAACCAAAAGTATCTTGAGCAAGGAACTGAAACTCTTGATATGATGCATATTGATCTTGAGCTTAAGGAAATTAAAAGAAAACTAAGGCAACAAGATGAATTAAAAGCAAGAGAAGAATATAATTCTGAGAAACAATTAGATATAACTACTTAGAATTATTTATTTAAAATAAATGTTTACACTTGTCGTATGCGAGTGGGGCCAATATTTCGTCTTTAAAAATAAACTCGAAATCATTCATTAAAATTTTATTTTTTTCGTTTTCATAAACTAAATTATTTAGTCTTTTAAAAAAAATTAATTCATGTTTGTTTGTAGCAATGTAACATAAAGCATGTGTGTAATTATCTTTTACTGCTACACTTAATCTACAATTACCATCTCTACAAATATATCTGTGATTGTCTAATTTTTCTAACACTGGAGGTGTTGTAGGCTCTCCAATAACATTTTCAAACTTTTTAAAATCTACTTGAACTAAATTTATAGCTTGAATTTTATCTTTAAATAATAAATACCTAGGCCATAAAGTTTTCATCTTTGCTAAATCTTCAGAATCGTACATTACATTGCCTCTCCCCAATTACTTCCAACAGATACATCTACTTTATTTGGAACTTCTAATTGTATTGAATTTTCCATTACATTAATGATATCCTTTTCATCATCTTCAAATTCTAAATTAAAACATAACTCATCATGAATTTGTAGCATAGGTATTTTTCCTGCTTTGTAACAATTAATCATAGCCTGTTTAACTTGATCTGCAGCAGACCCTTGAATTAATCTATTTAAAGCTTTGTAAGTCATAGCTCTTCTAGCAGAATCTAAACTTCCATGTTCCATTATGTATTCTTTTTCAGTTAAAGCTAAATAAAGACCATAACTTTTAGGTTCGTATAAATTAAATCTACACTTTCTTCCACCTATTGTTTTGATAGCCCCTGTTTCTGAGGCTTGTTTCTGAACTCTGTTTGCTAGTTGTTTAACAAAAGGAACTTTATTATTGTATTCCGTTAAAATTTGCTTTGCTTCCTCTACCGTTATTCCTAGTTGTTTAGCTAGTTTAGCTTGTCCCATACCATAAAATATTCCTAAATTAATTGTTTTAGCTTGTGTCCTTGGAATATCTGCCATATCGGCCACCACCTGGTGAAAGTCAGCATCATCCTCTTTGTAAGCTTTAATCAACACATCTGCTCCTGTAAGACCTCCTAATTTTTTATCAGTTGTAGCTGCATAGTGCACGACCAACCTTGGTTCTTGTTGTGAATAGTCGAACGACCCCCATTTACATCCTTCTTCAGGTAAAAATATACTTCTGATTAATTTACCATAATCTTTATTTCTAGCAGGTATTTGTTGTAAATTAGGATTAGAATACGATAACCTCCCTGATACTGTGCCTCCCGTATCTGATTTCAATTGATTGATTTCAGCGTGAATCCTGCCTTTGTGTGAATATCTAAGTATGCTGTCTATAAATGTTGAGTGAAGTTTATTTATCTCCCTTGATTCTTTAATTAATTTTGCAAGTGGGTGTTCGTTGTTCGTGAGCCAGTTTGTGGTAAACGATGGTTCCTTACTCTTTTCAGTTAAATCATATTTAATTCCAACGGCATCAAATGCTTTAGCCACTGATCTAGCTGCCCATATGTCAACAGCAACTCCCGACAATTTTTTTATCTGCGTAATCAAATTATTTTCTAAAGTTTTAAATTGTTTTTTAAGTGCTTCAGCTTTATTTAAATCTACTCTAATTCCAACCTCTCTCATTCGTATTAATATTGGCAACAGTTCCATTTCTAAATTCCATATAGTTTGTAATTGTTCCTTCTTAATAAATGTTTTTAAATGATTCCAAAGTTTTAAAGTAAGTAAAGCATCTTGTTCTGCATAAAATCCTACAGCCATAGCTGGCATCTTCCATAACTCTGCTTTAGCATCTAAACCTCTTTGTGCTGCCTCTTCTTTTAATTCTGTTTCAGACTTCATCTCTCCCAACATTTCTATTGCTAAATTATTTAAGGAGTAACTTCTCCTATTCTCATCAACCAGGGCAGCGGTCACCATTGTATCAATAATAGTTCCCTGTACCTCCCAACCCATGGATCTAATCCAACCTAAATCGTATTGAGCGTTATGCATAATTTTAGCAGATTTAGTTTTTAAAACTTCTTGAATCCATTTAAATACTTTTGATCTTGGTAAATTTCCTCCACCTTGATGATTAACAGGATAATAACCTTTAAAAGAACCAGCAGCGACCGCTATTCCTACAATCTCACCATCTTTTCTAGCCCAACCAGTCCCAAGAGTTTTCATATTTTCATCTCTTGTTTCTAAATCTATTGCTATTTCATCTTCATTTGAAAGATTTGGAAAATCATTTGGAGTAACCCACTCTGAATTAGGCACGGTCATATTAATTTGATAACTCATTCATAATCTCTTTTTATAATCATTTCTAAATAGTGTATTGCTTTTTTTATGTCTTGCTCACCGTCTTTGTTTTGATGTCTACAAACATATTTAATAACATTACCCTCTGCAAAAAGTAATTTATTTTCATTAATAAATTTTGATGGCTGTATTTTATATTTTTTGTAATGCGATCCACCTATTTGTTTAAAAAATGTTTTATTGGTCATATTCCATGTCCATATCCTAACGCCGCTAGAGGCATGTAATGTCCATAAGGTTTGTTGAATTTAATAATGTTTAAACCTTTCTTAGCTCTTGTTACCGCTACATACCACACTCTTAATTCAGAGTCTCTGTCTTTTTGCGTTTTATCTCGAAGAGTGCATATTTTTGGGCATGCCTCAAAAACAACTACATGATCTGCCTCACCACCTTTTACTTGATGTATTTTATCTATGATAATCAAAGGTTTAGTGTTATAATGAATACCCTTATCTATTAATTTTTTAATATAATTTATATCTGTAACTTTAATATCTAGGGCCGTTGTCCATGATTCTTTATTTTGTATTAAACCACATTTTTCATTTAAAAATTTATAATTAAAACTATCTTCTTTTATTGATTTCCATTTTTTAGATGTCATAGTTCTCCAACCATGTTCTATGTTATTTACATACTTATACAAAAAAGTAATTTCCTCTTTATTTAAATATTCATCTTTTATTAATCTATCCCACAGTGCAATGGACTTCCAATGTATTGGATTTACTGATCCTATTCCTTTTGCACTTTTAAAATGTAGTCCCATTTCTTTTGCCAAACTTCTTACCTCAGTTAATTCATTTTTAGTTCTCGTTAATATCATCCAGGTGTCATTAGGATAACGCTCAAATTCTACGTGGCGTAACTTAAAATTATCTGTACTCACATACCCTTTATGTCCAGCAGCAGAATAATTTTTGTTTTTTCTATTAACTACGTTCTTAATAACGTTTACTGAAAATTTTAATATCTCTTCTGGTAACCTTCTTGATTGTTTTAGCACTACCGATCTACCAGGAAATTTTAAAAATTCTTCAACACTAGCACCATTCCATTCATGTATGGCTTGATCATCGTCCCCTGCTATGTAAACCTTCTTTGCTTTAACCGCCATCAAGTATACAAAATCCCACTGCAACGGAGTTAAGTCTTGGGCTTCATCTACGATAAAATAATCTGTTTCAAAGGAATGATCATGTATTAAAAAGTTTTCTACCATATCAGTAAAATCCATGAAGTAATCAGTTTTAAATTTTATCCAATTATTAACTATGTCTACTAAGTTTCGCCAATCTTTTGTCTTTTCTTCAGAATTATCATTGTCGTAAGCCTCTTTTAAAGTTATTTTACAATTTCTTGCTTTCTCGTATAGTTGAATGGGATAGTTTTTAATAATTAATTTACCATCATCTTCTCTCTCAGTTTCTAATTTAATCTTTTCACCTCGTTCCAAATAACTAAAAGCTGATATATGTTTTTTTTCATCTATTATTTCTAATGATGCGTCTCTAGTTCTTGATAGACACATTGAATGTATTGTTTTAAATAATGAAAAAGAATCTTCTTTGTATCTACCTTTAAATTTTTTAAGAACTCTTTCCATACCTTCTCTTGCAGCTTTCACAGTGTAAGAACAAAAACCTATGTAATCAGGAACCATATGTTTTCTTGAAATTCCTTTTTCTACTATGTTTAATAAATTATGAGTTTTTCCTGTACCTGGAGGCCCAAATATTTTAATTGTTTTTTTATTGATTGTTTTAAGTATTTCTAAATTTTCTCTGATACTATCAGCTGCATTTCTAATTTTGGTTTGCGGTAAATTCATTTGATCTCATTTCTTTTTTAAAATTTTCTATTTTCTCGCTGTTATCTCTAGGCATCACTTTAAATGTTTGAAGTGTTGAATAACACCTTCCTTTGTACTCCTGATATGTTTTATGTAATTGAATAAATCTTTTATGAGCGTCTTTCTTATCAGGATATTTGTTTTTTTCTTTCTCACATAATTTAGCTAAAATCTCACCAAGACTTGTTTCATAAGCTTTATTATATTTTTGTTTTGCATAATTTTTAAATGAAGTTACATTCCAAAAATATCTTACGTTTTCTTTATCTTCCTTCCAAACATATCCCATTTCTATTTGACTTATGTCATTACCCCCTTTTCTTTCGTCAATAAAAGCAGTGAGTATTGCAAAAAATTCTGATATCTTTTCCTCTCCTTCATCATAACTATCTACTATTTTCATTTGAGTGAACCAACCATCTCTCATAGTCTGAAACTCTTCTGATGGTAGCATTGTCCATTGTATATTTTCTTCCCAACATCTTTTAGCTATTAAAGTTTGAGTCCACATCTGATCTGTTGTCATTGATACAACAACTTCATCCCCTGCTTCATTAACCATTGTAAGTAAATGTCTTCTAGGCATTGTTTTAATCATCCTGTAATCTGTTACCATTACAACTTTCTCTACTAAACCATACTTCCTTGTTCTACAACCGACTCGATCGCAATGACCCAACTCATCTATTTGCCTACAATTATTTTTATACAACCAAATATCTTGATCATCTTTCTGATCTATTACATCTTTTCTTTTCATCACCTGTGATACCTTTGTAGCGAATTCTTTATTGTTAAATCCATCTTTAGATAAAAAATGTTTTTCTACAAATTCATGCATATCACTTCTTATTTTTTCTTCATCCTCTCCATGAATTTTTCTTGCAACACATCCAAACTGCATTAAAACTTTATCTCTCTCACCTTCTCCAACATTGTTTTCAAAATAATAATCCATGCATGGAGGATAATCAGATATAAATTTATTTCCTATCTTAAATAATTCCTCTGGAGTTATTTTTTTTATAGGCATTTTTAAAAATTCATCTAGTGTATAAAGATTACTAATGTCATAATCTCTTATGGCCCATCTCTTTTCTGGCCCTGTGTCTTTTGCATTAAAGTAAGGAACGTTTAACATGTTGCCTGTGCCGTCCTCTGATAATCTTGTTTGTACCGGAAAAATATCTATTGTCTTTTTAGGTCTTCCTAATTTTAAAGATAATGTTCTTAATCTTGTTTTTAATTCTTTTGCTGAAACACTTCCATCAATAAACAAGTATGCGTGTATACCACCAGACTTTGATTTAAATGGAGTGAAAGGCAGTCCCCATGATTTTATTTTTGTTAATATTTGATTAGCTTCTTCTATTGTTTTAATTTTATCTATATCAATGCACCCGTAACTACAGGAACCATCTGGACGAGTTGGTACTATGCCGATGGGAGTTTTTCCATTAATGTGATCTGTAAATAACGAAAGTTCATCCGCAGGAAATTCTTTCCAATTATATTCTCCTTCGACCTTACCATCCGACCTCTTCAAGCCCGAAGGCTTGAAGATGCCGTACTTTCGTTTGGATCCATCGAAGAGCTCTAGGAACCTACTAAAGTCCATAAATTAAAATGGAGTTTCTTCAGTAGCTGTTTCTGTTTCTTCCTCACCGTGTTTAACATTTACTGCTCCCTTTTTACATACGGTGTAAAATTCTTGAGCAGCGTTTAACAAAGTGTTGTTTGGAATATCTTTAATCCATTCAATCTCCCAACCATACCAAGAACCTAAACTATTTTTTTCTAAGATAGTTTTCAAAGTATAAATTTGTGAAAAAGCTGGAGGATTAAAAAAACCCTTCACACCTTTTCTTCTTTGAGTCATCATCATAGAATTCCATTTTCTAGATTTCTTTCTTTGTGTAGCTTTCATTGTAATTAAAGCTGACTCTTTAGGTTGGTCATTATCATCAACTAATAAAACATAATGAGAAGCTGTCTCCTCAATATAGTTTCCATTTTCTAAACGATCTTTTTTATCTGGGCCTCGTTTAGTTTTAGTTAATATATCTGACGATGAGTCATAGATAGCTATTGGGGCACCTGCACCCTCTTTGCCTCTATCTCTCCACTCTAAATATTCTAATTTATAAAAACAAGGAACAACTTTAATACCTTTAGCTCCGTCATATAATTGATCGGATACAGTATTATAAATCATACCAGGTTTTGCATTAGCTATATATTTAGAGTCACCAGCAATTACCTGTGGGGAAAGTTGGCTTAGGATTTTTAAAAACGGTAGGGCCACATCCTGTGATCCTATGTTTTCTAATCCTGCTCCAGACATCTTTTCCAGTGATGCTATATCAACTGAAGGTAGTGGTGCTTCGTTTTTCTTTACTATCGCTTTAGTTTGTGTTTGTGCAACCATTATTTACTCCTTATTTGTTATTTTTGTTCTGTTTGCAACGTATATGCCGAATATATCAGAAGGAACCAAACGACCATTTTGAATTTGCTCTCTTACAAAAGCTTTCAAAGTCATAGGTTCTACTTTTTCGGCTTGTTTATAACTATGGCCCTGTGCTTGGATCAAGTCAATAAGGTCTTTAGCCTTATCGTCTTCTGATCTTCCAAAGGTTACAGTTATATTGTTTTTGATTAAATCACCATGTCCGTTGTCCCTGAGCCATTTAAATGCCTCAAAAGTTTTATCGGTAGGGATTTTAGCAGCATAGTATGGTTTAACCTCTACTGATGAACCATCTGCTAATTTTAATAAAGAAATACCCATTTCTTGCATTAAGTTAGGTATTATCTGTTCAGAGAGTTTAAGCTCTTGTTCTTGAATATCTTTTAATTGATTTTCAATATCTGCTATTTTTTTCTGAACGTCTAATAACCTTGTGCAAGCTACGGATATATCCTTAACTTTACTGCTATCTACATCTAATGATGAAGATAGTGTTTCAAGATCCATAAAGACCTCCTTTTTGTTGCAGTAACCATTAAATTACTTTACAAACTATGTCAAATAAAAATTAACAATTAACAATGGTCAAATACAAATTTAAAACAAAACCTTATGCACATCAAATCAAGGCTCTTAAACAATCATGGAATAAAAAAGAATACGCTTGGTTTATGGAGATGGGGACTGGTAAGACTAAAGTTGCCATAGATAATATAGGAATTTTAAATCAACAGAATCTTATAGATACCGCCATAATTGTAGCTCCTAAATCAGTTTATTTAAACTGGGAAGATGAGATTGCGAATCACTTATCTAATGAAGTTACTTATTCTATTTACTCTTGGAATAAATCTAAAAAAGATATTGATAATAAAAAACTTAAATTTTATTTGATTAATACTGAGGCCTTGTCTCATAAAAGTGGAGTTCTTTTCGTAAAAGATATTTTAACAAAAAATCTGAAAAATATTTTTATTATAGATGAAAGTACATCAATAAAAAACCAGTCAGCACTAAGAACAAAAAACATTTTAAAATTATCGCAATTAGCCCTGTACAAGCGGATATTAACAGGATCACCAGTAACAAAATCTCCATTAGATTTATATACTCAATGTGCCTTTTTAAGTCCAGAATTATTAGGCTTTTCTAGTTATTATAGTTTTAGAGCTCGTTATGCTGTTATGGACGCTGTTCATGTAGGTAATCAAAGATATATTCATATTCCAAAGTATTATGTAAATTTAGATGAGTTAAATTCTAAATTAAAAATATTCTCATACAGGATAAGAAAAGATGAATGTTTAGACCTTCCTGAAAAAATTAAACAGCTAAGAACAATTCAATTAACTACAGAACAAAGAAACGTTTATAATAACTTAAAAGATAAAGCTATTGCCATTATACAAGATGAATCAGTTAGCTTCACAGTTAAGCTTGTAGAATTATTAAGGCTACATCAAATTACAAATGGATTTTTAAAAACAGATGAAGGCAATATAAAAGAGTTTAAAGAAAATCCTAAAATGGAAGAGTTGTTAAATATAATAGAACAAATAGAAGATAAGGTTATTATTTGGGCAAACTATGTTCACAACATAAAATCTATTACTTCTAAACTAATAGAGATACATGGAAGTAATTCTGTGGTTAATATTTATGGAGAGATAGATGCTATTAAAAGAAAAGAAGCTGTTTATAAATTTCAAAATGATCCTGAGTGCAGATTTTTTGTAGGTAATCCTAGCACAGGAGGTTTTGGACTAACTTTAACGGCAGCCAGTTACGTAATATATTTTTCTAATAATTATAATTATGAAATTAGAATGCAATCTGAAGATAGAGCTCATCGTATAGGTCAAAATAAAAATGTTACCTACATTGATATTGTTGCCAAAGATAGTGTGGACTTTCATATTATGAAAGCTTTACAAAACAAATTACAAATATCTAATAAAACTTTAGGAGAAAATGTTAAGAATTGGATTTGAAATATTCATCTACTTTTTTTAACCATTTATCCTTGTATTCATTTAACATTAATTTATCCATATCAAATTGTTGATAGTAAAGATCTTTGGTGCACATACATATAACTCCTTTATTAATCGGTCCAAAACTGTTTTCATGTGCTAAAGCATAAGCAGCTATTTGATAAAAATAATCCTCTATCCATTCTGCTTTCTTAGGTTTGTTAGCTTGTTTAAAATCTATTATTGCAGGCTCTCCTAGATGTTCTCCAATTAAATCAGTAGCTCCAGCATATAGATCTTTGTATGCTAGAGAAACTTCATTACCATATACAACTTTCAAAGGTTCTAAATTTTTTATTATTGTTTGAGCCATCCTTCTTGATAGATCACCTTGGGGGGTTAAGTTTAAATAACCCACACCATTTACATATTGCTCAATAACATAATGCATTTCAGTTCCTCTTAAAGCAGCAGCTTGCGTTATTTTTTTTGCTTCCTCGACACCAATTCTATCTTTCCATTTTTGTAAAGATTCTTGAGCTTCTTTTGGTTTTGTAAATGATAATATAGTAGTTACACTTGGAATTTTTTTACCATTAACATCATAGGTCCGTTGTCCATTGTCTGTTGTTACTCTTTCATATTTTTTGTATTGATATTTTTTGTTCCAAGAAAAATCTCCAAGAATTGATTTTCCATTGTCTTCAATGAACTTCA
>Ga0194115_10004797_pt1 | contig 14350 bp, 16 predicted proteins | sample TA2MahsurfametaG_3_FD_148656 | JGI IMG/M metagenome (GOLD analysis project Ga0194115, IMG submission 148656) | Freshwater microbial communities from Lake Tanganyika, Tanzania - TA2015002 Mahale S4 surface | ecosystem: Environmental > Aquatic > Freshwater > Lake | place: Tanzania: Lake...
ATTGATAAATGGTTTAATATTATGGAATATCATTTGAGTTGGCTAAGGACTCTTTGATCTTTATTTATCATTCTTTTCGTGTTGGTCTTTACGCTATGGCTCAATTTCTTATTAATGATATCTTGTTTAGCAGGGTATTCGTCTTGGCGATATGAATATGAGCTCCTTACATTGAATCTTTGCTTTATTTGATCTTGCTAATTATTGATTTTCTTGTTTTCTTATTCTCAAATTCTTCAATCATTTTATCCTATTTGTTATATTTTTACTTATCTGACTCATCGTATCTACTGATCAAGTATTAGCTATATTATTAATTATGTGTCGATACCCTTTATTTCGAAATATGTTTGTTGTAAGAATGCAGATATCGATGTTGCACTGAGTTACTTTTACCGAAATTGTTATTTTTTCTACTTTAGATCAATGCTCATTATTTGTAAATAATTCTTCTAAATCTTTTTATCCTTGAATTACGATAAAGAAGTTCTAATCTTATGATATTTCTCTACCTGATTCATTTTGAACTATCTTCTCATCGACTTTTACATCTTTATCTGATTATTCTCAGATTTAATCATACTGTTTTCGCCATAAAAACTGTTTTTGCTTTTTACTGTCCTGTTATTGATTGTCAATCTAATCATGCTAGGGTCAAAGTCAATACTATCTCTTTTTCAGTGCTTCTGCGATAGATTGTTTTGAAGATTCGATATTATTCTCGATATGATATTTATTTTTTCTATATTTATAGATTATTAAATTGAATCATTCTAAGTCCTCATTTTTCACTTGATAGAGGCTACCTTAACACAGTAACTCTTGTCATTATAGCTGCCAAACTACAGTAGCATGAAGGCAGGATAAAAAGTCAGGATCAGCTCTTTATCGTTTTCCAAGAACTTAATGGCACAGTCTAAAGTAGCAGTATTATATTCTGCATTAATGTTCAAGTCGTATTACTTAACTTCTTTAAGTTTAATCCAAAAGGTTGTTTTACATTCCTTGTTTTTATACTCTATCTTGAGCTTTTTCTTTTCAGAATCATAAGAGATCTTTATATTATCTATCTTGAATGATTGAGCTTGGCTCACTATCTGTGAAAAATTCGCTGTTTTTTCCAAGATTATCCTTGAGAAGATTTAATTCTATGGCATGCTTGCAATTTTGGCCTACTTTATGTACTCCTAGTCATCTTGGTCGCATTGCTTACAATTTACCACAAACTTTAATTCACCTTAGCTAGTCTTATAGGTTAGTAAGAAATCGTATTGACTTTATTATCTGATTTATAGATCAAGGAAAATCTTATTGTTCTCAAAAAGGTAAGGCATCATTTAAAACTATTGTCGGCTGTATCGAAGAAGTACATTGTTTTTACCCTTAAAAGAATAACTGGCAAAGAGGTAATGGTTTAGTACTATGCTGACCATAATAACTTTCGCACTCGACAAGATCTGTATCTACATTCCCTTTTCGGAGACAATCAAATAAAAATCCTTACAATTTTAAAGTTCTTTTTGGTTGAGATCCTTGAAGATCTTGCGCAAAATTTGTGCCTTTACTTGAGCTTTGAGCTCATAAATATCTTATTGCATAAATTAATATTATACCGCTCTAAAATAAAATATATTGTTTATATAGTATAGAGATAGTCGATCAAAGATGGTTTTATTATATCTACATTTTCTTTATTCTCATCCTGTTGTTCGTTATCAGTCTGTGTTGAGCCTTCATTGCATGCAACTTCCCTTACTTCTGGCTCACCCTCAAAAACTCCCGACTCGCAGCCTCCACCATCTCCTCAAACACCTTTCTCATCTTCGGCGTTCCTCGCAACTGTCCTATTATCCTCTGCAATCGCCCTTCGACCCTTCCCTTGAGATTTGATATCTCTTTGTTCATCCCGTGCAGCTCTGGGTTGTAAGGCAGGTCGTTCTCATACTGCTCTAGACTGTAATCTATCCCATTTCCGAGAGATATAACTCGTTTTATTACCTCTGACATCGCGTTAAAGCCATCCAGTTGGTTCAGCAGCTCCAACATAGTCCTCTGCACTTATTTTTCTCCGCCCGAGTTAGAATCGTACCTCTTAGTCCCCACAGCGTCGATCTCATCGATAAAGATGATTGCAGGCGAGTTTTCCTGAGCAGTCTTGAACAAATCTCTTACTAACTTGGGCCCGTCTCCCAAATATTTCTGGATCAGCTCAGAACCAACTATTCTCAAAAATGTGGCTGAAGTCTCGCTGGCGACAGCCTTAGCAAGAAGGGTTTTACCAGTGCCTGGTTATCAGTATAAAATAACTCCTTTTGGCGGTTTGATTCCCATGTCCTAGTAGACCTCAGGGTAAGTGAGGGGAAGCTCCACAGCTTCCTTGATCTCTTGAATTTGGGTCTCTAAGCCTCCGATGTCCGCATAGCTCTCAAGTGAAGTTTTTTCGACTTTCATGACATTCAGCAAAGGATCAACATCGTTTTGCATGATTCCCACTATGGACATGCCCCTGTGGTTGAGTCGCACCGAAGTGTTAGGTTCGAGCTAGTCCTTATCCACAAAGGACATGATGGGGACGTAATACTCTGGGCCCATGGTCGAAGACACGATACATTGGTCCTCGTCGATGAATTCCTACAAGGTACCTACATTCATTGGCAAGCCTCTCAGCTGTTAAATCTTCTTGAATTCTTCCTTAATCATACGATTTTTTACGTTTTCTTCCTAGGGTTTGTTCTGCTGTTTTTTCTGGAAGTGTTCGATGAACTCCTACTACATGAGCAGGTAGTCCTTTATCCTTTCTAGTTTCAGCTACCGCAGTCGACATTTTGTTATTGGAGTCACTTGGTAGCTCAATAAGTACCCACTGGTAACTTTGAGATCGAGTCTATTCCTTTGTTTTTCTTCTTTTTTCCTACCCTTGGAGGAGGCGAGATTGGTTTTTTCTTGACCTGATCGTTTCGATTGTGTTTGTTGGCGTCGTTCTTGTTGACTTCGTTTCCCATTCAAAAATATTTTAAATTATTAGATCAAAAATAACTTATATAACTTTGAACAATACTAATAAATAATCTAAAACTAAGCCTTTCATTAACCAAACAGCTTAAATCAATTAGTTATAGTTTTATGCCAAAACCAATTCAACGTTGTTTCTTGCTCAATGCTCTACAATCAAGAATTTATGAACAATTATTCAAACTAAACTGTTATCAATAAAAAATAAAGATTTTATTTTTGACAACCAAGCAACATAGACTTCTTTTGTCTTCAATAGATAATCGAATCAAAATCCTCAGCATATTAAATAAAAAAATAACCTTAAAGATCAAATAGCTCCAAAGCACAAAGATACTTAGATCAGCTTTTAAATGCATAAAAAGAAACAAAATGTCTTGATTCTGATATTTCAGTCAACAAAACAGTCAGTTTCCACAGAAAGACAATTGGATGAGAATGATTAATATTATTTTTATGAGATCGACTTTTTTATGCTGTACAATCATCTTATTTGAGTATTTCGAAGTAGTGAGTTTTCCTTTGTTCAGTTTGAAGATAGATTGGTTCAATATCATGCATTATGTTTCAGTAAATTTGTACTAATTTTTAACTTTTCTTTATCTTGGACTCTGTTTCTTGCTGCTCTTTGTTATTTCATAAAAAAAGTGACATTTATTTTTTGAGCTCCAGCTAAATACACTCTTTTTTTGCTAATTTAAATATAATTATAATCAGTTCAAATGATTAAAGATCCTCAAGCTGGTGAAGATACAGCTCATACATAGATGAGCAATTACCATTTAAGGAACCCTGCTTGGTTCTACAACAATCTCAGGAACCATTATTTTGTACGTGACTATATCAAATTATATATCTAGAGGCATGACAAATAAAAAAGGCAACGTGATACTCAAGTATGGTTCTATAGAGATGTTTACTTGATTTTAAGGCATTACGACATGGTTTTCATTCAAGAGAGAGATATAGGCTTTGTGAAAGATTGTCGAACATAATTCAATATAGAAATGCGAAGAGATCTCGGAATCGACGACACACAAATCAAAAAGTTGATGATTGAAATAGCATCACCATTAAAAGCAGAAGAATACAATTATAGAAGAATTTTAGACGTACTAGGAAATTGAAAAATGATTGATCTCTATAAACTCATCTTTGAAACTCATAGAATATTTTCATGCAATTCATCAAAAAGAAATCAATTAGTTATCAAAGATCGCTGACTCTCTAATCTTCTTCGCGACCTGCCTCAAAGATCTTACGTATTTGTTCGAGCTGCTCCCCTGAAAACTGTTTCTGCACTATGTTTATCTTCGCCAGCAACTTTCCGTAGAACTCAGTCTCTCCTCGCACAGGCATCCCTTCATTCTAAAGCTCTATCACTTTTCCATCCTGGATGTCTTCAGACTCTTCAATGTAAACCTGGTGGTCGTCCAGGTGAGGAATCCTTCTTTCGAAACCCAGAATCGCTTCTTTGAGACTGATGTCGACCTTCATCTTCAAGTTGTTGCCGTCCCTTTTGAAAGTAGCGTGGCTGATCTCGTTCAGCTTAACATATACGTCTCCTGGGTAAAAGTCGAGGCCTTGTTCAGATTCACCCTTGAAAATGACAACGTCTCCGTTTTTCATACCGCGTTCTAGTTCGAATCTGAGATCTCTTGGAGCCATGTTGTACTTCTGGCCGTTGCAGACTGGACAGACCTGCCCGTTTGGCATGTGTCCCTTGCCCTTGCAGTGCTTACAGATCTCTCCCCTTCTGAAAGAAAATACTTAGTCGCCTCCCTTGTAAAACTTATCGAGAGAGACCCACATCTCGGACCTGTAATCGCCGCCCTTCCTCAAAGGATTCTTCTCAAGCTCTTTGAGCCCTTCTTATCCATGTAGGTCATAGGTGATCCTTTTGGCAACATCTATCAGCGTCTCATAGGCCCTCTTGATTTCCACATACTTCTTCTGAATTTCTGGATTGCATGTCTGTCGGGGTGTTACTTGATGGAGAGCCTTCTGAATGACTCTTTGAGTTCATCGCTGGTGGCTGACTCGGTGACTTAAAGTAGTTCGTAGAGATGGGTTTAGGCCTGGCAGCGAACGAGGAAATCGAGTAGTGCTGGGAGGTAGAAGATGAATATTAAAATGGTGATTTTCATGAGTTGATTGATGGCAATAACACGTTCAAAATATTATGATTATAAATAGTCTCAAGAAACAAATATATTAAACAGATTGATCAAATAGTAATATCAATTAGATAGATACAGATGTCGATGCAATTGTAAGATAAACTTTATCATTATTCATAATTGATAATTCTTAATTTGTTATCCTATTGCCTTTTATCTGTAATTGCAAGCACATCTTTTGAAATGCCATATTTATAATTTTAATTTACTTAATAATAATAAAAACAACACTTAACGCATGGATCGCATAGTCTAAAACTAAATCAATCCTTTCAGCAATATCCTCCTCTTCGCTACCTACTCCTTTTCAGGAATCACCATGCTCGCCTACTTCGCCTACAAAGCTTTTCACAACCTATAACAGAAAATCAAAATCGACCGTCCCAGCGGCCAAAGACTCACCCTCTCCAAAATGAAGGCCCTGTCTGGACTGTCCAAGACCGTACGATATCATTTATGTAGGTAGGAGCCACTCTGCTTTATCTCGGTGGCTGGGTGTATCTGGCCTGGAAACTTAACCTCAACGACAGGGTCTTCCAATCTTCAATTAAAAAGGATAAGCAGTATACCGATCGCATAAAAACAGATCCCTTTTTCCAGAATTTCTACATAATAAACACCATGAAGTACTTCAAGATCAGCTAGGGCCTAGTGCGAAAGACTGAAACAGAGTTGAGGTAGAAATAAGAGGAGAGTCGGGCTAAAGGTGAGGTGAAGCAATCTGCGTCTTTCTAGAAAATCATGATATCATTGGCTTTGTTGATCGGAGGCGAGAACAAACTTTAGGAGCTTAAAAGCTGACTATCCTAAACACATGTAAGATGCCTTTAGACTTATTTTGAACAAGTGATCAGCAAATAAGTTTATTTTTGGTCCTTTTCAACCTTTTTCATCCTTTTTTATCTTTTTTACTATCTGCTAGTTTTCTTCTTTTTTATTATCAACGAGTCTTTTCTCACAATTCGATAGTTAAGTTGATAGCTCTGTAAAGCTTATTAACGTAAAATGTATAGATATGTAAAGCTAAAGGCATAAAAATGTACAACTAAATGATTTAAAGCTAGAGATATAAATAGATAGGTATAAAAATGTAAAGGGAAGGTATAAATAATCTTTGAAATCAGTCGAGGACGATGATTTTGCTGTTGGATAGCATCAGCACGTTCATCAGCTAGTAGTGTTTTACCGTAATCACAAACTGCTCCTGCGAATAGCCCCTGTTTATCGCCCTTTTCTCAATTGCCTCACAATCCACCCCATTGCTAGGGGTGTACTTACACATCTCTTTTATGTTGTTGAATATCCCCGTAGTTGCATCAGCCAGGCCCTTCTTCTCGTCACAGGTGTTCACAGCGTTCCTTTGACTTTCTTCGATGATTTGCTCACACTTCTCAATGTCCTCCAGCGAAATCTCGTTCGAAAAACGCAGTTTGGCCTACGCATAAGATACAAGTTACCCTGGCCTGTGAAAGTCGAATTAGTGCGAGCAGGTACCTAGTGGTGATATTTCGTTCGCCCGCTCTTGATCTTCCCATCTGTTTTGTCCTTTCCTTTACGTAGCGCTTGATGATGTGGCCAGTCATCTACTAGCTGATCTTCGGCTCGTACTCTTTCGACAGCGCTATGAAGTTCTTGAGAGTCTTCTGGAAGATATCTACTCCACTTTAGAAACAACCTTGACCCTATACACGTTTCTTATATGTTTTGACAGTGCCAGGCCTGATTCAGGATTGCACTTGTCCAGCAAGATAAAGATCAGGTCGAACCGAGAGAAAAGAGCTGCAGGCAGGTTGATATTTTTTAGGGGGTTTCGGTCGGCTTGTACCTGCTGTAAAGAGGATTCGCTGCTGCCAGGATCGAAGTCCTTGTGTTGAGAGTAGTAGTCAGCCCTGCCTTTGCTATCGAGATTGTTTGCTGCTCCATTACCTCATGGATCGCAGTCTTGTCGCAGTCGTCCATTTTGTCGAACTCGTCGATGCAGCAAACTCTCATGTCTGCCAGCACCAACGCTCCAGCCTCGAGACTAACGTCCTTCGTGGATGGGTCCATCTTGATGGCAGCAGTGAGACCCACATCTGAACTGCCTTTGCACGTAGTGTAGATGCCTTTGGGAGTGAGCAGCGAGATGTACTTCAGCAACTGAGAGTTTGCGACTCCAGGATCACCCACCAACATCACATTTATTTCGCCCCTGATTTTCATCCTGTCGTTGGTTACAGCTGTGACTCCTCCAGCCAGTAGCAGCAGCAGTGCCTTTTTCACGTACTCCAAACCGTATATTTCAGGAGCAATCGAAGCTGCCAACTTGTTGAGAGCTCTTCAGGCCCATACTTTTCCCTCAGCTCTTCCACCTCCTTTCTGTCTTCTTCGCTGATCTCCATGTCATTGTACTTTTTTTTGTTGCTCTCAACTGTAAAGGCCTAGAACTTGATATCGAAGATGAGATCTTGTTCGTGGCTGAATCCTTCTTTGCTTTTTGCAACGACTGTCCCCTGCAGCTCAACCACATCTCCTGGCTGCACTTTTCTCACGTTATCGTGGCTGAGCACTATTTTCAAGTTGCGAGGGATCTTTCCCTGTTTGAGTTGTTCAGGAGTTTCTTGGATTTTGATGGCCTGGGTGGAGATGAAGTGGGAGTGTTTGACGACGAAGGTGAGGTTGCCGTTGGCGTGTTCCTGGGTGCAGCGGCTGGACATGCAGTTGGCCATGGGCTGGAAATGTTGATTGTTGACCTCTAGATAATTTTCTGAGCCGCAACGCTCACAGGTATAGGTCGCAATATCTATTTTAGGTTTCACCTCATCTGCCTTTATCACTATCCCTTTCAGAATCACCAAACTCCCTATCTTCTCCGATGTCAGCTCACTTATCGAATGTGCCATCCCTTTCTTGTTCTTGTAACAGATCTTTATCTGGTACTTCCTGTGCAGCTGTGGTGGGAGCCCTTAAGTGCTGCTAAGCCCACTCCCACTCGTCCCAGCGGTCGTTGCGTTCTCTCGCCTCTGCTTTTCCAGGGCGTTCTCCAGCTCCTGGCGTAGGTTCTAGACTAAGAAAAATGTTACTTCTTCAGGGTTGATGTTCAGGCTGTGTTTCGGCATGATCCTATCTACGATTTCATACATGAAGCTCAGATACCTCATCACATTGCCCTTTATCTGATCGATGAGCTTTTTGTCTTCCTCCTTTCTGAGACTTTCCTCTATGTCCTCTATGTGCACCTCCATCGATTTGGCCTTCTCATTGGCTATTTTTGCTGAATCAGTCTCGTCTTACCATTATGATCTGGTACTTGAACTTTCCCAGTTGTTAGTACTGCTCTTCGGTTTCTAGCTATGGATCTTCGTAGGTTTCAAGGAACAGTTGCAGTTTTTTGAGTATTTCTTCTTAGGTGAGTCGTCTCGAGTTAGTCTTTTTCATGATTTCGATGCGATTAATTGAAATATAAGTCAGGCACCAAAAATAATTAATAATATCTAGCGCATTTTTAAATAATAAACAAAAAGAAAAGTCTTAGATTTAAGTTGAAGATATCTTTGTATTAAAATGATAAAAAGTTTTAAAAAAATGAGAAAGATTTTAACTGATCTGAATATTTGAATACGATTGATAAGTTTGTTAGGTCTAATATGATTGATTCGAATCTCTTATATATTTTAGCCACCAATCGACCTGTTTAGTACTTTTAGCTGAGTAAATACATTTTGAATATTTATTGGTGTCTAAAATTTATGTCTATGTATCGCTGATTAAAATATTTAGTTGCCATTAATTTATTATTTCATCGATTCCCATGGGAAATATCTGCGGCAATTAAGACATCTATAAACAACTCGTCTCCAAACACCCCGAAGAACTCAAAAACTACATCGTCGGCGAACACATCAAAAGAACCCTCTCAAATAAAATCACTGATCTTCAGAGCAACGTCCTCCATCAATCAATCCAACAACATCAAAGACTCCAACCTGCTGCAGATCGAGGACAGGATGACTGACCTCTACAACCAGTTCAACCAGTACAAGTAAGCCATCGACAGGACCAACCCTCTCGGTGCAGTTTCTGGCCTATAAAAAACCAACAAAACTTCGCTTTAGACCATGACTGAGTTCGACAAGATCGCCCAGAACTTCGACATCATCAATAACAGCTACGTTTAAAAAGTAGGAAGCCAGCAGCAAGCGATACACCATGAACTCGAAGCTTTAAAAAATAACAAATTGCAAGAAATATCATCGAAACATCCCTCAGCCTCATTTCTAACAACCCTGCCTGAAAACCTGAAGAACGACGTACTTGCACAGGGCCTTCGAGAAAACGAGAACTTAGTGGGAGAGCAGACGCATGGTTTTTTGAAGAGGCTGGGAGATCAGGTGAACCCTGAGACTTACGTTTAAAAATTTAATGGTCTTTTCAACAAAGAAGTGTTTTCAAACTTGGTGAAGAGTTCAAAGGCTGCTTTGGAGAAGAAGACGCTGCCTTTCATGGGCAAGACCGAAACTGTGAGTCTCTATTGAATATAATTAAAACTCATGATTTATGATTTATTTTATGATTTACGAGATTTAAGATTAATATTCTGAAATAGTATAATGAATTATGACAATTTTAACTGAATCAAGCCAATTGAGCTCTGACAAAGGCTAGGACTTATTCTTCTCGATAATCTTGATAAATGATTTCAGCCATAAATTCGAACATATTATTCCTTTTTATATTGAGTTTTTCCTACATATATTGATTGAATTTTTTTCGATTATCTTTGGAGTATTCGCGATTAACTGACCTAAAATGTCGCAAAATAATATATATATTGCGCAACTTCTGTTTATTTTTCTCTGTTATTCTGCCAGGAGGTTTTCGTACGATTTTGGCGAATAGTCTCTAACTATTCGAATTGAGTAGGACTTCAAGTTAATCGTAGAAACCTTTATTGAGAATTTGATCATGATATTCGAACATTATATCATGAGTTTTATCTTCATTCTGCTTATTAAATTGAATAGGTTCGCTAGAATTATCTTCTTCGCTCATCATTTGATTATTTTTTAATTATAAGGCGGTATAAGTAGTAAAAAATTGTAAATAGATAATCAATCTTCAATCAGAAATCAAAAAGATATAAAAATTCATCAAAATCATTCAGCTTTTGAACCCAAAACTAAGATTAATCTTCATTAAATGCTTAACTTTTCACAGAGTATTCGTCGGTGTCATGAATGCTTGATATCTCTTCTTCAGGGTCTTTGAACTGTAAGTTCTTGGTAATGGAAGATTCATTTTCGTTACAATTTGTTTCATCTATAAGTAAATAGAGAGGATTATGTTAAGATGGATCAAGAGAGATGACTTCTCAGAGATTTAGACTTAATTAGGCTTAATGTTGGTTCGCATGAAATTATTAATTTTCTTGAAAGGTTCTTCAGGATTATCGAACTTTTTTGTGAGCACTGAAGATTATAGACTGAAATCTTGATACATTTGATGGTTTGCTGGCTTAACTTATTGAATTTTAAGGATGGAACAATTATCGACTGAACTTATTTATTACGTGAAAGATTCTTTAGATAAAAATTACGTAGGGTTGTTTTTTGAACATTTGACCAATTTTAACCTATTCGATTTCTCTTAATACTTTGTGAAAATAGAATGAATAAACTTTCCACGATCGAAAAAATTTGATATGTTCATAATTACAATAAACCTATTTTTGTTCTGTTATTCAAAACATCTTTTTGAGGTAGTTCAGGGTATTTCCATTCAATTGAGGACTTTTCTTTATGAAATATTTGATTTGATGAATACTCTTGTTTTTTCGGCTAAAGAAGTGCATCAGTTTGAATCTTCATAAATAAAGGTAATCATAATCGATAAATTAATAAATTAATGAGATGAGAATGTATGAAAATAATTTAGTTTATTTAAATAAAATCATTAACTTTTTTGTCGACCGTAGAAAGTAGCCTTCTAAGCTGATGTCTGGAAACGACCGTGGCCCAACTTAGAAGCAGTATCGATGAACTTCAAAGTAATTGGCTCCAACAGCTCTCGTGAAGTAGTTGTCAACAAGGACTTTCTCAACAGCACGAATCTCTTCTTAGGACCAACACAGCAGCTCTTGATGATGATGATGAAGTCGTCTCTTACGACACCGTGTGGGGAAATCCTCCAAGAGGAGTGATGTTCTTTTCAGTGATATCAGCGTCAGTAGTGGAATTGTTCTTGGCACCTCCTCTTTCGCCCTTTCTGATCCTGTAGATCTTCTTGTTGATATCAGTTCTGGAAAAATAACCCGATTGACCAGCTCTGGCTACAGTATTAACTACTCTAGAAGGATGCCAGGCTCCAATACATCCGACTTTTCTATAACCTCTGTGGGATTTCTTTTGCAAGTGTCTCACACCCCATCTCTATATAACTCCAGTAAATCCCTTAGCCTTGGTCACATCAATCACGTCCATAATCTCATTCTGACCGAAGACCTGATCGATTCTGATTTCCTTCTCGAAGAATCCGTGGGCGAAGTTGACCTTATCACTGACAGTTTTGCCCCCGTTGATTTGGATCTCGAAGATATTGTTTTTCTTCTGTCTGATGTTGGAAAGCAAGTTGTGTTGGGTATGGGCAATAGTTCGGACCACTGTACAGTACTTTCTGATTCTGTTGAGTTGGACTTCAATTCTCTTGGCGTCTTTCGCAGACTCTGACTGATAGTTAGAAAAAGCTTTCTGTTTGGAGTTCACCCAGTTCTTGTAGAACCTTCTCAGGGTGCCCTGGTCGAGATGGTTTGCCCAGACGGTTGCCAAGGCTCTCAAGCCTCGGGGGGCTTCGATGTATCCGACCAGACCAACGATCTTAAGAGGAGGAGTTTCGATGACGGTGACTGCTTAGACTTTTCGAGTTTATCGAGCTTGGCTTTGGCGACGCGCATGGTTTTGAGTTGGTGTACTGAGAGGTCTGTGATGTTATCGAGCTTTATGAAATTGGGGTTCCTGAGGACGTAATCTTCGCTTTTGATTTGGTCTTTGGGAGTGGGGTAGAAGGCAGTGCCTATGGGACTGGTGTCTGAGAAGGCAGGAGGTCTTCCGAACTCTCTCCTGGCCCTGGTGTATTGGTAAAATTCTGCCATTATAATATCAATATTTATATAACTTAAATCAAATTATACTTCAAACATTGAATCCAACACACAATAGGACAAATATAATCCCAAGCCTTATGAATATTGAGAATATTATAAACAATTAATAATTGATTATACATACTTACAAACAGCAAATAATTAGAATTCAACAAAAAGAGATAAATAGATGAATCATTCTTTTGGACTGTAACCAATCCAACAAAGATACTTACAGAATACAAGCTTCTTGCAGACTCCATTATCGATCCAGTTATTTGAATTAAATCCAGTCAATTAAGCCATCACACAGCTGTAAGTCACTACTCCCAGCACCTCCGCCTCTTCTCTGCATTCCCACTCTTTGCTCTACTCAAAAATACCACGTACCTCCATGATCCTCACTCCTGCGTGCGTCTCTTTAACACCAATCTGAACCCTGCTTTTCTCTTGGTGTTTTCTGTCTATCTACAACCAAAACCAAAGCAAAGTTTCTGTCCTGCATGATTCTCACCGATTTTCACAAGCGTACAGTCCCCATAAACCTTGATAAGCTTCCTCTCTATAACATTGTAAGAATGGATGAGATCTTTGATCGTTAGTCTTTTTTGTTTGATTAGCAGGTAGGATTTGATGATTTGGTCTATTTTGATATAAGTGGTTGGTTTGGTCTATTTTGATATAAGTGGTTGGTTGGTGTGTTTGAGAGACGAGGAGGTATGCCTGTTGGTTGTTGGCGAGAGTGTGGATGTAGGTATCGGTGACTATGTCTGTTTTGTCCAGCATAATCATCTTTTTATTGTTTTAATCGTATTATAATTCTACTCTACTCTTGATATTCTGAGAACTATCTTTATTATTATCAATATCTTCATTATTCCTGCTGCTTCAACAACGGGCAGCCGTAATAGGCTATCCTGTACTTCAGTGTGCCGTGGACAGAGACATAGGGACAGCCTCAGCAACTATCAGCACAATCACTGTGCTGAACAAGACGGCTGCCCAGTCAGACATAATCAGGTGGATCACTAGCGGCAAAGATTCTAAGACCAGTGCGTTCCCAACCAGCAAAATCACCAGAAACAGGTATGGTCCTGGATCACACTTAGGATTCGTTCAGCTGCTATTTTGTCCTGCGAGGAAGAACCTTGCCCCATCAGCTATAATTGTATGGTGCTCAGAGAGTTGAGTCCGACTGTCATGCCTTAGCAGAATCCGCCTGTTGTGGCCAGCACTGAATTAAGAGAACGGTACGAGCTGCGAGTAGAAAGTTATACCAGAATTAGATGCTGTTGGGCTGCAAGTACTCATGGTGCTCTTGTTTCTTTCGTTTATGCTGTTTTTGAAAGTTTTTATCCCTTTTGACTGATTTATGATTACTTTAATCGGATTTGTTGTTGTTTTTTAATGGTGAATTCTGACCTTTTTTGTTTGTGGGACTTTTGTGAGAGGGTGTGGTTGATGTGTGTGAGTCCGTGGGCATGAGGCTGAGGATGATGAGAAGAAGGAGAGTATACTTTTATCATCTTTTGGATCTATAATTTCTAATAAATTATATAAATATCATTATCAATTTAATACATTTGATTATCATTATCAATATTTTGTTATCATTATCAATTTAATATATGCCAAGCTTTATCTTTATATTTATCTTAGTTAAATTTTGACTTTATAGATGAAAATACAATCATTATCCAATATGATACTATTAAAGTGAAATAATTCATATATAATATTATCTCTTAATCATATAAAAAAACAATATCATAAATGATTGACTAAACATCCTAATCCCTCTCTTCTTTCCTACAAAAAGTACACCTCCTTCTACTCTCTCCACTGTCACTACACTCCTTTCAAAATCAACGCAGACTAGATTTGCAACAATAACACTTATAAGACAAATAAGACCAATAACAATTATGACAAGAATGTTAATAAAGATGTTAAAAGTGATGATAATAGCAATCTTAGCGTAAACAATTGTGATGATGTGTTTAGACCAGTACAGATGGGGTTATTGTATAGAAATAGAGCA
>Ga0194115_10004799_pt1 | contig 14342 bp, 17 predicted proteins | sample TA2MahsurfametaG_3_FD_148656 | JGI IMG/M metagenome (GOLD analysis project Ga0194115, IMG submission 148656) | Freshwater microbial communities from Lake Tanganyika, Tanzania - TA2015002 Mahale S4 surface | ecosystem: Environmental > Aquatic > Freshwater > Lake | place: Tanzania: Lake...
AGGAATCAGTAGGAAATGGAAGGTTGGAGATTATTTTATCATAACCCGAAGCTAAATTTGCTTTTATTTTTTATTCTTGTTTTGATGAAATATAATTAGTTACAATTTTCAATAATCATATTTTTTACTTCATTATCCATTGGATTTAATTCGATAGCCTTTTTCAGATCGCCACATCCTAATATTATATTACCAATTTTGAAATATAAAGTAGCTCTATTAAGAAAGGATTCAATTGATTTATCGTCTAATAGAATAGCTGAATTATAATCCTTTAGAGCTAATTCTGTATTATTTTGAATTCTATATAAATTACCTCTATTTGTATATGCTCCTGCAAAACTTGAATCAATTTCAATAGCTAAATTGTAATCCACAAATGCCTCATATATTTTTCCTAATTTTTTAAAGCTTAAACCTCTGCTATTGTATGCTAAAGCAAAAGACTTATTAATATTGATAGATTTTGTATAATCATCAATCGCTTCATTAATTAGTCCTTTTGCAAATTTAGCATCTCCTCTGTAGCAATAGGCCTGATAATAGTCTTTTTTTAATTCAATGGATTTCGTGAAAGCATCTATAGATTCATTGAATGCTTTAAGTTTGAATTTTACGATACCTAAATTATAATAAGCGTCATAAAATGTTGAATCTAATTGGATTATTTTTTTGTAATCGGCAACTGCCAATTCGTATTTTTCAAGATCTTTACGCACAATACCTCTATTATTTAATGCGATAATGTTGAATGGATTAATTTCAATAGTTTTATCAAAATCCATAAGTGCACCATTCAAATCTTTGATTTTTAATTTTGCAACTCCTCTGTAAAAGAAGGCTTCTTCGTTCCCCCCACTCATTAGAATGTATTGATCGAGATCTTTAATACAATTATTATTTTCATCTATCTGTAAAAATGCCTTGGCACGGAAAAGATAACTATCCTTGAGTTTAGGTAATATTTCAATTGTTTTTGAAAAATGGGTAATTGCTGCACTAATTTGATTTGATTTTGCAAAATATAAACCTAACTCAGTATGACTATACCAATTTAAAGAATCCATTTGAATCGACAATTCTAAATCCTTATAAAAATCGTCAACAAGCCCCAATTCTTTACTTGCTTTGGCTCTGTATAAATAAGCATCACTGAATTGTGAATTTAAAGAAATTACTTTACTAAATTCTTTTATTGCTGTAATGTATTCTTTATTTTCCTCTAATAGAATTAAACCTAAAAAAAAATGAGAACGATAATGATTAGGATTTAAAATAATGGACATTTCAAGATATTGTTTCGATTTGACAAAATTATTTTTACTGAATTGGTATTCCCCAATCATGGAATATGCTTCGAAGTCATCTTTAATTTGATTTAAATATTTTTCAAGATCGAAAATAGATTTATCCATTTTTTCATCAAAAGAATAATCATTAGTTTTTTGACGAAGAGCTGCTCTGTTTTTGTATACTTTAACATTCGAAGAAAAAGAAACCACTTTATTATAATCACTCATTGCCTCAGCATACTTTTTTAAACTATCATAACAAATTCCACGTAGAAAAAGTGCCTCTGTGTTAAGATCATCTATTTCAATTATTTTATTTAGTAAATTAATTGCCCCGTTATAATCCAATAATTGGATTTTTTCATTTGCATTACTTTTTAGTTTTTCTATTTTTTTCGATTGTGAAAAAACAGCAATAGTTGTAAAAGTGAAAATGTAAAAAAGTACAATTTTAATAATAGATCTGTGCTTCATTGATTTCTTTTTTTAATATGGAATATCGGTTATTGGTCGTAAGAAGATTTTATTCTACTTTATTTAAACAAGTTCCAAATGGGATAACCAGGCAAAAAAAGTAAAGTTAAAACAATCCAATATACAAATAGCGACTCAATTTCATCTTCCCAAAATTCCTTTGAAAAGAATGGAAGTAGCTCTTTTTTTCTAACGAACTTTTTCAATAATAGGGATATTGGTTCAAGAAAAATAAAGAATATTATTGCTCTCAAAAGATGATTAAATCCACCAAGAATTATTACGTCAATATAATTCTGTCTTAATAAGTTGGTGCCTGTGTAGAAAGTGGTAAATAAAATAGGAAGAATAAAGCTTGTTATTCCCATTATTAGCAAATATTTATTTGATTTTTTTGACATATTCTAATTTTTATATTTAATTATGGACAACCAATTAAGTATAACCAAACGCCATAATTCAAATCATAACCAACATACAAACATACATTAAAAAATTAATTTATTGAAAATAAGCAAACTAAACTACCCACCAAACCGCTCCCTATGGAGACGGAGACTCCACTGCCAAAGATTGAAAAACATAGCTTGCCGATTGGTTCCATCAGGCAAGGTACGAATTATAGAATGGATATAACTTGCATGACGATAAAACTCCTCTTTTGGCATTGAGGGAAGAATGGATATGATGACTGCTGGATTGATGTGATACATGACCTTTTGTGAAAAAGGGGGAATGTATTCACAGCACCAGTAGGAAGTCATTTTCAAAAGAACTAAGGAAGTGTAGATTTTCTAATAATTTAAGCCTACACCCCAAATTGTGATTCTAATTTTCAAATTCATATCGCCAAAAGCGTAGCCTTTTTATCAATTTAAGTTTAAAATAAGGGTGTTACCCCAACAAACTTAAAATTGTGAGAAAATGAAGGTGTATTATGTAAGGGTCAGCTCCATTGAACAGAGGACCGACCGCCAGAGAATAAATGAAAAGGAATTTGATTTGGTGGTGGAAGATAAATGTTCAGGTTCCATTCCATTTTTTGAAAGAGAAGGTGGAAAGAAAATCAAACAACTCCTTGACAAGAAAATCATCACCTCACTTTCTGTTTGGACCATTGATCGATTGGGAAGAGACCTTTTGGATATTTTAAACAGCATTCAATATTTGAGTGACCGGGTAATAAGAATACATTTCATTCAACAGGGGCTTATTTCATTGGATGATGAAGGAAAAGAAAATCCGATTTCAAAAATGATTATTTCCATATTAGGAATTGTTGCCGAGATGGAACGAAAACAAATCAAAGAAAGACAAAAGGAAGGAATTGAACTCGCCAAACTTCGTGGAGTTTATAAAGGAAGGGTTCACGGTTCCAAAGAGGATCTTAGAACTTTTCTTTCAAAACCCAAAATTGCAAAAACAATTGAATACTTAAAGAAGGGATACAAAGCTTCTGAAATCTCAAGGATTGTCGGTATTCATGTGAATACGGTAACGAAAGTGAAGAAGATGGTGGGTTAGTCTTTGACACAACGAACAGAAATGCCCTCAGATCTCTTTGTGCCTTTTCCAAAATTCCAACAAGTACGATAATCATCGAGTAAACCTCTACCCCAAGTTTCTTCAACAAAGGATTCACTCGAGCTCCAAAAGTACGTTCCGTAGTCAATTTTATCAAAATTACCTTCAGATGAAACATATCCAGCAGGTAGAGCTGAAAAACCACTTTCATTACTACCACTACCAAAATTTTTCCATCCTTTATTTACCTTCATTTTGGTACCTGAATCTTTTCCTAAATATTTTACCAATTGATCCCATTCAGTATCAGAGGGAATATGAAATCCCTCTGGAGCTAAACCTCTTGAATCATTAACTGCATACCAATTGTATAACTTACCATATTTTTCACCATTAGTTGAGTCAAAATTATAATAGCAACTCATAGGTCTTTTTTCTTCTCCTGCTTTTTCCCACTCCTCTTCGGAATTTGCTTCTGGTATAGGGTCTCCATTCCTAAAGGTAGATACATCTATATTTTCACAAATCCATGTTTGTGTTCCAATCTTATTTGTTTTGTAATTTTTGTTATTTCTTTTATCAATCACTGAATTATAATCAACATTGTAATCTTTTACTAACCTTATTGCATGATATTCTCCACCAGAAGCATTAGAATATTTTAACCCATCATCTCCTTCAATAACTCGAGTTTTAAATGTACCGTAATGGGTAAATTCAGAAGTCCAATAGTGTACAATTTCTCCTTTAGAATAAAATTTGTCAGTTAAAACATAACCGCTTGGTTTCGATGAGAATTTATAAATATCAGTGCCATTACCATTTTTCTTAATTATCGCAGTTTTCCCATTATATCCTGTTCCCTTGCAGGTAGGACAGATTTTTTTATATTCTTTACTTGCATTCTCACAATTATTGCAGGGAATATAATCTCCTCCAGACTCCCAATTATTCCAGTCACTTTGGGATTTTAGCTTTTTACCAGCTTGATCAAATCCAAGTTCAAATCCAAGTTGACACCATTCATAATCTACGGGAATATGCCAACCCTCTGGTGCTAAACCTCTTGGATCTTTTACTGCATATCCATTGTATAGCTTCCCATATTTCTGTCCGTTATTTTTATCAAAATTATAATAACACCATGCAGGTTGTTCATTTTTATAATATTTATCTAATTCTTCATAGTTCCTTGCTTCAGGGATTGTATCACCATTTCTAAACCTTGACACATTCAAATTTTCAGCTGTCCAAGTTTGAGTACCAATTTTCACTGATTTATAGGAGCCTGTTTGTGTAACATTATTTGTAGAATTGGTGTTTTTATCATTATTAACAACCGCGGGTTTTGGAGCCGGTTTTAGTTTTTCTAATTCACCAAGAACTAAGGCTAAACTATCCGTTTTTGTTTTTAACTGTGTTTGTAATTTGGCTAAATCTTGTGTTTTAGTTGCTGATTCCGTTTTACTTTGTTGGAGTTCTGAACTTAATTTACTAACATCAGAATTTAATGATTTAATAGAACTTTCCAAATTTGTTATTGTGTTGGTCAATTCAGAAATTTTAGTTGATTTATCTAGGTTTATTTTCCTTTCAGAACCAACCACTTCATTCAAACTATCAACTCGTTTGTTTAAGATTTCGATTTGTTCTTTTTTAGATTGGGCATTAAGCAAACCCACCATAAACAGACAAACAACAAACAATAGATTTTTCATTTACTAAATATTTCCCCAAAAATACTAAATCCATGTAACTCCTGCAAGAATTGAGAATTATACCATTCTAACTAATTAAGAAAATAATTTAGTTAAAAGTGGATATGAACGACTCACTTCGAAAAGAAATTGATGAGTTGAAAAAACTACCAAAAAGTAAACTCAAAATGCTATTATTGCTTTACAAGTTTCTATTGTTTTTAAACTCCGATACTTTCTCTTTTGTGTTTTCTCTTCTTTGGTGTGTTCTTCCCTTATTATTATTTTCATTTTCCATTCTTATTTGGTCTGGAGTATTGCTTCTTCATTATTTTATTTTCTGGAAAAAAATCAAACCCTTTTTGGATAAGAAATTTCAGACGGAGAAGGATAATAAGGAGATGAGGGAGGTGTTAAATGAGTTGGGGAGATTTTAGTGAATAAAATCATTAAGAATGATTCGAAAAGAATAAAAGTAATGACAATGGATTTTTTAAAGCGGCAGGGGCGGATAAATCAATTATAAAATTTGACATTAAGAATTGAGAAAATTACTTTTTATCTTTTATTCGATTGAATCTATATCCTAGTAAAATATTAAAATCTAAGTATAGTTTTAAGTCGGAAAAACTATTTAACAAAGTTCCGTAACAATAGTCTGCTGTAAAATAGAATCTTTTTCCAGAATAACGATCAAATCCAATTCTACCCCCGAAAAATAAAGACGAATAGTTTATCACATCATTGTGATATATTTCGATTTGTTGACCTTGGTTATCAAAAGAAGTTTCGTAATAATCTTCTTTTGTCTTGTGTTTTAAATATCCAATCGATGGTGCAACATAATAATTAAGACGATATTTACGATTCCAAATTAATTTTAAGTCAGCTTTTAACCCATCATAATTTACTCTACCGTAGTTGTTCACATAGTTTGCAAAAATATAATTTGTCCTTAATGCAAACTTATTTTTACTAAAACTTTTTTCTAAAAATACGTTATAAGGGATTTTGATTACATTGCTATTACTCATTTCAATAAAAGTGAATAAATCCTGACAATATCCAGAATAGATGGCCATATTAAAGTAATTTTTATTTTCGAATTTTTTGAATGGACTATAAGAATATGTGTTAATATTCGGAGTATATGTTGGTGTGTAAGTTATCTGTGGAGTAGTAACATTTTCTGACGGGTTCAAAACATTAAAAATTTTACATTCTCCCGGTTCTAATTCAATGGTTCCGTAATAGTACTGACCAGTGTTTCTAAAATAAACAGTATAGTTATGACTTCCTGAGTATAGATATCTTGTCAAAGTACCATTATCACCGCAATTTGGTTTGAATTGAGAAGGAAAATATTTGGTGAATTTCCCAATAAAGACGGCATCTACATATAAGTAAACATCACCAACATAAGGGTTATTAGTGTAAAAACTCAATTTACAAGGGATTTTACTTGGGTCGATTATTCTTTCTTTATTTATTTGGGGAAGACCATTTAGATATTCCAGTATGGATATTGCAAAATTTATACTTGCCCTTGAGCCATCTTTCGATTCATCTCCAGAGCTAGTAATTCCTATAACTTCGCTTTTATCATTTATTAATGCTCCTCCACTACTGCCGTGGGTAATTTCAGCATTTGTTTGAATTATTTTTGGAGAAACTGAAAAATTCAAGTTTGAAACCAGCCCCCTACTGACAGTATTCATGTACTCCTCTTCGGCAGGTGTTCCAATAGCCCAAACATCTTCTCCTTTTGTTGGAATTTTATTTGATAATTTTAAATATGGAAAAGCCCTTCTGATATTATTCTTAATTGAGATGGTTGCCAAATCTTTTGATTTTTCTCCAGTTAATATTTTATCGACATCATGTATCTCTTTGAAATTATTAATGTCTGTAATAACTTTGAGAGAATATGCATCTTCTACAACATGAAAATTTGTTACTACAGTTCCAATAGAGTCAACAATAAAACCACTTCCGTGTCCTACTTTATTTCCCTCATGATCAATAATTTGAATCAAAACAACCGCGTCGTCGAGTAGTGCTATATTTGGTTTGTTTTGGGCATTGATTTTTAGACCGAAAAAAGTAATAATTATGAAAAGAGAAAAATAACGCATGCCAACTAAAATAATTTTTTTAGAATTTTTAATTCAACAAAATCCACCATGAGGTGTGAGTGTTTTAAAACTTCTTTTCCCCGTTCCTTTTAAAATTTCGACGTTTTTAAGCCGGGTTGAAAGTAAACACTTCCTTGAATTTCAATAAAATGTCATTTCTGACAACACAATAATACAAACAAAATTTAATTCAGCCAAGTATTACACATTTCTTACTCATTATCTATTTATTAAAAAATGAAAAGTTTATGAAGAAGATAATCTACCAATTCTGTTTTCACAACCACAGAACCCAATTTGAAATGTTGGAGAGAATTGCCTATACCTTAGAGTGTTACAAAGAAGAAATGATGGACATTCATAGATATACCTATAACCTAGATTTCTTTAAAGGAAAAGATGAAGTAATACTTGTAGATATCATTCCCCATTTTATGACACCTGAAATTCATTCATTTGATTTTGATGATTATGAACTTGAATCAGTTATGCTTGAGGAGATCACAAACAAAACTCTTGATTTTGTAAAAAACAACCTTGATCCAGAAAAAACTCTTGTTATTCATGTTGTTCATTCAGTCAACATATTGACAAAAGAATCAGAATAGTCTATCATTTTTTAAAAAGAGAAAATGAAAGAACTTATATTCAGACAATACTTCAAAAATGTCAAAGATTCCGAAAGTATAACAAAAACACTTGCTCCATTAATAAATGAGACCTTTGAAAAGAACATCTCGGAGCTCATCACCTTTGATTTCGGAGGATTACTTGTTATAACCAAAGAAGACCGAGAGGAACCAAAGGCAATCTTCAAATTTGACTACGAAGATTATAATTCACCAGTTGAATTATCACTTCACATTATGATGATTTTAAATTCAATTTCAATTGGTGAAATAAAGATTACAGAGGGAACAATCGTTGGAATTGACTTAGTGAAAAGGGAAGTGAATTAGGCCTTTATCTTCTTAAAATTTGAAAGACCATACGGTAAGGTAATTAATAGAAGATCAACCTCATCAATAAATTCATAAGGAAGAACCTCAACTTTTACATTGATAATCTTTCTAATTCTAATTGAAAGTTCCTGAAACAACCTGACTTGTTTTACCTCATCCATACAAATGAAATAGATAAAATGAATATGGTTTGTTCCAAAGTATGTTCGGTAATATCCTTGTTTAAAGTTCTTCCAAAATTCCCTATTTGTTTTTCCCATTAATAGATTCCTCCCGTTGGATAAAATGCGATGCAATGCCCCCATTTTTCCTTTAAACTTTTTCAAATAGAGGGTCAAAGGAATTTTAAACTTGACCATTGTCCAATTTTCCTTGTTGTTTTTGATATTTTTTATGCTGTAATAAGTTTCCAGTAAATCTTTACTCATTGCGATCAATATTAAATTTATAAATCGGATCCAAAATGTCCTCTTTTGATAGAATGTAAAAACTTTGAAATAAGACCTTTAATACATCATCTGTATAAAAATACTTATCCTTCAAATTCTTGGGTCTTTGATCCACAAATTTTGATAACTCAAGTTGAATGGGAATTAAATCAATTTGAAGAGTTTGTTTGTCTACAGTTTTAGTTCTGACTGATATTGTTCCACCAATCTCGTTACTTGCTAATTCCTCCATTTCTTTATAGATGGGACTGTTTTGAGATTTCAGTTTTTTCCCTACAACAAGAATTTTAAAGTTCAATATGTGATCTCCAGGATATATTCCTGCTTCCATCTCAAAACTGATGGTCCCAAAACCAATGTCAGATTTACTTGTGTTTGTTCGAACAATTTTCAGAATCCTGTCGGTTATTGCTTCCAGTTCAATTTTACCTAATTTATCAAAATTGGAGTTGTTTCTTGACTGTTCTAAACAGATTTCTAATAGATCAACCGGGTAATCTTCATCTTTATAAAAATCTGCCAGGATATGCCCCGTAATGATGTTTCTTTTAATGGTTTGTTTGTTATTCATACCAATAAATATGTCATCTACTCATTTTTAAGAGGAACACTAAATAAAAAAGGGTGATCACTTCGCACTGGGGATAGAGTTTTTAATATGATTTACTGATATCTAAATTAAATTTAAACCCCAACTTACCCTATATATTTTATCAAATTGTCCTTTTGTTAAAGGATTTAATAATTATACAGATCATTATTCAATTATTCAAAACAAGTTGGGTATATTCAAATATGTGAATAATCTTCATCAGAAATATTTAAAACGTATATCTTCTATTTTTACATTATCAAACCATATTGAGAAGCATCACTAACGACAAAAACGGGTAAAAATTAAAGATTATATTTAAATTTGATCAATAAATGTAATAGATGAAAAATCGTATAATCCTTGTAGTTTTCTTTGTAGTATTTATTAATCAGTATTTTTCTCAATTACCTAATTATGTTCCAACTAATGGATTAATTGGTTGGTGGCCTTTAAATAATAATTTATTGGATTATAGTGGAAACATGAATAATGGTAGTAATTCACAAACTGTAACGGGAACAACAGATAGATTTAATAATCCTAATAAGGCATATTATTTTAATGGATCAAGTAGTTATGTTACAATCCCACATGATGGTTATTCAACCTTTACTCTATCAATGTGGTATTTTATGAATCAAAATCTTTATCCACAATTTCCCTTAATTACTGGCTCAGCTAATCCAGCATCTTATTCTATTTTTTTTACGGGAACAGGAGGTTTGCAATTTCAAGTTGCTTCTGGTGGTATGTATCCAGGAAATATTTCTTTAACACCTTGGGGCGAATGGATTCACCTGGTCTGTGTGTATACCCAAACTGATAATAAACTTAAAATTTATAAAAATTCAAATTTAATAGTAACGCAAGATGTACTTGAAGTAATAACGAGCCCAGGTAATCATGTATTAGGGAAATTAAACTCATCATTTCTTACAGGAAAATTGGATGACATTGGACTTTGGAATCGTGCCTTAACTCAAAATGAAATAAATAACCTTTACAACTCTACGCTAGATATTAACGAAACAAAAAACAATTCAATTTCTATTTTTCCAAATCCGTTTAATGGCAAAATACAAATAAATGCAAATACTTATATAAATAGTAAATTTTCAATTGTTAATAATATTGGACTTGAAGTATTCCAGGGAATAATTACTAATGAATCACTTGAATTAGATTTGAATTTTTTATCGAAAGGAACTTATTTTATTCAGTTTGAAAATCTTAATAAACCTATTGAAATTTTGAATTATTGAAATTAATTCAAAATTTGTTTGTCTCCTTGAATATTCCGGAAACTTTTTTACTATAAAATATAACTAATACAAGAAAAGTTTATGCTTATTTTCTAGAAAAAAACTGATTTCTAGAATTTTAAATAAATCAATGATTAAAACACTCCCCAACGACCGGCGGAGCATCTCCTTCACATTCATTCCAATTACCGTTTATTTGAATTTCAGAACAATCATTAATTGTAACAACTGGACCGAAACCATATGTTCCAGAAGAGGTCCCACTACAATTTCCAATTGATGTAAAGTAACTTACTTGAACTACTCTGTCACAATTGCAATCAGGTTCAGGGGTTGGTTCGGGGTTTTTGTTGTTTTTTTTGCAACCTGTAATTATAACAAGTGTAAAAATTAAAGTGAAAAACTTCATTTTTGTTGTATTAACATGTAATATTAAGGAAAATAATTGATTAACCGATATCAATTGTAGCTTTTTGTTCATACTTCGTTTTTTACAGAAAAAACGACATGAAATCATTTGTTTTATTCATCCTTGGAGTTTTTATTGGATTTATATTGTTATCCAATGAGCAATTTATAACCTCATCAATTACTTCAGAACATAGTGATTATAGTAGACCAAATAAAAAGGAAAAAACCAACTATGATCCTGGACAAGACAACCAATTTTCAAAGAAGGAAAGGGATTATTTTAATAAAATAGCCAAGAACAGTGAATACGGTGGGGAGTGTGAAATATCTCGTTGGAAAACTGATATGAAAATTTATGTAAATGGTGATAAACGAGATTATTTAATGGAAGAATTATATTCTATTGTTGGTGAACTAAATGAAATTATAAATCCGATTGATATTGTGGTTGTTGATGATATAGAGGAATCAAATTACCAAATCCTTTTTGGGTCGGAACAGGAATATAATGATTTAGATCCAGGGTCAAAGGAACATACTCCAAATAACTGGGGATTATTTATCATAAATTCGGGAAAAGATATTAGAAGAGGAACAATGTATGTTGACATATATCGGTGTGAAAGTATTGAAGGACAAAAACACTTATTGAGGGAAGAATTGACTCAATCTTTGGGTTTGACTAATGATACTTATGACTATCCCCAAAGTATTTTCTATCAAGTCTGGTCGGAAACAACCGAATACGCCCCTATTGATAGGGTGTTAATTGATATGTTGTATAATCATTGGTGAGTGGAGAACTTATCTTCTTGAATTAATAAATTCATCCAAAATAGATTGTTTAATCTTTGTTTTTCTTGGCCCCAATTTATGAGCAGATATTTTATTTTCTCTAATATAATTCCTCACCATTTGAGAAGTAACCCCAAGCTGTTTAGCAACATCTTCAACTGTAAGTAATTTATCCTCTTTCTTCTCCTCTAAATCCTCTACTAGCTGGGTGTTTTGAAAAGGGATCATCCTATCTTCATAATTAACCGTTGCCTGAAAAATTGCATCTGATAATTGAACAAAAAATTGTTTTAGGTCATTGGAGGCGTCCGAATAGGATTGTCCATTATGTCTTATTGCATCATCAATGTATTTCCCTACAAAGTGCTCTACCATTCCAAAATCAAGTTCTCTACCAACGAGCCTTGACATTTGCAAGTATGGGTTAATTAAATTGGGACTATTCATTTTACTTAATATTATTCATAAAGTTAGTAACTTTTGTGTTTTTATCTACATAACCCTCCAGAGTGCTCAATTTTTTATGTCCCGTATATTGCATCAGTGTGCTTAAGGGGATGTTTTCACCTAAAAGAATAGTGATAAAAGAATCTCTGGCCCGATGAATACTGATTACTTCCCACCTTTCTAATAATCGGCCATCTTCTTCAAAATCGGTTAAATCATTAAATAATCCAGTAGATTGCAAAAAAGTTTTTAGTGCTCTATTATAGGCTGGATTTGTCATTCTGTTGAAATTGTATTCATATTTTTCTAAGATTGAAAGACAAATATCAGTTAAGTAAATCGTGAACTTTTCCCTAGTTTTTACTGCTTTTTTAATTAAGGCAATACCTTCATTGGTTTTTTTAATTTGACTCTTCTCCACAGTAGTTAAATCTGACCATCTTAAACCAGTCCAACAGGCAAAAACAAACAAATCACGGATAAATTCATGAGAACTTGATTTTAATTCAATTTCCTGAATTTGAAAAAGCTCATTTTTAGTTATTGTTGCTTTTCGAATGTCGGGCATTTCTATTTCCTTTCCAAATCCTATTATTTCAGTTGGTGCAGAACACATTTTTTTTTCATGTGCCCATTTCATAAAATGAATGAAAATATTAACCTTCTTTCTCAGTGTATTACCTCTAATTCCTCCATATGTAATATACTTCTTGGTAGTCGAGTTCTCTCTTTTTGTTTCGTTGAATTTTTTAAATTCAAACATCCACTTTTTATTAATCTCATATAGGAATATTTGCCTGCCAAGAAATGTCTCATAATCCGTCAAATAATATAACAAAGCCCGATGTGAATTTAATGACTGAATTTTCTTGGTATCACTATTACTGAACAATTCTATTTTTCCGTCATAAAATTGTTGGTATGCTATCAATAGCCTATCTGTTTCACTTTTTAAACTATTATCGTGCTTCAACAAGTTTTCCAATTCATCAACCGTAGGATAACGACCATAACTCTTGTGATAATGGAGAATACTGGATTCAACTTTATTTCTTAGGTCATCAATTTGTCTTTGTTTCCTTTCCTTGTCTTTAACTACCCCTTTTAATTTTCCTATGTCAGAAATTTGATCAGGTGTATCTAATTTTACTCCAGTTGAAAATCTCTTTCGGGAATACTTGTGGCTATATGAAATTTTCACATAGTTATCTTGAATTACAATTTTAACACCTTTCATAATAACACAAAAGTAGAATTATAAAATCTAATATTGACCAAAATATGACCAAAAAAATAAGAATTGATAAAAATATATAAGCAAAGTGCACTTTGCTAATTTTGCTAAAATGTAAAAAAAGATAGTAAAATCAATGTATACAGAGTAAATTAATAAAGTAATAGATATTACAAGAAAATATAGTTCGAATCCAAACGGGATCACATTTAATACATAAAACCCTTATTTAATAAGGGTTTTTGTTTTTTACTGACCAAAAGTTGACCAAATAATCTGCGTTTTAATGGGATTTTGCTTATTTATTTCAATTTGTTTGAATTAAGCAAAATAAGCAAAGTCAGTTTCTGGAGGTACCACGTAAAAAACCCCTTTAAATCATTGATTTTCAGGGGTTTTTCATTTTCTGTTAAAACATTTGTTAAAACAAAGGCGATTCCTTCGAGTTTATGAGACCCTATTTTGAGCTCAAAAAAGTGGTTGTTTTCCATCCTAAAAAATGTTGTTTTCATAACTCCTTCTCCTTCAAAAATTCCCTAATTTCATCTTTTTGCATGCTCAAATTCATTCTTTTGACCCATTTGTAGAAATGGTAAAAGGCAAATTCGAAAAAAATTTCATCTTCTTTAATTCCCTCCAAGAAAAAATCATTGTGAATCGAAAAGCGTTTTACATCGTTTTGATTGAATGTCCTAAACTCTCTTAAAAAGTGCGTATTAAAACAATAATTCAATAGATTCTTTTTGTTGGCGACTGATAGAGCCATATCTAAAAATATTAGTGAATATTCTACAAATCGTCAAATCTAATAGACCGATCTCCAAATTCGATAAAGTCCAAAACATCAACCAACATATCACAATATACCTCCTCTACTTCCTTAACTGGTATACCTTCTTCCGACATAAAGACGATTTTGTAAACATCTGACCATTTCAGAAATATTAAAACGTTTCCCTTCTGGTTTTTACTCCTTCCGACTCCAGTCTTTCCTTTATTTTTTTGATTGTATGACCTGAATGATACATTTCATAGACCATTCTCACATAGTTACTTTCATATTCA
>Ga0194115_10004800_pt1 | contig 14338 bp, 9 predicted proteins | sample TA2MahsurfametaG_3_FD_148656 | JGI IMG/M metagenome (GOLD analysis project Ga0194115, IMG submission 148656) | Freshwater microbial communities from Lake Tanganyika, Tanzania - TA2015002 Mahale S4 surface | ecosystem: Environmental > Aquatic > Freshwater > Lake | place: Tanzania: Lake Tanganyika...
CTTGTAATAATGGCGAATCAACAGCTGTCGCAAAATTTGGCGGTGGCACTGTAAATATTCCACCAACAGCCATTTCTGCTACGTTCACCTGAATCCTGGTGACATTTTCTTCGGTAAAATTGGCCAAAAACGGTGTTGGGGATGGATCATTGACGTCAAAGTTGGACATGATGTCGGAGGGAAAAAATGGCAACAAAAAAATGGCGCCACTGACTAACTACCGGCTTGCGTACTTTCCCCAATTCTGGGGATACGACGTCACTCCCAAGACAAATTCGAAAGCAAATTGGATGAACTATACGACTGTAGTGAAAGAATCGATTGAGTCTTGATCTACCTTGAACTATGATGTTGCAAAGTTTTATTGCCACTATAGTGGCAATAAAACAGGCCTGTGCTGAATGGCGTTAATGATTTTACCAAAGGTCGGACCTTCTAAGCATTACAGAAATATTTGGCGGTCTTCACAACGGTGAATTCAAGAGAGAGAACCTTTTTTGGTGTTCACTGTAGCAATGGGTCAACCACCTTGGATATTTTTTATTATGCCTCGATGAGCTGGTCATTATGATGTTGGGAGTCCAGTGCTCTTGGCTTCTATAATGCAAAAGTTCTCTCGTTCCGGTAGGAACCAGGAGTTTTGGTAATTCGCACCGAAAAAAGTGTCTTATTGAAGGAAAGCCCACCACTGAAGCCTCTTACTTTCCTTAAATTTCGAGGAAAAGGTGACTGCAAAGCCGTTTGGATCACCTTTCTGTATGCATGATATGGTGAAATGCACAATTTGAATCTGACGGTGAATCAGATGTATCTATCATACGTATGCAGAGGGTATTCCATGAACATAAATAGGGCAGTTGCATCCTATATACGATATATATAACAGTAAGGTATCTCCGCGAACATCTGTAGCTGTATCATAACTGTAACAGTAAAAGGGTGCACCGTATGATACATATATATACGTTGTGGTGGGAATATATCATCATCATTGGGAAATTCGTCTTTGCTCGACCGTCAAACACGGTACAGCACTGTATTACTAGAGGTACCTGTCTATCACATAGTTCATTTTTCCTTCTCGCAACGATTCCGGGATTACGGCAGATTCATCTGCTTCAGTCCTTGACTCCTTTTTTGGTATCGCTGTTAGAAGAAAGAAAGAGCACTCTGACAATTAAAGGGGAAAAACAACGAAAGATACCCGGGTTGGAAGAATAAGTTGTCCAACACGGCACCGTTGCAAACATTTCAATATGATGAACCTCGCTGTCACCTCCAATCGAACAACAACGTCTACATATGGGAAGGATGTACAACATACCTATCACTCCAATAGTAATAAACGATCATCATCTCCCTCTTCTTCATCTTCATCATCACTTGATTGTCAGTCACTACAAACAAGTCTTAAACGGATACGTTTGTCTTGTAGTCCTGGTGAACTACGTTTGCAAAAGGACCTCAACGTCTTGGGCAACTTTGGATGGGAACCACAGCAGCAACAACTACAACTGACCATACCAACGATCACGACGAAGAAGAGTAGTAGGAACAACAACAATTGTGATATAGTCGATGCTTTTTCTTCTCATCCACCAAAATGGCGACATTCGGAGACATATGCAGAACTTATCCTGTTGGATCCACTTCATCTTCAACTGAAGTATATGGGAAAGAATAACAATCCTCATGTTTCTGCATATGATTTCGGAACGACTTCTGTTTCTACAACGACGACGACATTATGGATTCAAATACCTCGCTTATATCCCCATCGACCACCCGTAATTTCAAGAGCGGATCATTCTCCTACCCATTTCGTCGTTCGGGACTCCCCAGGAATCATTGGGAATGGATCGAGTGACTTTGATGACAATCATCAGCATCTTCCTATTCATTCCGAACAAGGAGAAATGTTCTCTAGTATGGACGAGACGATGGCAATCATGGATTGGTCCCCCATTCAACAAATTGGAGACTTATTGAGATTTATCCTCGAACAATTATATAGTACATCACGACCAACGTCGTCGTTGTCATCATCACTGTCCTCGGTACAATCTGGTTTGCATTCGCGGGTCCATTCGACTCAACACCAACTTCAACAGGAATCCATGTGGAATGGGGCAGTGGTTCCGACAACATATTCGGTCCTTCCTCCTCCTACCCATGATGAGATGGTATCATCGTCGTCTACCTCGTGGTCATCGTCCACGTCATCCGTAACAAATCATCAACAACAAATGATGTCCAATACCAATCACCAATATCATCATCATCCTGCGGGTTTTCAAAGTGTCGACGAACGCAGATTGATGGAAGATGTCATGATGACTCACGACATGGAGACTTCTGGTAGTATGATAACTGATGCTATGACAATATCGACGACGACCACACCATGGACAAGTAGATCACGGCAAGAAGATCCATGGGCACCCAACAGGTTTGATAAAGGATATGGAAGATATCAGGGAATGAATCATGGGTCCACCTCTTCGTTGATACCATCGACACCAGAGCAGGATGGTTGTGCAATGGAAATGTAAACAATCTGGCGTCTATGCCTAGCGTTCCAACATTGCATTGTGCAATGTCTCCCAACTGAATGGATACTTAAATCTACTGGTTTGTCGATAGTCGATTATTTCCTAGTAGCAGCGTAGTTGGACTTAGGTAGTTCGACTTGTCAAGGCTAGTGTGATGAACGTGATGATGTTGAGGTGATCTCCTTCCTAGAGGAGGAACGACCTACGATAGCATTTTCGCTAGTGATTGTCGTCCCTTTCACCAACGCAATTAACCGTTCGGCCTCAGATAGTTCTTCTTTCGTCTGATATTCATAGTCCTCCCAATCCGAGTCATCATCCATGTATATCACGTTGTGGTCTTTTGTTGTAGGACCTATTGATGATAAGTTGTGATCATCCTCATCATCTTCCCAGGATATGGTAATTGGTGGATTGGATTGATCCACAACCAATGAGACATCCTCAATACTTATTTTCTTCGGTAACGTCGCGGTACCAACCGATGCCAATCGAAGGGCTTCTTCTTGTTCTTTTTGTGCTCGTTGTTTCTTTTCAATTTCTGATTTCAATTGACCACATCCAGCATTGATATCAATCCCCCGTCGGACTCGTGGTGTACATGCTACACCATATCGTTCCTCCAAGACTTGACAAAATTCATTCACACGTTTACGACCAGATGGACTTCCACCGTATCCTCCCGTAGGATTTAATGGGATGACATTGACATGGACCATATCCTTACGGAGCCACTTATGAATCAGTTTACCAAGTTGATGAGCAGTTTCCGGTGTATCATTTTCTCCTTCAATCAAGGCCCATTCTAATGTAATTCGTTTCCCAGTCGTTTGGATATAGTTCTTCAAAGTCGACATGAGCTCGTCTAACCCACCATTCCGTCGATTGGCGGGAAGGAGTGCTGTCCTTTCTTCATCGGAGGCGCAATGTAAACTGACTGCCAGTCGGACTTGAGGGAGTTCCGTTGCCATTTTCGCAATGTTGGGAACAATACCAACCGTCGATACCGTAATCTTCCTATGTCCGATACCCAATTCATCATGAATGCGCTGGATTGCCGTCTTGACATTTCGATAGTTAGCCAAAGGTTCTCCCACTGAAGGACAAATATTTCAGCAACCCCAACGAATTCAGAGTGAGTATGAAATTTCGTTGTGACGATGCCATGAAGGAATATACCGTATACTTACTCCCCATAAATACAATATTCGAAAGTCGAGTGGATCGTCCATGTCCCTTGTTGGGACCCTTCTTTCCGTCGTTACTATTTCCCTTGGAAACGATGATGTCTCCATTACGTTCTTGTTTATCAATCGCTGCTAATTCCGACGAAAATCGTGAAACTTGTTCCAAGATTTCATCTGGCGTCAGTTGTCGACTAAATCCCATCTGTCCCGTCGCACAAAAGACACATCCCTGTGCACATCCAGCTTGACTACTAATACAAGCAGTATATCGTCCATCTTCATACGGCATAAGGACGGATTCAATCAATTGTCCATCTGCCAATCGATAGGCACGTTTAATGGTCCCATCCTTGGAGATCAATTCGGTATCTAACTTGAGTACACCCAGGGTAGCATGTTCCTTCAACTGTTCCTTTAACTTCTTTGGGATATTGTTCATTTCATCGATATTAGATACACCTTGAAGTCTGACCCAATTGGAAATTTGTTGAGCTCGATACTTTGGTTGACCCCAACTTTGAAGAATCGTCTCAAGTTCCTCCACGGGGATGGTATGGAGATTAATCATAGCAGATGTTGGGGCTGATATTGTATTTCCTCCTCCTGGATTATTCCATCTGGTGGTGGAGGTGGTACTCCTTCCACTGCCGCCACACATTTTGGATGGTCGTGGGATATCAATTTCGCTGTGAATACGACGTCGTTGATCCGGAAAGGTAGATGATGCAGTACTCCGATATTTGGGTGGAATGACAGATCTTGAGATCCATCCATGACATGTCTTCAACAGTGATGATCTAGGCCCACCACTTAACAAGGACATAACCATGAATGAACCAACAATTAAGTGATGACAGAAGTGTACTAGAAGTGAAGGTTTCATCCGGTGCAACAACGATTATATGATCGAACCAAGGAAGGAGAAGCTTGGAAACCGTATGAAGAGACTCGGTTTTTGGTTTTTTGTGGTAATCCTTTCTTGTTCTCCTTTAACAAATTTTGGATAGGAAACAAAAGAATACTTTGCCACTCGCTTGTATTGATGCTACAGCGCTATGATGGAAGTGATGTGTCAGATGCTTTTTCTTTGTCGACTACAATTCTTCTCGAATGGTTTATTGATGGCTTCACTTCCGTGCGTCTGCGCTATGTACGTCAGCGGGGCGATTCGTCCTGGCAACGGACAGACTATATATAGGTAACTAACGTATCTGTACTCGGACGAATCGACTACCACCAAACCTTGCCGATATCATTTGGTAACAGAACTACCGTACATAGTTAACAGCTGTGCTTTACCTACCACATTAGCACAGGGATACATGTCTTACAGTGAAATGAAATGAAGGGGATTAGATTTCCCTTTGGTAGTGACACACCACCTTTACCGCTATTGAAAGCGATCTCTTCGACTTATGCCACAGAAGTCACTACCTGGCGGACTTCGACGCCGGGTGCTGACCGAAATGGCTTCACACTTACAGTCAGGAAAAGCGTAACGGCATGGTTTTGAAACGAGGTGAAGGTAGTAACTGGGAGTAGGAAAGGCATTCTACGATGGGGGCATCCTTCTAGAGTGAACCTTCTCGCGAGTACACATGTGTGCTATCAGGAAAATAGGGACTTGAATGCCGCGAGGACTTCAGCATTGTGTTCTTCTTCCCCTTGTGGAGTTTGTACCTTCTCTAATGCTTCGAGACACATATCTGCCGTCGTCCCTACTCGATACGAACGTACATGGATGACTGCATCGTCATCTTCCTGGTAGTCGTCGTCATCGTTACCGTGGTTGATCATCGTTTGTCGTTCTGCGGTTGAGGAAAGTTGTCGGTTTTCGTTCATCCATTCTTGGATACGCTGATCGATATCCATCGTCGATGTAATCGTCGGACGGAGAAGATTACATGCCACTTCAAATACAGGAAACCGATGACGCTGTCGTCCTTTGGTGCTTGCTTCGGATCTTCCATCGGTAGCAGCAAGCTTGCCTGGAGGACTATCATGATCATCGTTTTCATCAATATCCTCAAGGGGAACCGAAGAAGGATCGTAGTAGGGGAGTGTCAAGGCTTCAACGTGGGGTAATCCACTACCACCTCTACTCCGAACCCATCGTGTTAAGGATTGTGCCGTTTCAATCCTTGATGTCGCAATTTGAATGTTATAATTTTCAACAAAGTCTGGCGGTGCACCAATGGTAGAATATTGAATCCTGTCTTCATAGTGGTCGTCGTTAGTGGCTGTACTCGTAGTGATCGCTGAATTAGTACTAGTCGTAGTATCCTTCTTCATACCAGAACCAATCGTCTTGAAGAATCGAGTACGATTTTTTCGTACTTTGGCAAGGGGGGTATGATGAGGAGGATCTGCATATCCATAGTAGAGGGTTTTAATTCCTGTCGTTTGTTGTAGAACACGTCCGATCGTCCATGCTACCCATCCAGTGATTGGACGAGGATACATGGAGTTATCATCATCATCATAGTCGTCGTCCGTGTTGCTATGGTTATGCACGTCGACAGGGGTCACATTTCCGTCCCTGTTTTTCAATTGACCATCATTGATCATGTTGTTGTCATCCCTATCATTGAGAAATATTGATTTGGTGGAGAATGGAGAAAGAAGGTGTGGTGGAATCGACTCGGATGGTACATCCTCCTCATCGTCCTCCTCATCGTCCGACCATGATTCCAAGGCCATCCTCCATTCGTCCCTTGACAACACTACGGTCGTTTCTTCCTCCCTGGTGGGGTTTCTGGTAAAGACGTCGTCGTTACTGCTCATTTCGTCGTTGTTGTTCTGTTGTGGATGATATGAATGTTCATTGGATCGTGAACAGGATAAGGAAGAGGAGGAAGGGAAAGAGGAGGAAGAAGAAGGTGATAATAATGGAAGAATGGAGATGTGATCTACCAATCCAACAGTCGGATGTGCAGTATTGCTATTGCAATTGTTGTCGTCTTCTTCTTGCTGTTGTTTTGTAGATTTGAGTTGTTGTAGTTGCTGAACGGCTTGAATCGCAATCGAGGTAGCCAATTGTGTCACTAAGAGTGGCGATCCTGCCAAATGGAAAGAAGATCGTTGATAGGGTCCATCTGTATAGGCATGAACAATCGTCACGGAAGAAGATGACGATGATGATGACACTGTCGATGGTGATGATGATGATGATGATAATGTCGATGATGATGAGGTAGTTGGAGTTGCAGTAGTAGATGAAGATCCAGTCGATGAATCATGATGAATAATTGTCGCCGGAAACAATTGATCTTGTTCCTTCTTCTTTCTTTGTCGATGACAAAGACGAGTACATTCCTTTTGTGCCTGTTGAAGTAATTGAATCAAGAAATCTGACGAGGCATCATCTCCTCCTCCTCCTGCCGAAATGTAAATATTACATGCTACCGGATAGGGTGATAACCGTTGAGGTATGGTCATCGTCTTCGTTGTTGCTGAAGATGATGTTCTGTTTTGGAGGAGAATCCTCCGCATGACGACAGACACAGACGATCTTCCCTTGTCTCTCCCTCTCTAAGTCTTTGTCTCTTGTATCGTCGGTTGTCGTTGTCGTCAAAAGGAGACAGGTTTCACCATCAAATTCTGTAGAAGCAGTCCGACTTCTACATACCGGACGACACGCTTGTTTTGCAGTTACATATGCGCAGACTCTACACGGTTTGACTGTGATTTCACGTTTATATATACATACCATACCCAAACATACGTACTACGAGAGCAACGTCGTGAAACGTATAATAACTGACAGAACGGACTAGTATGACTGCAAATCTGACTACTATGACTGTAATTCTGGTCAGAACATCGGCGAAAACGAGGCTTTAGCGCGGAGTCCCGGATGATGTTTGATGACGTCGGAATTGGTTCGTCCATACCGTATGCCACACTCTCAGGAGGTACGGTATTGTGTATACAGTCTGCAAAAAACACGAATCAAATGACGGAAAACGAGAAGAGACACAACAAAGCAACGGCAACAAAACAATAAAACCCAAACAAAAAGACAAAATGGGAAATTCACCTTCATCTGCTTGCACTACATCCCTATTAAAGGAATTTGAAACTCGAGAATTGGACGATGATGGAAATTTAGATGCCTCCAGTTCTAAAGTTATCTCGTCGGCATGTGTCTCACATAATCGACGACTAGCCCTCATTCAAAAGAATCATAAGGATTGGTATGTCTCCTCCTCCTCACCGTCATCGAACGACGACGACGACGACGACAACACCACCAACAACAATAACAAAAAGAAACCAGAAGAAGAATTCCTCTTTTCCATTGAAACACGGAATGACATGTTTACAAGTTCGACACAAGTCATTGTGAATGGTGAAGGGGATATCATTGCCCTAGTCGTACCACCATCAACTTCATCAAGATTATCTCCCTCCCAAAAGCAACATTGTGGATTGATTTATCGACCTTTTCAAGCCTTTGATGATCAGCAACCTTCAATGGAAGTTTATAAAGAAAAATTCTTGAAGAACCATCAACAAAAGGTATTGAAACAACAACAAAAGAAAAAGACACCACCACCACCATTGACAAACTATTATTTGTTTTCTCGTTTACTTTCAAGTTCGGCATCATCAACACCGTCTGCCTTTTCTGGAAAGAATGGTGGTGGTGGTGCTGATGCGTCTTATGCGTTATTACAAGTGAATGCCGTATATAATGATCCAGCCTTTGCTTCCTTTCAAGATCCACCATTATATCGTGCTGTTCGTATTACGAAGGATCATGTCGCTGTCATGTTAGATCCTTCATCTTCTACCTATTCAGTAGCCGCAACAGCCGCCATGGGCGGAAGAGTCTACGGTGCAAGATATGATGATGAATTCGATCCCACAACAAGAACAACGACGACGACAGAGAAGCAGAAGGAGCGAATGACGGTAAACACGACGATGAACAATGATGATAATATTTCGACGTCGACGACGACGTGGGTAGCGAAAATGACGAAAACAACCATGCAAGTATCGAATGGAGTGGATATATTAGCTATTCTATTACTGTGTGACTTCGTCAAGAATCATTCCAGTCCTCATAAGGCGACGGTCTTTACGACACCCAGAAGTGCCAATCAAACCATTGATCGTTCGGGAGTGGTGTAAAGATGTAATGGAGAACAAGGATATCTACCATAAGGGATACAAGTCTTTTTGAGAGGAACCACTCCCTCACTTTTTGAGAAAGGGGGGGGGAAGGGAGCGAGGGAATCTGAGAATCCCGACTTGTCCACTTATCTTTCGTCCGTGTGGTGATAAAGATTCCAGAGAGAGTTCGAGAGAGGGTCCATCCTAAAAGACACCCAAGAGTACGATAGAAATTCTTCACCGGACGTTCAATACATTTTAAGTAGCCATCCATGATGATGATGATTCTGACGATTACAGCGTGTTGTAAGTCGCAGTAGAGGACTAAGTTAGTCAGTCTGTCATCTAGAACTTACTATCCTTTCCAACTCGTTTCCTGCCAAACATGGTCTTGTCGGAGGTCGTTCTTTACGGTGCGGGGATAGTTTAGAGATAGATTTACCTACTGCGGCATGGGCATTATCCAGCGATCCCTAAGATCCAGCTCTATTTTCTCTCTACAAACCTTTTTCCACTCCTCCATCCTTTACGGCTAGCCAATTTTAGGCAGATTTACGTAGTTATGAAATGTTGAATTCGAATTTGAATCCTTATCCACTTCTGCTTGTCCCTACCGAACGTTTCGTTCCCCCACTCCTCTATTTCCAACTTTTTCAGGACATCAAATGTCTTCCTCTGTTGGAGATGAGGAGGAGGAGGAGGATTCCAATTCCAGCGTCAGGACGACGTGACAACTTAAACTTCGTAATTCACCAACACTATCAACCTGTTCATGTGTCCTTGCCTTGATATTAACTCGACCAGGTGTCGTATGTAATAGGGAAACAATATTGTCTTTCATGGCAGGTTTAAAACCAGCTACCTTGGGACGTTCTAATATCAATGTTACATCGATATTCCCAATGATATAACCATTCATTTTCATAATGTCATAGGCATGTTCCATAAATTTACTTGAATCACATTGTTTCCATCTGGGATCTGAATCTTGAAAGACTTGTCCAATATCGGGTAAGGTTAATGCACCAAAAATCGCATCGACAATCGAATGATAAATAACATCCCCATCCGAATGGGCAATCACACCCAATTGAGTCTCATAAATAGATCCTGGTGGTCCATATTTCCCATCCTTATCGGTCCACTATATATTCATGTATTGATTGGTGAGTCAACAAAAACGAAAAAAAGTAGGGAAACGACGTCGACCACACAAAAACGGCCTAGCAAAAAAACATACCTTTTGATCCTTATGGGTAATTTCAACTCCTCCAATGACTATTGGTTGTCCAGCATCTTGAATGGGTGCCATCCGATGAATATCAAATCCATGACCGATACGGAGAGGAATCTTTTCAATCTCATAGGTGATTGATGAGAGGATAGAATCCTGTTGTTCTATTCCTTGATTTGAATCTGTTGCCGTCGTTGTTGAAGCCGTAAGAGTGGTAGATGAAGTTGACGTACGGTGTTGTTGTGGTTGTTGTCGTGTCGATGGAGATTGAATTCCTGCAAATGCATCAGTCATCAACAAGGCAGAGACACTTAATAACCAAACAAATTGATGTGTGGACGAGGAAGTCATCATTCTAACCATTCTTTTCTTCCACTTTGTAGATTATCCTATACACGTGATTTGGGTGTTGTGTCTTGTACGTTTAGAAAGTATTTTCTTTGTGAAAGGTTCAAGAGTAGATTCTTAAGACGTAAAGGAACCGACACGAGAGGAACGTCGAAGGGTTCGAAGGTGGAAAAGGTGGTTCGTGTCGTATCTTTCTTCCAACTCGGGGTGCCTACAACTTGACGTTCCACGAGGAAGACTATCAGGTTCACTGACGACATCCATTTTCTACGGACGCCAGCAAGACTCACCACCCACATATATGTAGGATATATGGATACTATATCTCATACATAGTCTACTTTCGCGTCCGTCGTGCTACCGGATCATCCACCAAGGCCACCCAATTCTTCATTTTTTTCTTTCGTTTGGGTTTCTATAGATTTTGCTACCAAGAGGCCTGTCTCTTCCAAACGAAGATCCTCAAGGTGCTACACATTTTTCTCGTTTATCGATAGCTAAAAAACTTGTATCCTAATGGTATCGACGACAACGTCGAAGAAAGTCACTTCTTCGTTAACGAGTGGAGGAGGGAGTACGACGATGATGGCCATGATGAAACCGACGACGACTACCACCGTCGCCGCAATGACGACGATGAATACAGGGACAAAAGTCGATGTGACAATGAAATTATCTCAATTACAGAATTTATGTAAACGTGATCCTGTGGGATATCGTGAGGATTATGATGCACAAATCCGACGATTAGAATCGGAATGTGGGATCTTAAAGTTATCACCCCAATCTCCATCTCCCCGATTAGTCGAATTGATTCAATTCGCTGCGGCAGTCTCCTCCTCTTCCTATTTAGGAGATGAATCCGATCGGATTGCGAACCTATTGATTGATCTATTGGTGGGGGGACAACAACAACAACAACAACCGCACAGTAGTGAGAATGGTGGAAATCTTGGATTAGTAATGACCATGCCGACGATGGCCCTCCAATTACATAGGGAGGTTCGAAAGGCCTGTGTATCAGCCTTGATTCTGATGAGGAATAAAGGTGCTATTCCACCTCTTCGACTCTTGGAACTTTTTTTCAGACTCATGTCGGTAGTTGCCGATAAGGGTTTGAGAGAACATTTATACAAACATATGGTCAATGATATTCGGAATATTAACAAAAAGGGCAAACGTGATGATCAGGTCAATCGAAGTATTCAATCCTATTTACATCGAGTCATTAGTACCCATGGTCAGACTGAGACGAAGGGTGAGGAAGAAGAATCGGCGACGGATATCGCTACGAAACGTGCGACGGACTTGGTCTGTGAATTATACCGCCGGCAGGTTTGGACGGATAGTCGGACGGTTGCCATATTGGCAAGTGCAGTCACATCGAAAAATACGACTGTCATGTCAAGAGCGATGCGTTTCTTTCTCAATATTGAAGAAAAGATGGCGGAAGATGTCAAAACGGCGGAGGAAGCAGTTTGGGATGCCTCCCAAAAGATTGATTATCATCGATTTAGTCGAAAGACGAATTCTCGTCAACGTCATGTCGATCGACAATTGAAGAATCGGAAGAAACAACAAAAGAAGAGAGAAGGGACAGGTTCTGATGAATGGATGGATGTCCGAGATGATGAAGGCGTTGAAGCGTCGAAGAAATTATATCCCGCCATTGAATTACTACGAGATCCACAGGGTCTTGCCGAAGCTGTCTTACGTCGACTCAAGACGCCTAAATCTATCACATACAAGGTCAAATTACTGATGATGAATTTCGTTACACGTTTGGTGGGGAATCATGAATTACAACTCCTAAGTCTATACCCCTTTCTACAACGATATATGGGTGGACATCAACGAGACGTTACAGCAGTCCTTGCCTATACGGTTCAAGCATGTCATGATAGTGTCCCCCCCGATGAGGTGTATGGGATCCTCAAAACGATTGCACATAACTTTGTAACAGAACGATGTAGTGAAGAACAAATGGCAGTGGGTATCAATGCCATCCGGGCTATTTGTTCCAGAGTTCCTAGTATCCTATCCCTGGAAGATTCCAAGGCATCGACTGGAGCAGCGACGATGGATGTGGAGGCCTTTGTTCGGGATATTGCTGCGTATAACAATCATCGGGATAGGTCTGTCGGTATAGCTGGGAAAGCCTTTGTGAATTTCATTCGTGAAACCTTCCCCAGCCTATTACAAGGAAGGGATCGTGGTCTTAAGGGATCTGCATTACACCGGAATAAGACTATGCCGATGCGTTTTGGAGAACAAAGGATTTCGACTGGAGTAGAGGGTGCAGATTTATTGATCGAATACGAATCGAAACGAGCTGCCTATCTACGGAAGAAGGAAAGAGGTGAAATTGAAAGCGGTGATGAGGATGATAAGGATGACGATGAGGTTGAAGATGTAGAAAACGAAGAGGAAGAAGACGAAGACGAGGAAGCCCCTGATCTCGTTGTCATGGAAGATGGTTCTGTCGTATCGGAAGAAGCCAACGAAGAAGCTGAACAATATGAAGAAGTCAGTGAAGACGACGAAGAAGTGGAGGACGACGACGACGACGCAAACGAAGAAGAAGAAGATGATGATGATGACGACGACGACGACGACAACGAAGAAGAAGAAGAAGAAGAGGACGACGGGGACGAAGAAGAAAATGCCGACGAACAAGAAAACGACGAGAGCGAGGAGCATGATGACAACGAAGGGGTGGTCGACCTTTCCAAAATGTCCCAAAAGGAACGAGACGCTTTGAAGCAGCATGTGTCTTCGACGCGAGTCTTTTCAGCGGATGACTTTATCAAAATGCGTAAACTGGTAGAACGAGAACGCCGAGCGCGGATGGACCCACGTGAAGCCGCCCGACGGAAACGTGCAGTGGCACAAGGAAAAGACTTTGATGCTCTGAGTGACGATGAATCTGATGATGATGGTGGCGGTGATGAAAAGGGCGATGAAGACCAGATCAAGATTAAGGGAGCTGTGGGTATCAATGACATCATGGCCGAGGCGACGCGCAAGCGTCAAACGAAAGCTGACAAGTTGCAAAGGGTCTTGGAGGGTCGGCAGAAATTTGAAACAAAGGGACGTGCGGGTGGATCTACAAACACAGAGAAACTTCGTCGTAAGAACTTTGTCATGTCGAAATCTAGCCGGTCCACGAGGGCCAAGGGACGTGGAAAGGGTGGTCTTTCCGAGAATAATAAGAAACGTGGCAGGGGTGGAATTTCGAAAAATGGCCAGGAAGGGAAGCGACAGATCGGCCACGAAGCCAAAAAACGGAGAAGAAAGGTATAAAGAAAATATACATCTAACTACTATTACTTCGGCTTTCCGTCCAAAGTTGATGCTCTTCTCGTCCGTTCCGAGTTAGAGATTCGTTGTTTACTTCTCCGCCAAGAATGAAAAATCTGCTGGACGTGAAGCATCGATTCTTTTTGGGACGTAACGCATCCATTCCTGTTAGTCTTTGTGTACTGAATATTGTTAGTTCCATCCACGTAAATCGTATGAATGATTATTCCAAGACCCAAAATAATTCATTTACTTGCTCCACTAGTGCTCATCCAACTATCGCGGTGTCGACTTCGATTCTTGGGGGAAATGTGCTGGTGAATTATGATTCTACATCATAAGTGTCCTTTCAAGACCTACGTCATGAGCCCGCTTCCCGTCCTATGCAGCATTGGTCCTGCGTTGGGTTCCATACTCTTCACGAACCTCCGCTATCAGTCGCTCGACCATCACTTCCCCTTTCTCTTCCCATTCGTCGCGGTTACTGATTTCGTATTGTAGATACTCAGCACTCGATACACCAAAGACTCCGCATTCTTTCAGCTTCTTCGCAAGAGGAATGATATAGTGGTAAAAAAAACCAATCTCACCCTTCG
>Ga0194115_10004801_pt1 | contig 14337 bp, 11 predicted proteins | sample TA2MahsurfametaG_3_FD_148656 | JGI IMG/M metagenome (GOLD analysis project Ga0194115, IMG submission 148656) | Freshwater microbial communities from Lake Tanganyika, Tanzania - TA2015002 Mahale S4 surface | ecosystem: Environmental > Aquatic > Freshwater > Lake | place: Tanzania: Lake...
GGCACGCCCGCTCACTTCCGCGTGGTGGAAAAGGTGCTGCCGACGCTCGACAAAGCCCCTGAGCGCGCTGACCGCGATGTGCAGTTCGTGTGGCTGAAGAAGGCGAAAGCGTTCGACGTGAGCGCGAAATTGGAGGCGCTGTTTAGCGAGCGGCCCAAGGGAGAGCAACCGCTCATCGAGCCGGACGTGATGAACAATTCCCTCACCGTCATCGCCAAGCGTGCCGACCTCGCGCAAATTCAAGACCTCATCACGCGCCTCGACGAGCAGAGCAAAGACAACAGCATCCAAGTCCGCCTCCGCCCGCTGGACCGCGTCGTGGCCGAGCAGATGGCGAAGATGTTGCAAGGCATCTATCCCCAGATGTCGCGTGGCACCGTGCGAGTGGTGGAGAAATTGGATCCAATTAAGCCCGCCGCGACCAACGCGCCCGCTACCAAAGCCCCGGCCAATGCGCCTGCTGCCCAACCGCAAGCTGCCGTCACGGATACGAACGCAGTCCCCGAGGTCGTCATCGCGGTGGATAAAAACGCAAACTCGCTTTTGCTCTCCGGTCCAGCATCGGAATTGGACAACGTCGAGCGCATCATTAGCGACCTCTCGCTGAACTTTTACAGCAACGAGGCCGAGTTCCGCCTGTTCCCGCTCAAGGACGCTGACCCCATCGTCGTCGCGCGCACGTTGAATGAGTTGCTCCGCATGCCGCCGGTGGCCGTCACGCCGCAGCGGCCCGGCGAACCGGTCCGAACGGTGGAGCAACCGCCACGCATCACCGTCGTGGCCGAGCAGCGCACCCGCAGCGTGGTGGTGCGCGCGCGGCCTACGGACTTTGCGTTGATGGAGTCGCTAATCAAGCAACTCGACAGCGCGGGCCAGACAGCCCAGCTCGATTTTCGCAGCGTGCCACTCACCAATGCGCCGCCGGAGAAAGTCCTGCCGCTCGTGCAGCAGCTGGTCACCCAGCTCAACCTCATCCGCCCCGGCGAGCCGCTCACGGTGGTGATTGACCCCCGTTCGCGCGGGCTGCTGGTCGTCGCGCGCGAGGCCGTCATCCTTCAAGTGGAGAAGATGATTCAATCGCTCGACAAACCTGCGCCTTATATCGAGGCCGAGGTGATGGTGTTCCAATTACGGAAGGCGAATGCAACCTCCCTCGCGCTTGTGTTGCAAAACATGATTCGCCCCGGTCCGCAGGGGACGCAGTCGCCTGAAGCCCGCGAGTTGCAAGAGCAAATTCGCCGCCTGCGCGTGCTGGGCGAAGATGGGGAGGCCGTCTCGCTTGACCTCACCAAGCCCATCAAAATCAGTGCCGACGGCACGGGCGGCGGCAACCGCCTGCTACTCACCTCCACGCCGGACAACCTCAAGGCACTCGCTGCCGTCGTCGAGTTGATGGACACGCCGCAAATCACCGAGGGCGTGAACGTCCGCATCATCAAACTCCAGCATGCCGACGCAGCGACCGTCTCGACCACGTTGCAGAGCGTTTTCACCCAGGGCCGCACGCTTGCTACCGGCCCCGGCGGGCCGGGCGCGCAGCCCGAGGGCCTAACCGGCAAGGCACTCGTCAACCCCGTCGGCATCGGTGTGGACGCGCGCTCGAACACGCTCATCCTCAGCGGTCAGAACGAATCCATCGAGCTGGCCTCGAAACTGGTGGAAGACCTCGACAAGGCAGTGGACCATCCCGTCACGGAAGTCCGCCTGTTCCGGCTGAAACACGCGTCTGCCGCGCGGTTACTGCCGATGCTGCAAAGTGTCTTCGCTGAAGGCGCGCCGGTGCCTGGCACGGAGGGTTTGAAGACGCAGGTTACTCGGCTTCGCACGTTGCGCGAGGCAAACACGCCGCGCGTCACTGATGCCGCGAAATCCCGCGCCGCGCTCGCCATGCAGGCGGATGATTTCTCAAACATCCTCATCGTTGCCGCTCGCAGCGACATGCTGCCGCTCATCGCCGATGTCGTAGAGCAACTCGATATTCCCTCCGCCTCCGGCTTGGAAACTGTCCGCATCTTCCCACTCGCGCATGCGGACCCAGCGGCGGTGCAAAAGGTGCTGGCTGAACTCTATGCTGGTCAGCGCGCCGGCACCGTTCGTAACGAAGATAAACCCGTCATCACACTCGATGACCGCACCGGCTCGCTCATCGTTGCGGGCAACGCAAAAAGCTTCGCCATAATCGAGGGCCTGCTTCAATCGCTCGACCGCCAGTTGCCCTTCGACCTGCGCGACATTCGCATCCTGCCGCTGGAGAACGCGGACGCAAATGTCGTCGCTGGCACATTGCAGAAGCTCATGGATGCGCGGCTCACGCAGCGCGCGCAGTTGAACAAGTCCCAGGCCGACGCGCTTAAGGTCATTATCCTCGCCGATCAGCGTAGCAACGCCCTGCTTGTGGGCGGCGGTCGCGACGCCTTCGATATGGTGCAGATGCTCGCGAAGCAGCTCGACACACCCGGAGCGGCGTTAAGTGGACGCATCCGCTTGGTAGCCGTTCAATTCGCGGACGCGCGCCTGTTGGCTGCGACGCTGACGACGCTCTTCGAACAGCGTTACTCCACCGCCCGCGCGACCGACGTGCAGCGGAACAAGCCGGTGATTCTCCCTGACCCGCGCAGCAACAGCTTACTCATCACCGCCAGCCAGGAGGACAACCGTGCGATTGATGAGCTGCTGCAACGCCTCGACACGCGGTTAGACAACCCGGCACTCCAACTCACCGTGCTGCCACTCAAGCACAACGACGCTGCGCGCGTGGCTGCAATGATTGAGAGTATCTTCGCCGCGCGCCGCACCGCGCAGACCCTCCCCGGTCAGCCGCCCTTACCCAACACGCAAATCAAGCTGGAGCCGGACCCGCTGAACAACTCGCTCGTCGTTTCCGCCAGCAAGGAGAACGTGGAGTTGATTCAGGACTTGCTGAAGAAACTGGACGCCGAGCCGGCCATCGCGGGCGGCGTGCTAGAGGTGTTCCCGTTGCAGTTCGCGGACGCCACGCGCGTCGGGGCATTACTGACTTCCCTCGTGCAACAAGGGTTATACCGGCCTGGCCAGTTACCCGGCGCGCCGCGCGCAACCCCCACGGACAAGCTCGCCGTGACTGTGGACCCGCGCAGCAATTCGCTCTTTGTTAGCGCCAGCCCAGAAACCATGACTGTGGTGCGCGAGGTCATTAAACGCATGGACGTGCAGGAGCAGAACCTGACCGGCGACGTGAAACTCTTTCAACTTAAGAACGCCCGGGCCAGCACGCTCGCCGCGACACTCACGCAGTTTTTCACCGCCAAGCAGGCCGCTGACACCGCACTCATCGCCAACGCTAATCAGCGCCGCCTGCCCGCCACCGTTATTGCTGACGACCGCGTGAACACACTGCTCGTGACCGGCGGGAAGGAAGCGTTCGACTTCGTTGAGCGCCTGCTCCCGCAACTCGATGGCGAGGGGACCTTCAACAAGCTGAATTTCCGCGTGTTCCCGTTGAAGAAGGCCACGGCGCAGAAACTGCAAGCGACGTTGCAGCCTATCTTCGCGAATCGCCCGCCCCGTGTGCGAGGCGAGCCGAACGACCCCATCACCATCATCGCCGATGCGTGGGTAAATGCGTTGCTCGTGGGCGCAAACGTTGAGGACCTGAGCGCGATCGAGTCACTCATCAACCAACTTGATACCGATCCGATGCCAAACGGACTCGCCATCCATGTCTTCCCGCTGGCCAAGGCGGACGTGCGGAAGGTGGCGCTGACCGTGCAAGGCTTGTTCCGCGATGGCCCGCCCGGCCTACCCGGCCAACAGACGCAGGTGCAAGTCACGGCGGACGAGCGCATCAACGCGCTGGTCGTGTCCTGTGGCGAGGTGGACGCCCGGCGCATAGCCGAATTGGTAAAGCGCCTCGACACCGAGCAAGTCGCGCGCGTGGCCGAGATCCGTGTCTTCCCGCTAAAGCACGCTCGCGCCGAGACGCTTTCAACCATCCTCAACACTGCGTTGAACACCAAGCCCACGCCGCTTTCCGACCAACAAAACCCTAACGCGCAGTCAGTGCTTCAATTCATCACGCGTTCGAACGAGGGCCGCGAGCTGATCACGGCAGCGTTGAAGGAAGCCGTCTTGATCACGCCTGACCCACGCATGAATTCGCTCATCGTGAGCGGTCCAGTGGATTACATGGGCTTGCTGGAACAGATCATCAGCCGGCTCGATGCAAGCTCGCCGCAGGAGGCGAAGATTAAAGTCTTCGCCCTAAAGAACTCCTCTGCCCGCGCCATGGCGGACATTCTCACGCAAATGTTCCGCATGACGGCAACGGCGACGACGGCCAGCCAGCGCACAATCCAATACACCCTTGTTCGCCCTGGCGGCACAAATGACGCCGCCAGCGCAACGCTCGGCTCAGCGGAACAGACTTCGCTCACAGTCACCGTGGATCCACGCACGAACAGCTTGCTCGTGGGCGGCACGGATCATTACGTCAAGATGGTTGAGCAGATCATTGAGTCGCTCGATACCTCCACGGCGAATGACCGGCGCACAGAAGTAATTCGTTTGAAAAACACGCAGTCCTCCGACGTGGCAGGCGCGGTCCGTAACTTCCTCGACCAAGAACGCCAACGCGTGACGCAAGTGCTCGGCGCGGACGCCGTCGGAGCCGCACAGCAGATGCTTGAGCGGGAAGTTGCCGTGGTGGGCGAGACGAACAGCAACACGCTCCTCCTCTCCGCCAGCCCGCGTTACTTCACTCAGGTACAAGACTTGATCAAGGAGCTCGATAAGTCCCAGCCGCAGGTGATGATCCAGGTTGTGCTAGCAGAAGTGGCACTGAACGAGGGGCGGGATATTGGCTTGGAGTGGAATGTGTCCGGTGGACCGACCTATTCGGCCGGCGTGGGATTGGGTTTAGCGAACGCGGTGAGGAACGGTTTCACGGCTGCGCTTACAGGCGGTGATACTACCTTTATTCTTAAGGCGTTAAAGGATCAATCCAAGTTAGAAGTCCTGAGCCGGCCGCAGATCGTCACGGCGGACAACAAGCCTGCGAGTATCAACGTGGGCCAGCGCGTGCCGCTCATCACCGACAGCCGTGTGACTGTGCAGGGCGACACTATCAACTCCTTCCGCTACGAAGACATCGGCGTTAACCTGACCGTCACGCCCAAGATCAGCCTCGACGGCTTTGTGAAGCTCGAGTTGGGCACGACTAATTCTTCGCTCGCCAGTTCCGACGTTAAGATCAATGCGTCCGCTACCGTACCTGTCATCAACCAACGCCGCGCCAACACCACCGTGAGCGTGCAGAATGGCCAGACCATCATCATCGGCGGCCTTATCGGCACACAGGAAGACCGCCGCGTGCGCCGTGTGCCGGTGCTCGGCGACATCCCCTACCTTGGCGCAGCGTTCCGCAGCACCAAGATCACGAAAGAGCGGAAAGAGCTGTTGATCTTCCTCACGCCGCAGATTCTCGCGAACAACAATCAGGATCCGGTGCCGCTGACTGACCCGGCCAATGCGCTGCGCGAACAGATAGAACGTTCCCGCATCAGCCCAGAACTCAAGCGCAACGAGTTTAACCAGCCAGTGCTGGAGCCAATTTTTCCGGCCCCACCGGCCCCGCCGACTACCCCCACCGGACGTAAGCCCACCGGTTCATAAGTTTTCCACCTATGATGGCCCGCTTCTTGCCGCGGCGGCTGCTGCCCGCCGCTCCGCTTCCGCTTTGTTCGGGCGTTTGGTTGCTGGTGCTGATCTTGGCGCTCGCTGGCGGACCAGGCTGCGGTTCATTACGGCTGGGCGGCGATGATCAAGAAGTGCAGGAATTGCATCTGCTGGTGGCGCCGGGCGCGTTGCCATCCCTGGCTTCGCCCCGCCCCACCGGCCTTGTGGTGCGGGTGTTCGCCAGCAGCCGCGTACGGGCGAAGGGCCTGCCCATCCGCGCAGGCACCCTCGAAATCATGGCCTATGATGGGACTATCCCGGACGCCGCATCACCCGCCCGCCCACCCGCACAGCTGTGGGTCTTTCCGGCGGCGAAGCTCGCGGCCCTCGCCGCTACCAGTTCACTTGGCACCGGCTATGAGTTGGAACTTCCATGGCAGGGGCCGCGTCCGACGGCCGGCCGGCTGGTGATCATGGCCCGCTTGGTGCCGCCCCGCACCGGCCCCGCGATTTTCACCGCGCCAAGCGTGATCCCCAACGGGCTGAAGTAACCGCGAACTGGCCTAGATCAGCGTGATGCAGATAGGAGCTTAGTCGGCCTTTTTTGGCGAGGTCCTCCTTTACGGCGATCATTGAGTCTTCACGAGAGCCCGATTTTAACGAGCAGCGCAAGCTTTTAGGGTTTCCAACGGAACGAACTCAAGCGCGTGCAGGTGCGTAGCTTCGAGGACAACAGGCGGAGCTTTCCCGGCGTTGAACGCTTCAACCCAACGCGTGACGCAGAGGCACCAGCGATCTCCGGGTTTCAATCCGGGGAAATCGTATTCTGGCACGGGCGTGGAGAGGTCATTACCGCGTGCGCGAGTGAAGGCGAGAAACTCTACCGTCATCACTGCACAAACGGTGTGCAACCCCCGATCCTCCGGACCAGTTCGGCAGTAACCGTCGCGATAGAAGCCAGTGCACGGGACAGTGCCGCAACACTGCAGAGGTTGACTGAGGACATTGCTGGGCATACTTGAGGCAGTAATTTTTTGCAACCGGCGGCGTTCAAATGAATCCATTTACGTCCGACTGCAAGCTGGAGTTAAGTAATTTTTTGCAACCGGCGGCGTTCAAATGAATCCATTTACGTCCGACTGCAAGCTGGAGTTAGGTTGATGCTGAGGAAATGCTAGGCGGTTGGAACAGAGGTTAGTATTTTTCCCAAGCAAGTTTGAACCACGCGGTGGTGTAAATTTATTTTCATTGGCAAGATGCTCCTGACCGGCTGACCTCGATGCACTAGGGCATCTTTGTTGATCCACAGCGGCTGTGTGTTAAATGTGCGTGGCAAAAGTACGAACGCGCGGAACACTTTAGCTTTGTGGCACTTCAATTCAAGATCCGAACCGGGTGAGCATAAGTGTGGAAATGAAATTTCAGGAGATTTACGACGGGTTGATATGAGTGTTAGGGTAACTCATTCGCCGCGCGGAACACTTTAGCTTTGTGGCACTTCGATTCAAGATCCGAACCGGGTGAGCATAAGTGTGGAAATGAAATTTCAGGAGATTTACGACGGGTTGATATGAGTGTTAGGGTAACTCATTCGCGTGAACGAAATTACTGCCCGCATCGAATCTGTGATCGGCGAATCCGCGCGCCACTTAACTACCGCCGCGCTGGAAGCTGGTCTGCACGCGCTGCCGGCGGCACCAAAAGATACCGGGCGGCTCATGGGTATTGTGCGCCGACCGACCAAAGACGCGCGGGAACTCCTTTCTTATGCGCGGCTCTCGCCAGAGGCTGGCTTGCCGGGCGACAACTGGAGCCAAAAGCCCGCGCCTGACCCCACCGCGCAGCTCACGGTTATGCAGACTGGGGTGGCGGAGTTGATTGCCAACGGCCAATCGCTCGCGCTTTTCGGCGACAACCTATTCGTGGACCTTGACCTCTCGGTGGCCAACCTGCCCGTTGGCTCGCGTTTACGCGTGGGCGCGGCAGTGGTGGAAGTGACACCGATGCCGCATGACGGCTGCCGCAAGTTCAAGGCGCGCTTCGGGAACGACGCCTTGCACTTCGTGAACGCCAAGCCCACGCGCTCATTAAACCTGCGTGGCATTTATTGGCGCGTGATCGAGGCGGGTGACATTGAAGTCGGCTCGCTTGTCCAGGTTCTCTCGCGGCCCGCACCGGCTCAATGAGCACCCCGGCTGCCTCGCACTGGCAACGCTGGGTTTGCCTGCTCGCCGCCCATGTGCCATAACCGCCGTGCACACACTTATGAAATTGCTCACACCCCGTCTCTTCCACGTCCTGCTCGCCGCCTCTGTCACCCTGTCCGTTGCCGCCGCCGATGCGAACCTTGGTGTCGGGGCCAAGCCCGTCACCGGCGCGGAGGTCATCCTTGACGGTTCACGCGAGATGCTCGACGCGAAGTGGACCTACTGGCAGGGACCGCGCTTCGCCTCGTCGCTGCCCATCAAGTGGAAGATCGTCGAAGACCCCGTGGACAAGGGAAAAACCGTAGTGCAGACCGATGATCCCGTGGCCGCCGGCGGCAAATACGGCACCGCCGACATTGTGACCAAGAAGCCCTACCGCGACTTTCGCCTGCACATCGAGTTCTGCGTCATGAACCCGCGCGGCAACAGCGGCGTGTATCTCCAGAATCGTTACGAAATCCAAATCATGGAAGGCGACAAAACCAAGCACGGCATGGGCGCGGTCATCAACGAGACCGAGTCGCCGTATCACGCGTTCGCTGGCCTCGGGAAATGGAACAGCTACGACATCGTCTTCCGCGCCGCGCGCTTCAAGGACGGCCAACGCGTCGAAAAAGCAATGGTGACGATGTATTTCAACGGCCAGAAAGTTCACAAAAACGTTGAGATCAATCAGGTCTGGGGCGGGGCGAACTCCGGCGTGGACGGCGGCAACGACAAGGGCAAGGGCATCTGGACGGCGGCAACGACAAGGGCAAGGGCATCACCGACTCGCCGCAGGGCCTCAAGCTCCAGTGCGAGGGCCACGACGTGCGTTACCGCAACACTTGGATCAAGGAGCTCGATCTCAAGGAAGCGAGCACGGATTTCTGATCTTGAGCGCGCTGCAGCATCAATCGCCCAACCGGGAAACGATCGAGCGGCTTACTTGGGTTGGCCTAGTCATTGTTCTCCTCACCGGTTGCACGAACCCCCGCCCGGGCGCGTTGCTCAAACGTACGGGCGACGAGATCATCGCCGCTGGGCAACTTTTTCACACCGGCACGCGCGTCGTCACTTGGATGGATTCGCGCGGCTATGATGCCTACCGTTGCGAGCGCCGCTTCGCGCCGTTCGACCAGTCTTCGTGGGAAACCTCGAAGGTTGCCGTGGCAGCGTTAAAAACGCCGAACCGCTACGGCCTGCGCAAGGACGGCCTCACGGAAGCCCAAGTCGAGCAGGTGCGCGGTGGCGGATGGGACCTCGCGCTCCTGCGCGACCAGGTAGATCAATTCGTCCTGCACTTTGACGCCTCGGGCACGAGCCGCAACTGCTTCAAGGTGCTGCATGACCACCGCTGCCTGAGCGTCCACTTCATGCTCGACCTCGATCGCTCCTGCGCGACCAGGTAGATCAATTCGTCCTGCACTTTGACGCCTCGGGCACGAGCCGCAACTGCTTCAAGGTGCTGCATGACCACCGCTGCCTGAGCGTCCACTTCATGCTCGACCTCGATGGCACGATCTACCAAACGCTCGACCTCAAGGAACGTGCGTGGCACGCGACCACCTCGAATACCCGCAGCATTGGCATCGAGATCGCGAACATCGGCGCGTTCGCCCCCGGCCAGCAGCGCATGTTCGAAGAGTGGTACCAGCGAGACGACACCGGCTGGCCGCGCGTGGTCATTCCCTCACGCTTCGGCGAGAGCGGCATCCTCACGCCGAACTTCATTGCCCGCCCGGCGCGAAGGGAACCCGTGCTTGGCCCGGTGCAGGGCCGGCAACTTCAGCAATACGACTTCACTCCCGAGCAATACGCCGCGCTGGCGAAGCTCACCGCCGCCCTCTGCAAAGTCTTCCCCAAAATCCGCTGCGACTACCCGGCGCTGGCGAAGCTCACCGCCGCGCTCTGTAAGGTCTTCCCCAAAATCCGCTGCGACTACCCGAAGGACGCAACGGGTAAGCTCATCACGAGCAAGCTGCCCGACGACCAGCTCGGCGCTTACCAAGGCATCCTCGGCCACTATCACATCCAGACTAACAAAGTGGACCCGGGGCCGGCATTCCAGTGGGAAGAACTCATTGGCCGGGCGAGAAAGCTGATGAAATGAAGCACGCTCCGTGTGGCGTGCTGCGTGTTGCGTAGCGCGCACGGACACGCGGCCTTTTCACGCAACCAGCACCACGCCCCATGCTCCCTCTCCACGCCATTGCCGCCATGTCGCTCAACCGCGTCATCGGGGACGGTCCGCGCATCCCGTGGCACTTGCCGGAGGACTTCAAGTGGTTCAAGGCCACGACGCTCGGGCACGTGTTGGTAATGGGACGTAAGACCTTTGAGTCCATCGGGCGGCCGCTGCCGGGGCGGGAGACCATCGTGTTAAGCCGCGCAGGCTGGAGCCATCCCGCGGCCGCTGCCGGGGCGGGAGACCATCGTGTTAAGCCGCGCAGGCTGGAGTCATCCCGGTGTGCGTGTGGCGGCGGGCTTCGACGCCCTGCCCGCGCTCGTGGGCGACCGGCAGGCCTTCCTCTGCGGTGGCGCGCAGCTTTATGCGCAGGGATTGCCGCGGTGCTCAGACCTATTCCTGACGCTCGTGAAACGCGAGGTTGCAGGTGATGCATTCTTCCCGTCCTTCGAAGAGCGCTTCGAACTCATCGCCGAGCTGCGTGACACACCAGAATTCAAAATCCTGCACTACCGGAATCGTGGCGAGCAGTGAAGTGAGCACCCTTACACCTCTTGACCGTTGGGAGATTCGGACGCCGACCGGCGAGACTATGAGGCCGCGAATTGTTTCACGGCTTCAACACAACGCAGGCAGAGCGTCGGATGCTCCTTACTCGTGCCGACTTCGATTTCTGTGTGCCAGCAGCGTTCACATTTGGTTCCGTTTGCTTTCGCGACGGTGAAGGTGGTGGTAGTGGCTTGAGTGAATTGAAGTTGTGAGACGTTAAGTAATTCGCGCAGGTCGGCGGCGCGCGCAGACCAGTCGGTTGCGGAGCCCAGGTGCAGGTGGGCTTCGAGGGATTTGCCGATGAGCTTGGCTTGGCGGGCTTTTTCCAGCTCGGGTAGGGCCTGCGTGCGGAGTTGGAAGAGTTCAGTCCAGCCGGCGGTTTCTTCCGTTGCAATGGCGAAAGTCTTCGGCTCCCACTCGCTCAGATGCACGCTGGGCGTAGGCTTGCCGGGGATAAATTCCCAGGCTTCGTCGGCGGTGAAAGCGAGCAAGGGCGCGAGCATCTGGCTTAGGCGCGTGATCATGCGAGGAGGGGGGCGAGCATCTGGCTGAGGCGCGTGACCATGCGGTGCAGCGCAGTCTGGCTGGAACGGCGGCGCGGGGAGTTTGCCGCGTCAGTATACATCCGGTCCTTAATGACATCGTGGTAGATGGCGGACAGCTCCACCGCTGCGAACTGGCTCACGCGCTGGTAGACGACGTGGAACTCGTAGGCGTCGTAGGCTGCCGCGACCGCCGCCTCCAGCTTCGCGAACTCGCCCAGCACCCAGCGGTCGAGGCCGGTGAGCTGGGCGTCGGGCACGGTGTGGCGCGCGGGGTCGAAGTCGTAGAGGTTCGAGAGCTGGTAGCGGAAGGTGTTGCGGAGCATCCGGTAGGTCTCGCCGACTTTCTTAAGGCGTTCCTCGCTTACGACGATGTCGTTGCGGTAGTCTTGGCTGGCGACCCACAGGCGCAGCACGTCCGCACCGTATTCGTTTATATAACGGTCGGCGGTTTGGGGCTTGGTGTAGCCGCCTTGGCCCTGCTTGCTCTTGGAAATTTTCTCGCGGTCTTCATCCACCATGAAGCCGTGGGTGACGTTCCTCGCTTACGACGATGTCGTTGCGGTAGTCTTGGCTGGCGACCCACAGGCGCAGCACGTCCGCACCGTATTCGTTGATATAACGGTCGGCGGTTTGGGGCTTGGTGTAGCCGCCTTGGCCCTGCTTGCTCTTGGAAATTTTCTCGCGGTCTTCATCCACCATGAAGCCGTGGGTGAGCACGGTCCTGAAGGGCGCGGCGCCGTTGCCGGCGAGCGAGAGGAGCAGGGACGATTGGAACCAGCCGCGATGCTGGTCGGAGCCTTCGAGGTAAACGTCGCACTGGAAGGGATGTTCTTTCCCGCGAATCTCCGGACGGCGCGCGATGACCGCGCGGCTGGAGCTGCCGGAGTCAATCCACACGTCGAGAGTGTCGGCGGATTTGGCGGTGGCTTCGGGCCCGGTCCAGTTCGCGGGGCGGCAGAGCTGCCAGAGTTCGGCGGCGGTCTTCTCGAACCACACGTTGCTGCCGTGTTGCTCAAACAGGTCGGCGGCCTTGCGGACGATGGCGGCGTCGAGGATGGGTTCGCTTTGGGCGTCGTAGAAGGCCGGGATGGGTACGCCCCAACTGCGCTGGCGCGAGATGCACCAGTCGGGGCGGGATTTCACCGCGCCCTCGATGCGGTTCTTACCCCAGTCGGGAATCCAGTTCACGCGGTTGATCCCCAGTCGGGAATCCAGTTCACGCGGTTGATCTCGGCCAACGCGCGAGCGCGGAAGGTTTTTCCATCTGCAGCGTGGTCCACCTTGATAAACCACTGGTCCATCGCGCGGAAAACGATGGGGGTCTTGCTACGCCAGCAGTGCGGGTAGCTGTGATGGTAGTTCTCCTGATGTGCGAGGGCACTGCGCGCGCGCAGCTCTTGGAGGACAGCATCGTTGGCGTCGCTACGGCCGTGCTTTTCGAGGATGGACTTGCCGAGCATCTCAGCGGGCATCTGCTGGTCGGCGGGCAGGTCGACGGTGTGGGCGAGACAGCCAGCATCATCTACGGGTGAATAGACAGGCAGGCCCACGCTGCGGCCGAGGTTGTAGTCGTCCGCGCCGTGCCCGGGCGCGATGTGGACAAAGCCGGTGCCGGTGTCGGCGGTGACGAAGTCGGCGGGGAAGAGCCGACCGGCGCGCGCGCAGAAGGGATGCTCGTAGGTGAGCGTGGCGAGTTCGTCGGCGGAGACAGTGCGTTCAATTTGATAACCGCCCGGCCAGGCGCATTTCTGCGCGCGCAGAAGGGATGCTCGTAGGTGAGCGTGGCGAGTTCGTCGGCGGAGACAGTGCGTTCAATTTGATAACCGCCCGGCCAGGCGCATTTCTGGGCGACGGTTTCGAGTAGCGAGTTGCAGATGAGATAGACATTTCCGTTCGCGTGGATGCGCGAGTAAAAGAGCGAGGGGTTGAAAGCTACGGCAAGGTTCGCCGGAAGCGTCCACGGCGTAGTGGTCCAGATGAGGAGGAAGGTGTTCGGCTCGCCCTCGAGCTTGAACTTCACAGGTGTTCGGCTCGCCCGCGAGCTTGAACTTCACATAGACCGACTGGCTTACGTGGTCGGCGTACTCCACCTCAGCCTCGGCGAGCGCGGTGCGGCAGGGAATGCTCCAATACACCGGCTTCTTGCCGCGATAAACGAAGCCCTGCGCGACGAGGTCGGCGAAGAGGCGCAGTTCGTCGGCCTCGTATTCTTTGTTGAGCGTAAGATAGGGATTCTGCCAGTCACCAAAAACGCCGAGGCGTTTGAATTGCGTGCGCTGGAGCTCGATGTATTTGCGGGCGTAAGCGTCGCAGGCGGTACGGATGGTGGCAGCATCGCTTGCGGTATCGCCGGCCTTACGCATGTCTTGCGTGACCTTGAGCTCGATGGGCAGACCGTGGCAGTCCCAACCGGGGATATAGGGGGCGTCAAAGCCGCGCAGGGACTTGTATTTGACGATGATGTCCTTGAGCACCTTGTTGAGCGCAGTGCCGACGTGGACATCGCCGGCGTCAAAGCCGCGCAGGGACTTGTATTTGACGATGATGTCCTTGAGCACCTTGTTGAGCGCAGTGCCGACGTGGACATCGCCGTTGGCAAAAGGCGGGCCGTCGTGGAGGACGAACTTGGGCCGGCCCGCGCGGGCCACACGAATCTGCGCGTAAATGGCGTCAGCCTCCCAGCGGGCGAGGCGTTGCGGTTCGCGCGCGACGAGGTCGGCCTTCATGGCGAAGTCCGTGCGCGGCAGATTCAGCGTGTTCTTGTAGTCCATGACTGCCAAAGAACGCGGACGCTAGCAGCCGGGCGGGGGTCAAGCAAGCGGCGCGGCGGCTCTTTAGATCCAGCGGGCAATGCGGCTATCGAGTTGGAAGCACTGGCCAGAGATATTGCGAGTGCCAGCAAGGAAGGCGGTGAAACGCGCAACCTCGGCGAGGTCGTTAAGGCGCCCCAGCGCATTTGCCTCCGCGAAGGCCTCGAGCTGCTTTGGCGTGAGGGCGGCGGTCATGGGCGTGGCCAGCACCCCCGGGAGTATGGCGTTCACGCGCACGTTGCGGGAGCCCACCTCCTTGGCGAGAGAGGTGGTGAGTCCAAGCAAGCCTGCCTTGGCGGCGGCGTAGTTGGCCTGCCCGCGATTGCCAGTTCGTGCGCTAAAGGAGGCCACATTGAGGATGTGGCCGTCTCGCTGTATGAGCATCGGGCGAATCACGGCCTGCGCGC
>Ga0194115_10004802_pt1 | contig 14336 bp, 7 predicted proteins | sample TA2MahsurfametaG_3_FD_148656 | JGI IMG/M metagenome (GOLD analysis project Ga0194115, IMG submission 148656) | Freshwater microbial communities from Lake Tanganyika, Tanzania - TA2015002 Mahale S4 surface | ecosystem: Environmental > Aquatic > Freshwater > Lake | place: Tanzania: Lake Tanganyika...
GCAGAGTAAAGTTCTATTTTCACTCCAGTTGTTACGTCCAGTATCTAGTGTTAGCTAAGTGCGACACGGACGTGAACCAACAGGTGTTGATTCAATAGACACTCGAGGCGGAGCAAATCAGGATCATGCGAGCTGATTCATTTAAAAGTGCAGGATGGGCTGATCCGTGGGCATTCCTTGCAGGAGCCGCCGAGACGACTGGTCTAGCATTGAAACGAGCGGATGTACTTGGAGTAGGGACTGTAGTCGGCGTAAGTGCCGACATCACCTTACGAACTGGTAAATTGCTCGTCGGTGGAGCAAAGAAGAGTACCCGAGTTGTTACCGATGCAAGTAACACTCTTGTCATTAAGCCTGTCGGGAAGGTCGTCGTCGGGACGGGGAGGGCCGTTTCGACCGGTGTGACGACCACTGGTCGGGCTATTGGGGCTGGTATTTCACATACGGGAAAAGCAGTCGGGAGTGCTGTCAGCTCTACGGGACGAGCGTTATCAATGATAGTTCCTGGAACTCCTAGACGTGGATCGATTCCCAAGGGGACACCCCATAGAAGGAATTCTAAAGCAACGGATTCTGACACTGTTCCTGTACAGTGAGGGACGGGGAAGGACGACGCGACCGGATTTTTCGCCTTTCTTTTACATGGCTACCGCTATCTTGTGCGGTTCCCCCCAGACGCGAAGACCGGTTTCGCCTTCTTTTTTCCGGCTACCGCTATCGTGTGCGGTTCCATTCTTGTAGAGTTAGAACTAGATATAATGAATTAGAGTCATGGTTTACACTTAGTTTTTCGTCTAAACTTTTTACAGATAGTGTCGCGGTGGACCCCAAGGCTACCTCCTATCATGGATAAATTTTTCTGTTGAGATTTCGATCGATTTGGGCCATCAGGAATAAACAGAAAAATCAGTAGGTTTCTACTTGCGTTTCCACTAAGAGGTTTCGCAAACCCCAGGATATCCGACAAAGGTTTCTCAGCCACGAAAAAATGGAAAGATCGCGACGGGATATGCATCCACCTCATTGTGTATCGGCAACGATTCCTACCATAGGAATCTTTCTCGGCCTCTTCATCTACCTGTTTTTGCCATAAAGACCATACGAAAGATGACACCTTCTCGTCTTTTTCTTCGACGTGCCTTGCCTGTAATTTCCAAGCGAGTAGCTTTGGATGGGAGGGCGACATCTCTACCGAATCTCATGTTTCCAACCTATACTCGTGTGGATGGGATTCCCAAGTTTTTTTCCTCGGAAGCTCGTACCAACTTGGTGAACATTCTTTCTCAAGAAGAACAGGAAGAGAAATCTACTGGAAATCTTGAAATGCCCAAGGAATTGGCGAGTCTAAAATCTACCTTGGAATCAAATTGGAAGATTGTGGAAAGTGATGCGTCATTGAATCTATTCCTGAAAGATAAGAAGGTTCAGATATCCTTTCACTGCCAAGATACCGTTGAAGCTGAGGATGTTGGTCATGAAGAGGAGGAGGAACCAATCCCTCCTGTCCGTTTTTGTGTGACTACTAGTAAGGCTGGAAAGACACTTGTCATCAACTGCCTATCCGAGAATGGCGAACCGAGAATTGAAGGCGTCATGACGACGACGACTCCTCCAGATGCCATCCACGCTAATCAGGGCGATCTACCAGAAAAGAGTCAGTATCAAGGTCCAGATTTCTTTGAACTTGCTGAAGAGTTACAAGATGCCTTTGATCAATATTTGTATGAAGAATGTGGTGTCGATTCCGACGTCGCTGCTTTCATTTCGATGTACGCAGACTACCAGGAGCAGATGCAATACGTGAAATTCCTCAAGGATGCACAAAGTATTATCTCTTAGAATATTGTAAACCTCAATTAGATCCAGAAGCTTTATAGTGTTTGGCAATTGACGAGGAGAGAAGTACTCAAGGCTATGCTGTGACTGGCGTGGATCGAGTTTTCTCACTTGTTTGTCGAGATGGCATCGACCTTACTGTGCTGCGGGATTGTTTCGAATCATGAACTTGGTAGTCAACCTTGACGGCACAGCCAGATAGAGAAATAACGTTGTAAAACTGAGACTTGTAGCTTTTGCCGCCAGATTCGGCTGGGACGGCTTTATACGCTGGTGATTGCCACAGAGGTTAAGAAAACATTGTGAGGACTAGTGAACATCTTGATCGCGTGGGGTATTAGCATACAGATGGCCTCCTTACATAGCATTGCATTCCCCCCTAATGAAGCCACGTGAGCTCGAGCGACTGCATTGCATTCGGTTACGAAACGGTGAAATTCCGCCGCCTCCAATCCACTGGATTCTCGGATAAAGTGCATACTGATCACACCAAGATATTCGACAATTCGACCTCCAGGAGCATGGTGCAACGGAGTCAGTTCGACCGCAGTCTCAAAGCAGTTGACGCCATGCTGAGAGCTATGAGAAGGCGGTAAGGCGAATGCCTGAGGCGCTGGAATTTCTGGTTTCGGGATAATATTCGCGTTCGCTGGTCCTGCCCGCAAGATGTTCATTGCAGTTACTGCAGGAGAACTTGGGGTACCCCCCGGAGCATTCCCTTCCGTCTTGTATCGACCAAGCGTTAGCTTCTGGGGAAGCAAAACCTCACCCAACGTACGGTATTTTGGTGATTGACTTCCCATTCCAGACAGTGCTGCGGCAGACACGATCTGCACTGTAGGTTTTGGCGAACTAGTCGGACTTCGATGAGCAGAGAACAGCATTTCATCGTCGTCCCTTTTGGGACTCTCAGTCAACCCCATATGAATCCGCTTCATCTGATCACTCAACTTGTCAACAATCAGTGCAGTCCGATTCCGTAGAATTCCAGGTTCCATTTGAAACAGAGAAGGCACCCCAGTTTCAATTTCTCGGTGTTCTGCATCTTCTCTTTTTCGGATCTCAGCCTCGTCTATCTCTGTTGTATCCGAATCGTTGTCTTCCATTTTTGCCGCGATTTCGATTGGACGCTCCAGAATTACCTTCCCCATGCAGATCAACTCAATCATATCGTCTGGGGTTAGATTTACCTGAGTGCGTACGCCGACAACCATTGCGGGGGCTCTGTCCTTTAGCTGTTCGCATAGTTTCGCAAAAAGCTCCTGAAAGAGGTTTGAGAATACCAGGTTCGTACGTGTGCCCCGCAACGCTGCAGTGTTCCATTTGAAGCGAAGCATGGACATGACCATTTCACCTTCCACGGACTCATGGATACGCCCCCCTGCGCCGGTACCTAGATCGGGCATGTGTTGGGCAGTCGTCATCCGGATTCCAGGCGGGAGCGCCTTGTCGAGCAACACCGTCAGAAAATCTTCGTCTGTTTCGTCATCAATTTCTAGGACGAATGGCGCTTTATCATCTCGATACATCCGTCGTCTTCGACGGCGGCCTTTTCCCTTGGATGAGATTAGACCATCAGCTTGAACATTCTCTTCAAATTCGTCCAGGTCCTCCATATCTGGGACATTGGTCCTATGCTTCCTCGTATCCTCATCCGATCCAACGATGGAGATATCAGGTCCAGAGGCGAACGCTTCATCAAAATCCATATCCAAGCGCCCGTCGGTACTATCGTTTTCGTTTTCCGACCCCACACTAATGGCCCCACCACCCCTTCCCATGGTTGACTGATCGGGCTCCTTGTCACTTTCGGATTCGCTTGAGCTACTCGACGACGAGCTAGACGACGAAGAACTCTCAGAGGACGAGCTATCGGATGACGACGATGCCGCATCATTGTCTTCACCTCCAGTCGCATCTGTGTGCTTCCCATTGTTCAAATCGGCGAGAGGAGAATTTGAATCGAGTTGCCCATTTTGAATCCGGAATGACTTCGATCCAAATTCAAGCGGAATCATCCGTGCCTCCGAAAGGTCATCCACTGATCGGGACATCTTTGCATCGAAGCGCCGTTGCTTTTCTCGAATCTTCCGCCTATCTTCGCGACGAGATTTGGCCTCTTTCCTCGTCATAGCCCGGCGCTGTTGTGCCTGCTTCATCTTCAAGTATCGTTTTCTAACTCGCTCCGCATGGCGTTGGGCTGCTTCTGACAGTCTCTGTCGGTTCTTCGCGGAAATCATTTCGATCAACCGCTGCAAGTTGACAAGCTGGTGATCTTCCTCATCCTGTACAGCGATGGTTCGAGAGATTTCAAGAACGCGCGGTGGTGGCATCGCAGTGCAGTAAACGGCAGTGGCGGTTAGGGTCGAAACAATGAGAGTGCGGCCGACGTCGACCTCCGTCTTCAATGAAAACGCTGCATTCCTCCCGAGGACCTTTAGCTTGAGCATCAGTTGGCGGGCAAGTTCATACTCCAAGAAAGGTAGCGCCTCGCTAACAGCTAGAGCATCCCCCTCGCCCGTAGCCGCTGGACGTGAACGACAAACTCGAGCTTGAATGAAGATTCCGCTGCCACGAATGGGAAGCCGTGCTGGTGGCTCACATGTTGCCAAGACGACTTCAGGAACCCATTTCTTCCCACACAAACGACAGGGCACTAACTTCATGTTGCTGAATGGCGCCAGACGATGATGGTACGGAACATGGCAGTAGGAACACGGCTTGGCGTCTCTCGCGCGAATCACTCGGCCAGAGTTAGCCTTCGAAGAGAACGCTTTTGTTGTGCTCGTCTCCAGGGAAGCATCATCTGTAGCCTTTTCCTTTCCCGACAATACCGGAACCTTCAATCGATGACTTCCTCCAGCTGCTCGGCGCATTCGGCGATCATATCGATCTGAACGGCGACTTATCTTAATCTCGTCTTGTTCATGCTGAGACTCGCTGTTAATGTCTGAAGCTGCAGCTAGATTCATATTGCCACTCTTGTCACGTAGACCCAGTGAAGGCCATGGATGATCCCACAAGCGAGGTTGACCTTGACTGTTCTTGACTGGTAAGCCTCGAACGGTGCATGCGGTACCCGTGATTGACAAAATCGCTACATCTTCGTGTATAGTAGATGCTTCAAGATAACCAATAACGTGAGAACAACATAGAATCTTAGCATGGGATCGGATCTCGTCGCGTAGTTCCGACCACCAAGAGTCTCGGGTCTCTTGATCGGATAGCTTGGACGCCAAATTCCCGAGGTACTTCACTGATCTAGCCGTTACTAAGCCACCGATTCTGACCCGCACATGTGGGTCAAAGCTTGTCAAAGTCATGAGGTGAACCTCTTCATCATCTTGGCGGTGGTGATGAGGCTCTGCTAGGCCATACATGGATGATGCCCGAGTGTGAGTAGTGGGTTCTGTCCCTCCAGGTTCCCGACGTTGAGAGGGGTCATCGTCCCGTTCACTATCAGTGTTCATTCCACCTCGATCAGATGGGATGTGTCGCTTCGTTAGTACATCATGCACCTTGGTACTAGTACGTTCAATCTTGACACAGGTCCCGTATGTTCGGGCGACGATGCCAGAATCTCCCTCCACGTCGAAGTTCTGATGATAACCTAGAACAGCATTCCCACCCCTATCTAGGACAGTCTTGCACATGCGCCGTCGAACGGAAGCATCCAAAAGATAAAGTAGCGTCTGCCGAGCTTCATGGGATGCCTGATTATTCGCTCGACGGAAGTTGTTCGTCCATTCAAAGTTGGGATCATCCGCCACTACTAACTCTTCTACGAAGCCAAAGATGTGAGTAACGACGAATCCGCACGCCGGGTCTAGCGTCGAAAAAGGGAAGAGCTGGACTCCTGCAGAGGAGTCCCTGAAAGGATTGACATCTCCAATGAAATTCAATTTGACCGATAAGCCTAGTTCACCCCGTACACCACCGAGGGTATCGTAGAGCGGAAACCAACCATCGATGACGCCCCCTCCTTGACCGTCTTCATCGTCATCTTTGGAGGCTGTTTGCATCAACAGTGGATTCAAGTCGATATAAACTAAGCCGATGGATTCATCGTAACTCAAGGTTTCTGAATCACAGACCTTAAAGATCAGTGGTTCATCTTGCAACAGCGAATCGGAGGCGATATCGAAACGGATTTCTTCGTTCCAAACTGGATTCAATGTGCGACGACAAACCTTTGTCTTGGCAGTGTAACACTTTTGCTTTTCCTGACTCTCTGCTCCTTGGTCGGTTAAATTATAGTGTCCACCTAGTGACACGGACACATAGGCGTCCGTCGAAGGTGATGCCAATAGAGCACTTCGCAACCCTCCACTGGACTGTCCCAGCGGTGCTGATGGGGCAGGAGCTTTGTCCATGATAGGTAAATTTCGGGCGCCTTTGACGCGAACCTTTACAGTAGACGGCATTGAATTGTGGGTAGTATCAAGCTGACGTTACAACATATGATGTTTCTTGAGGGAATACTGGGTGCCTGAAGATGCTTGATGAGGAGGGATGGAACTTCGGCGGCTCGAGATGCTTTGTTAGAGATTATGGTACTATCGAAAGATATCGGGGATACGCAATTCACCGACATCTAGCACATCAGCCAATATCCGCTGCAATATCAAAAATGATCAGAATCCTTAACAAAACACGCTCTTTACTGCCCCTTTCAACTCTACATTTCATGTGACTTTTCCCGCGCCAAAATCCGGCTCCCTGGAATCTTCGGGTCGACGTCCAAACGCCTTTCCGGGATCAGTTCGTCAAAACTACCTCTTTTACGCTTGAGTTACAGTTAGTCAAGGTCTTGTCGATCACCTCCTCATCCCACGTTCAGCTCAACAGACGATTTGCCAAGATATATTTTGCGAGGAATATACAGATGCCTCTAAATAAAAAACTTCAGGCCAGAATGAATGAAAAAAGCATAATGAGGAGGCCTTAATCTGACATCACCTATTTACAGGTTCGTTCGTTGTTCTGATCGACTGCGAACGAATTGTTATATGCACGGGTTCTATAGACATCGTCTCTTCGTTTGTACATGGGACGCTTTGTAGCCGCCAGTTTTATTCTCGACAAGGTCAAACCAATAAATGCAGTAAGATAGGCTAACCTCATCTTGTCTAGCGGCGGAGATTGCTTTGTATTTACAGTAGATACATCATGGTTTCGAGGTTACTCGAATGCATTCTCATCACTCTAGATGTGAAACGCGTTCGATGCCGCGGCAAGCGTTGACCGACGATTGTCGTCTTGGTCACGAAAATTTGCTTATCCGATTGGCCAGCGCGTCGTATGCAAATCGAAGCAGCGCTTAGCCAAGGCCCTAGGGCAGACCGATCGGCAGCTCGACAAGAGCCAGATGATCCATATGCCCGAATTCCAGCTGTCGTTGATCCATCAAATTGCCGATGGTCACGATAACTGACCGATACGTGGCGGCTTGATCTACAGTTCTGCTCTCACACTTCATGCGTGGCATCTCATCAGTTGAGAAATTTCTAATCTGTATTCGTATTCTGCCAAATGTGCTTAGCAAGGACCGGGAAAAATGTACAACAAAAAGCACAAACTACCGAGAGATCCCAGAATTCCTCATGGTGGTATATCAATCCTTCTTCATCAACATGATATATCGTTCTCCCTGAAAGAGTGGGCAAAGACGGTCTCCATGGCAAATGAAGAACCCCACGGAATTCCCATTTGGCCGCCAGAGAATGGTCGAGCACCTCTAGAGAATAAAGGGTTGCTCGACTCGTGTCAATATCGAAAAGATGGGCCGCGACTCCTACATACTTTCGGAGCCCCTTGATGGGCATGTCTGGATCTGGGCCCGTGAACAGGCAATCATCCCTATAACATGCCGTCGTGAGTTTACCCGTAACGTAGTACCCCTTCCCCGTATCGGGCTTCCAGTCGCTTCGAACATATGTTCTCAGATCTTCGATAGCAATATTTTTGTACTTGATCCTATGTTGCCTCTTGTTGGAGCCTGCCGGTCTTAATGCCTGGGGAGGACCCATTAATGGCCAGCATTGTCTTCGAACAATCGTGTACTTGATGATTTTCTCAAGGATGTCGAGTGCATCTCCGTATCTTCTTCGAAAAAAAGGACACTTCAAAGCTTGCGAGCGATGGTACCATAGATCAAGATGAGACAAACACCAGACTTCGAGTGGTGACAGAATGACCTCTTCGTTCTCCGGGGTCGTTACTCGTGCTGATGCTAAGCTACTGGCTTGGAGAGACGAATCTCTACTACGATGACGTGGTACTCTTGGTTCTCCTTCCTCATCCTTGAGCATCAGTCGGTGACTATGGATCTTCCTTCCGTGAAGTGAGACAATTGATGCATTGATCTTGACGTGTTTTCTTTCTCGAGATACATTGACAGAACAACGATTTTCGATCCCTACGTAGGAATGGGCTATGTCAGACGTCCAGCCCATTATCAACAAAAAAATGGTATTCCAGATATGCCTTGGTGAAGGCATTTCTTCAATGAAGTAAGCAGTTCCCTCCTGTCTTTTCTTTTGGGAATATGGGTATGAAACATGCAAGGTTTTGTCTCGATCTGCTGCCTGGACTAACTTGATGACAACGTTCGATACCGTACCGCCTTCTTTTTGATGGGTCAAAGATGCCGATCGCAAAACGACGGTGTCTATCAAAGCGAACGCAGATGTATAAATGGTATACCACCAGTTCTGTTAGGCAGCTCGCGCGCGGAGCAACGGAATGACGCATTTTCGGACAAACGACTATACGAAAAAGTGAAATGCATATGCCTATCTTCAAGGAGAACCTTATTGATTGACCAATCAAGAGAGCATGCTGCCCTTCGGTCTTCCTGTCAATCAGTCTCTAGCGGGGCGTCAACAGTTTACGGTACGGAGATGCCTTCTGTTCCCCTCCCCGTCAAGGAGTACCAGTATCGAAATCTGTTCGAGAACAACTACCGTTCCCGGCCTATAGTAGATTCGTATTGTATGAGTTGGTGGTTGGGGTAAGAACAGGAAGTATGGAGTGGTAGTTTGCGTCATATGCGGCGAGAACGGTAGTTGATCGCGACTATGCAACTATTACCGCGATGTACTCGAACATTATAAATTGTAGGGTTGTTGTTCACCGTTCTGATTGAACGATTTAGTATTTACATAGGTTCTATATACATCATCCCTTCTTCTGTACATGGGACGTGCTGTAACCCCGCAAATATTTTTCGACAAGGCTGGACCAGTAGGTACATCAAAATCGGTCCGCCTCATCTCGCGCGTGGGGGCACAGCGGGGAGTATTTCTATATTGACAAATAGTGACAAGCTTTCGGTTTGTTGATATTGATACAACAACAACAATAAAAAAGCTTTCTCATCACTGTAGCTCTGATGAGCGTTCGACGACTACGATCGTGCCGCGGTTCCCCCTGGTGATCCGAAGATCTTCGTCCAAGTAGAGACAGTCGAGGTATCCCAATGGTGAACGTGTCATATCAAAGTGGAAACAGTGCTTGGCCAAGGCCTCATCGGTAGGATACGTCAGACCCATCAAAAGTTTGACAAAAAATTGTACAATCCATCCAACGTACGATCTTTGTTCATCGGCCTTTTGATAGGCTCGTTCAAATGTCTTGGACCACAACGTGAGTTTGACCGTATCATTCAGGACGTCTTCCGTTGGAAGAAGCGTACCACCGGTAAAGGTCACTATAAGACGGTTACGGATCTCGGAGTGTTCATAGCATTTCGCTTCATTAATCAGAATTGCTGGTAGATCACCATCATCCGTATGGATGGTAATGTCACTTATGAGATTGTAGGAATAATGTCGTTTTCCATCCTTTGTTCCCCCCAATTCGATGACTTCATTTCGGAGTCCTCGAATTGTACAGACTAATTTATTTGGCTGAAATATATTGAACGACATTCGGCCTAAAGAATACTGGGCAATATGTTCTTTCCCAGGCGTTTGTTGTTCGATCCGTCCAGGAAAGTTGGGACATGTCAACGATGAAAATTCACCAAGAAATTCTGTGGTTTCAGCTACATCAACACAGGGTTTCATCTTTATAAGTTCTTCAATCACAGACATAACATCTGGTTCCTTCGTAGAACCTCCATTTTTAAACAAAAGCCCTCTGAGTTCTGATTTCAATTCAGCCAGTCGACTTGGCGTCGTTGTGGACGAACTGATGCTTGTTTCTTCATCATGACAGCAATCGCCTGAAAGGTCGGCGTCGACCTCTTTCGTTAGCCTAACCGGCGATGATTGAGATAGTGTTTCTTGAGATGAAACAATCCAACCCATATTCAGGAGGGAGGAAGGAAGGAAAGTTGGTTTTCAATATATGTTTGTTTGACCTTTGCTGTCAAGGCGAAGACATCACAACAACCACCGAAGTACGGGTAGCTCGCCGCTACGTAATGGTAGGGCAATTCCCCGTATGGTATCTTGCTCTGATGCCTGAATATCCCATTCTGATCTTTCTTTAAGTATATGAATGACATCACCTATCGAGCGTTAGTTAAGTAGGGTAGGTCGGCGCGACAGCGAAATACAGGGCATATATGCATCGTTCGATTGATGGCCATCTGGCAACCTTGGTTGTTGTTGACTGTGACAGCAGGATGTTCCATCTGGACGGCTCCATCACGCGTAGAATCAGTTCCGAGCTATGATATGATACCGAGAGTCACTACGTACATATCTGACAGACCCATATGAATAGCTGCGGTTGCCACCAATCGCTAGTCATTGGCTCAGAACCATTCAATGCCAGGAATCGAATGCCCGAAGGATCGATTTCTTTTCATCTTTCTTTCCCGAGATCTTTCCTGAGATTGTTGTCCCATGCTGTATGAGAAAGGTGGTGAAATGGGACGAAAGAACAAAGTGGACAAGGGAGCATCAAGAGCTCAAGCGAATAAGTCCGAGGACAGTCGTCACGGGAAAGATATACCGGTATCGAAATTGAAGCCAGAACGATTGGAAACTCCTGTCGTATTCTCACTATCTGGGGGATCGGACAAAGGAACACGATCGACCATACAGCAGGAGCATGGGAAGAAATTCCTTACGCCTCAAGACGGTGAACTATATCAAGATCTTGTCAAAAATCATTATCAAGGATTCGTTCATATCCCCGTCGATGAGATCCGACCTTCCAATTTTCATCAGACAGCGAAAGTTGCATTCGAACGACTACGAGATTCTGGATACTATCAATATGATATTGTAAAAGCTGGTGGACAACATGCATCTCGTACCTTTGTGAAGCGTACCTTAGTGGGTGAACCTGGGATCACCTACAAGTATTTAGGTCTTCGACTGTTCGCACATGCATGGTCAGGTCCTGGAGTATTACCAGTAATGAAAACGATTGGAGAATTGAATCAACATATGATTAACATGACAAAGCACCATAAAATTATGGGCAGATGTGATTACAATCTCACGTTAATCAACTTCATGGAACCGTCTTCTCATTCAAAGGTCGGTTTTAAGGATGAGGCCTTTTATGGGATGGGAAAGGTATCTGTTAGTTGGCACGCAGACTCATCTTTGGAAAGTAATTCGTCTATTGGAGTCTATCATTGTCTTCCATCTCAAAAGTCGACAAAATGGGATTGGCGAATCGGTCTACGTCCCATCCCTGATAATAAAGATGAAAAAACGAATGATATTACTCCCATAGTGACATCAACAAAGGACGGTGATATTTATTTCCTATTGGGGAAATTTAATGAGACACATCAACATTGTGTCCTATCAGGAAGTGAATGTAATCGAATTAGTAGTACCCATCGTGTCGCGGTGACGAAGGAGGATACCTACGATTACATAAGGCAACGAACAAAGGGAGCATTGAAACGATTTCGTCTTCAATTACAACTGGCAGACCGATCGGAGATAGATCCAAAGGTCATTGTATATTGTCAACGTGTTCTGTCGGAAGTCGAATTTGAATGGATTTCACAATATTGGCTTCAGGGTGCTGAACATGATAAGATGCACCTATGGTGGCAGGGTCCTATACGGGCACTTGAAACGATGTGGTTGTCTTTGGAAGAAATGACATTCGAATTGTACCAGATGTTCCTTGACGATGCTGAATCCCTTCCTCGTCTAGCATTGATCGGGTTCCTGGCTGAGTTACAGACTCGTCAAGAACAACGACAACAATGGGCCGAACGTCGATCGGACAAAATTTATCAACGAAGGATACAGGCTTCCTACCGTCCAGTCAATCGTCCCAGTTTTGAAGACACGACGACGACAACGAAACGACTCGGAAATGATCTAGGGCCAGCCATTCATGCGTTACTGCAGATTCGAAAGAGTCTATCAGGACGGAAACCCCACCAAGGCAACCCCAAAGAGTCAGCCGCATCCCCTGCATCATTAAATCGTAAACGCATCCATTCTGATCATCAACCGAAGAATGCACGACGGAAGGTGAAACATACGGTGTAGATGTTTTCTTCCGATGCGTGTGAAGAAGTGCTGTCGTTCAGGTGTTGTTACATAATCATTAGTAGAATGAAAGTTGATTGATGTACGTATGATACGTGAAGCAAGGATCATTACAATATTCTCACAAAGTACTGTATACAAAACGACGAAGAAAATATGCCTTGGGTCCGAAGTGCCAACCACAAAAATGTGTGGGCAAGATTTCCCATGATGTACGACGTTGGCATGTTTCTCATTCTTCTTCTTTTTAGAATTCACGAATCTTCCATTCATTTTCCTTGTAGACTGGGAAACCACCTGCCGCAGCACTCACAGATGATGATCCAGCCATCCAGTCATAACCATTCTTAAATCCTGGGATACTATTTCCCATGGAATCATTGGTTCGTCCATACACAGACGGTGTGGCTAAACGATCACCACACTTGTTCTCCATTAAGGGACTTACTGCCGAACTGGGACCGTTGGGACAGAAAATTTTAGAGTCATTGGTATTCATCGGTGCGATTTCTTGTAGTTGTGCTCGTAGGTCACGTGCCGACGAATATTTAATCTCCCCCTTCCCCTTACGCTCTTCCCAATCCTTTTCTCTGCGTGCATAATCCGAATACTTTGCAGAAGCTGATTCCGGAGCTGCTGTCCCTACCACAACTGCAGCAAAAGCAGCAGCCATACCAGACAAGGCCTGCCTTCTTCCCATGACCGATTCGTCGTTCGTCATCGACAAACTGGTCGTCATTCGTCGAGGAGAAGCCGAAGAGGGAGTAAACGCAGTACACAAGGTACTCGTCAGCGTGGCAGCAACAATCAGAATGATCCACCGTGTCATCTTAGAATCGCCTTGGTATCGGGTGAAAACTGTTTGTCTTGTCTCCAACAGGGATTATGCAATAACACAAGTACAAGAACGGGTTGGACGGAAAGAGGTTTGCAGATACATACCTCGATGCGCCATTACGCAAAAGGAGGAAATTGGGTTATTCCGAGCAGCTGTCGATTTTGATTGGCCGCAGACAGTACGTCATCAGGTCGGATGACGCAAACTCTTCACATATAGGGTGTGACGTCGAAGTGATGGCTACGTGACAAATTTTGGAATCCTTTTCCTATTGGACACAAATTTATTTATAGCCGACCATTTCCGAGACTACCAACGAGGCATATTCCTTCGCTCTTGGCAGTGCGGAAGAAAAAGAACTGCTGACGGACTGACAGACAGACTGCACGAAGTACGGACGGACAATGCTGTGCACATCGACGAAAACCGCGACATATCTTTGGGACGTGTCAAGTCCGAGGCCGTCCTTCTTCGAAGCCCATACCTTCTACTGAAACAATCGAGGTTATTGTTGTACAAGGTGTGGCTAAATCACGTTCGTTCTTGGCCTCGTCACGCACTCTTCATCTGCCTCTGCTAGAGAGGCTCATCTTCAGAACCGGAAACCTCGTCTATTCAAGAGACAACGACATGGCAACCCATCCTTCCAATAGATTCAATTGGACCACCCCATGTCTGTCGGAATGGATCTATGAAAATGGGAACCGTGACAAGAAATTGCTCTATTCCATGTGCATTGGACTTTATTCCGAAGATACTGGTGCGGGTCGTGTTCGACGTCTAGGGGATTTTTCGATTCCACCCTTTGCATCGGCTCCAGGGAAACGACATTTCAAACCTTCTTCCAGTGACCTAGGCAAAGAAGTTTTACGGCGAGAGAAACTTATGAATCTTACAAACGAACGCCGACCAAATTTCCAGCAGAAGAATTTCTTACTCGATTGGCTCGCAAGGAATCCAATAACACATACAGGGGACATCCAATTTTTGCGACGGGAAGAGAAAAAGTTCTTTGATCAACTTATGGGATACGGATTTCCCATCCAACTATTCCCGCCATCGACTGTCAACGACGACAACAACAGCAACAACACGCATGGGCGTAGGACCGCTTTAGCACGAAAGGTAGCCGAGGCCATCGTGGGACAGCCGGTTCCGATCCTTCCAAGGACGACCGACAGGAG
>Ga0194115_10004804_pt1 | contig 14322 bp, 29 predicted proteins | sample TA2MahsurfametaG_3_FD_148656 | JGI IMG/M metagenome (GOLD analysis project Ga0194115, IMG submission 148656) | Freshwater microbial communities from Lake Tanganyika, Tanzania - TA2015002 Mahale S4 surface | ecosystem: Environmental > Aquatic > Freshwater > Lake | place: Tanzania: Lake...
CGAGCTGCATTGACCATGAGATCTTTTTGACTTTGCACTGGCACAAGGTCAAAAGCCGGTCCGCCTATGTCAACTGGATAAGGCGTAGCAGATCGATTGATGAACTCTACTAAACTGTTGCCTATTTCGGCATCACGGCTTGTGCGCCCTTTGGCTCGGTTTGAATTCAATTAGTCCCAAAGTCCTTGGTAGTATTTTCCAAACAACCGGAATCCGTTTTCAATGCGTTCTTCGACTTTGCGAATACCATCGTAATCGCACTGATAAGTGTGATTGGGACCGTCTTTCATACGATAATACCAGTGCTCGCCCTTGGGCACTTCGTTGCCATCTTTGTCCACCGGCACTGATACCCAATCAATTTCACCTGATCGATAGGCATCTTGCCATGAGTCATCTAGGCGATGTTCAAACGCAAAGATCATTTCTGCCATAACCCAGTCCCAACGCTCATGATGATTGGCGTCAGTGTCCCATTCATTTTCTTTGGGCGGTGCAGCGGTGCTCTTCAAATGATCTGGCACGTCTTGATCGTCTACCAAGGGTGAGCCGTGTTTGGTGGCCTGGAGTTGTCGCAGCATGGGCAATGCAATTTGGCCCAAGGTATGGTCCATTGACCAAGTATCCCAGCGATCAATCTTCACATACTCAATGCGTGGGTATACTCGTTGACCAATCCACTGAATCACACGACTGATAGGTTCCAGTCGATCACTCCAGCGTTCCACCCACTCAGGGTATTCCACAAACTGATTGGGTTCGCCGCGAGTGACAGCAGCGTCGTTTTCTAGAGTTTGAGTCAATGTCCAGCGGCTGCACCGGCTCCAGTCAGTCCACCAGAACAAGCGGGCCAACATGTCGTAGGGCGAGATCCAGTGATCTCGATAAGGGGAGGTATAAACTTTCATTACCAATTACTCACGTCAGTTATGTCTTGACTGATACTTTCCCCTGATGGGTAAAAGTAATGCACCACGTGGCTGAAGCCAATGCCATAAGAAAATTGCTCAATATCAATTTGTTCTACATTTCTGTTCAAAGCCAGGTAGGTAATTATATGCTCAACTTCCGAGCGTGTCAATGTAATTTTATTTGACAATTTGCAAACTTTCTGCTGTGTAATCCAAGAAGTCTCCGGCACTGTTTGAGATCAATGCTGCATGAGGATCAATAATCACAATTTCGCAATCATGATTTGTTATATCATAGTCTACAAATTCATGGTCTTCCGAATAGACACGAAAAAGAATTTGGTCATCTGCTGCACTGCGAATAAGAAATCCACGGGTGCCAATTGCTCTGGTTTCTGTTTGAGGGTCTGTCATATTGATACTGTTTTTAGTTGCCAAGAATCAGCCTGAGGCTCGTAGCCCACATAACCACGTGGGTTGCATACAACCTGAGTGCTGCCAATCATGTAGTCAAAACTGTGATGTGTGTGCCCGTGTGTCCACAATTTGATTTGCGGGCGGTCAAGAATAAATTCATCGAGATCACTGCTGTAGCCGCCATTCATTATGGTGTCAAATTTGTAGCGTTCATGCACAGACAGCCGGCTAGGAGCATGGTGCCCCACAACTACAAATTTTTCGTCAAACCGGCCCTGAACCACTGTGCTGATATAATTTTTCATTGCATCAAATTCATCAGCTGCATCGTTTGGTGTGAATCGAGCAGGTCGAGTGTGAAATTTACCATCAGTTCCGCGAAAATTCACAGCTCGACTGGTATTTTTTACCACTCTAAAATCATTCATCATGGATGTCATATGATACAGTGTGAGTGGATCACGGCCATTCATATCTGTCCAAAGTGTACCGCCAATGAATGTAACGTCATCAATGACTTTTACTTCGCTATCCAACAGATATACATTGGTCAGTCCTCCTTGAACAATCATTGCACGAATAAGATCAGCAGTGGCAGCAAAATCACCGTGATAGTGTTCGTGATTGCCCATAACATAGATCACATGCGGAAACTCGGTACTACACCTAGAGAAAAAATCTCGAATTTGCCGGCTACGTTTGCCTTCCAGGATGTCATGTGGGTCCGGGCGGCCGATGTCAGCGGCTACAAAGATGTCGCCTGACAGAATCAATACATCGGCCGCATCAAGATTTTTGATGTCAATATCACCAAATTCAAGATGCAAATCACTGGCGATTGAGCAGTTCATTTTGTAACAGGGTTCCAAGTTCACGTTTGAATCGGTTGGTTAGTTCATCCGGGCCATCTACGATAGCTACACTGCGGTTGGGAAATCTTGTTCGAAAGGCAGATCTAAATTCATTGAGATCACGACCTTGACACACAAAGTCTTTGGTTTGATGATGCCATCCATACACCATGCCATCGATTTCGTCAATGCTGATCAGCACAGGAATTTGACTTTGGATTTGTTCCATTCTTGCAGCCGCACGCTCTGCCCGAGCTTGATAAATGTCTGCAGCTATTCGAGCCACAAACCACAAAAGTGCTGCGTAAAACATAGCAGCCAGGAAGAAAGTGTCCATAATCGTGTACTTACCGTAGACTTTCCAAAGTAATTATCTTGCCCAAGGACTGTTCAAAATCTTGGTCTTCGGGTATGATATAGGTTTTCCACAAAGTACGATCGCGTTGTCTATCATAATGACGAAAACTCACAATACGTCCGCCAATGGCTGTGCGTACAGTGATATTGATACCTTCGTCAGATTCAACGTCTTGAGTGCCGAGTCTGGAGGCAACTTTGCTTTCTACAGGCTTAGGCTCATTGCCAATTTGCCGCATCTTGTTCCAAACATACCGCCAAAAAAAGTTCATGCTGATTTCCTTTGTTGTAGATACTGTTCCCATTGTACCCATGTATTACAAACCAAAAAACCCCACTCTCGCTGTTTAGGACCTGGCATAAACAGTGTCCAACATTCTACACCATTGCAAAGTTCCACACGATGATAAGAAGTAGCACTAGATACACGGAAATGACCAGGACCACGCCACTTTCGGATTTCGCCAATTTTATCGCCTGCGGAGTCGAATTCCGGAATCCATTCATAATAACCGCCTTTGAGGATCAGCGTGGCATAAGGCCATGGATGATCATGTACGTCGTCAGGATCGGACTTCAAAAACTTGTGCAAGAACACATTGAACGGAAAATTGCTACGTTGCTTGAGAAAAAGATAATAGCGTTCTAGATAAGGCTCGTTGCTCACACGATCTAGTACAATGCGTTTGCGACCCACACGCTCCAAAAGCTTCAGTACCATGCGTTACTCCTTGAGCACATTATACATGAATCTTAATTTGTGGTCAAAAGAAAGCCTGGCATTGCACCAGGCTTGTTTGCCAAAGTGACCCTTGGGAATGGGTCAGCGGTTATTACAGACCAAGGGCCAAAGCACGGTAACCAGCAGCAACCAGACGGCGGCTGGGTCGGCCAATTTGGTATTCGGTAACTTGCACACCGTTGCCGGCAGTACGGCTGTTGGCATACACAGCAAATCCAGCCTGACGAATACGGCTGACTTCGGCGCTCATGTTCTTGATGCCAAAACGCTTGGCAGCGGCAGCTGGTGTCACAGTCTCACCACTGTGCAAAGCTTGAAACAGACGGTAGGTCTTGGTGTTTTCATTGATACGCATTTTTGAGAATCTCCTATATAAGATGCTGTTGCGTCAGCATGACACAAGTATACACATGTTGTGGCTAGAATGCAAACAGTTTGGCTATATCAACCAAATATACTTGACCAAATCAACGGTTTATAAATAGCAACATATAATTCCTGCAAACCATGTCCCATCTTGCTGTATATTCCACTGCCACTGAAGACCTAGCAACTTTGATGGCCGATGATCCGGTTAGACCAGACATTGAGTTGTGTCAGCGTGTGAATCACAACAGCAGAGTGTATGTGTTGCGCAACAACGAGGAAGCCGAAGCAGTAACTTGTGTAAAGTTTTTGGACTCAGTGCCGGCTTCAGTTGATGATCTGGCTTGCCCTGTGTCGCAGGCCACTACTGCAGTGTTCTATACCATTTGGAGTTATGTACCAGGATCAGGTCGAGTGTTGATTGATCAAGTTCGCATCGAGATCCAAGCCCACCAACCAACCATTACCACCTTTGTCACACTGAGCCCCAAGACCGAAATGGCTCGACGTTTTCATCTGCGCAACGGAGCCGAAGTCTATCGCGAAAACATTGATACCATCAACTACATCTATAAATAATCATGCTCGTGTAACACACACGCACACACATGAAAGGAGTCGATCATGAGCAAAACACCTTACGAGATCCGTCTCGAACTTCTCAAAATGGCCAACGAAATTCTTGTTACGCCAATCTTCCAAACTCGCGATGCTAAGATGCAGGAGTACCAATCCAAGCTAACCGACGCCAATCGCGAAACACACCCGTTTCCAACCTTACCAGATTTTCCCACCAGCACTGATATTATTGCCAAGGCCGAAGAACTCAAAAAGTTTGTAGACCAAGCCTAAAATAAAAAAGCCCCGCAAGGGGCTTTTAGCTAGCTAAATGTGCTAGTTACTTCTTGTTGAAACTCCACCAAATCACTGCCAGTGCTACCAAGCCAACAAGGCCTTGGCCGCCCAGGGCTGTCACAAACTTGATAATGCTTCCTGTGATGTCGATGGGTAGAAATGGCACTGCAGCACCAAAAAGAATCTGCAGAATTACACCAGCTGCAATCAACTTCACACCGAGATCAATGATCACGGTCAACAGGCCATTGGCCTTGGCTACGATATTGTCCATTATAGACTCCTTGTTAAACAGGCCCAGTAGGTCTGTAGAATTTATTTACTGGCCAGGGCACGATCCCTGTAAAAATCGGCAGAGAATTTGTGATTTTGACCATAATATGGTCAGATTACTGCCACTTCAACGCAAACCATGTACCCCCAGCTTGGTTTGACCAATAGAACACAGTTTGCGGTGGAATAGGTTTGGCTCCCACCCAATCATACCGACCAGTGGAAAATTCAAAATTGAAATCGTGTCCCACTCGGTAACCAGCTTCTCGCAACTCCTTGATCAGTGCACTGATTTGATTTGAGTCCAATCCAACCAATACCACTTTGATCATTGAGCTAAAGACAACTCTTTGATATGCCGGCATTGCCCCCGAAACTTGAAACCGCTGCAAGAACAAGTGACATGGCCATTGAGTTCGGTCACAGTATACGTGTCGCCGCGACTGCCTGTGACAGACCAGGTGCGCCCTTGAGGCTCTGGCTCACTCAATGCCACTGCATATTGTTCTGCATTCAACGCAAACTTGCGACCCCGAGTGTCAATACGCAAGGGGTTTTTGAACACAGTGATTGATCCCTTGCCGCCAAAGGGGCGAAAAGCAAAGGCTTTGCTTTTGCTGTCATCCAACAAGTACACCCCATTGGGGGTGCGATCAGACCACTGTGTAGTTTCAGCAAACCATTTCATGGTATGTCTCTGCTTATTTGACCAAAGCGTAAGGACGGTTCCAACGGCCAATGTTGATGTCTACATACCAGCCTACATCAAAATAGTCCGTTTGAATGTCGGAACGGTCATGATTGCCCTGCATCATAGCAGTGTGAACTTCGGTGAGAAACTTCAGTGCACGGTCGGTGAAGTGATTACGATAGTGATAAGGATTGACCGAAAGGTAGTTGTTAGTGACGGGCTGCCGAACCTTGTAAGTATCGTTCTTACCGCACACGTCATTGAAATTCTTGATGAAGTCGATGTCACCTTGCGTGACTGTAAGAGCCAGGGTGCTGTGATTGCGAACACTAAGACTGGCCTTGACGCCGTACTTCTTGCAAATTGCTTTGATTGACGGGGCGATTTGTGCTTTGCGTTGCTGGCTCATGTATGCCATCTCAAACTCCGTTTTGATTACTGTGTCAGTATTGTAGCAAAAATGGAAATATCGGTCAATCAAATGCTTTTTTCTGGGATTGGCGCTGGGCTGGCATGGGTGGCATTTTACATGCTCCAATAGCGTTCAGTGGACGGGTCGCAACAATATGGCGTATCTTCGGGGATCACAATCACTTCGCCAGTCATCAAATTTTTAGTGACTTTCTTGCCCACTGGATATTTCAGTAGGAACCACGACTCTTCCACCCAATTGTAAGCCAGGCGGCCGGCATTGCGATTGGCACAAGTTGTGGCACGTTTGGCACCGGCAGCAGTGCGGAAATATCGCTTGTCAGCATGCGGGTTGTCAGTGAAAAAAACCACGTATCGCATACCAAACTCCTGTTGTTCACTATACCTAATTATAGCAAATGGCGAAATTCTGGTCAACCAAATGTACACAGTGAATAATTGTGGGTTTTTGGCAACGCCGAGTTTAACTGCGCGGTTGACAATCCAAAGTCTCGATAGCCTTCCAGCACACAATGCCAATAACCTTGTCCAGGCAGGCCATTGCGGTGGCCCGGTTGCATATAGTAAACCATGGCGTTGACCACTTGAGTATTGTGTTGCACTTGGGCCCACTTGCGGTTATAAAATGCAGGATAGCCTTCGAGTTGATCTAGGCTGGCCAAACACCGATCGGTAATCTCCCACAATACACCTTGCACATCATGCCTACGATCAACTTGCACGTCAGCGGGACCAGCAAATCGAAACCTGTGACCCAGCAGCGTGGCTGGGCCCATGGGTCTCGCTTCGGGGCATCGATTGGTCATGCCCAATCTATTGGTGTTCATTCCGTAGGCAAAATACAACATCATTTTTTGAGTCTTTGGTAAAATTTAAGGTTGATGGCATCCATTTCTTCTTGATCCACATAAAAATCTGTTAGAGGATCATAGTAGCTGCCTTCTTTGTTGTCGTAATACAACACTCGGCCAGAAAAATTAAACGGGCCTTCTAACCCTTTTCTAGGTCCAAATCTGCCAGTGATGTTGGGGACAACCACGTATGCCATACCGCACTCCTTGTTGTTACTGGTTTACAGTGTAACAAATGGCTAAATTCAGGTCAACCAAAACTCAAAAATAATGTCAAAAAAACATTGAATTTTGTTGCGTTGCAACATCTCTCATGGTAAATACTGATGAGGAGAAAATCATGTCCGAAATAATGACAAAATTGTTAGATCGCCTGACTGAAATTCTTCCGCGCAATGATTATCAATCACGCCTGGAAGAATTTATTGCAAGCCGTAAGCCCACCAGCATTGCTGAAGTTGAACACTGGGAACGTTATTTTCATAGGAACAATGCACTATGAAAATAATAAAATCAATTTGGAACTTTCTTGTGGAATGGGGTGTTAGTTGGGCAGAATATCGCATGGGCCAAGGAATCAAATACAATCGGTATATCTAACGATATAACCATCCCATGTTCAGTGTTTGATGTATCCAAACAAACACTGGCACTGCAATGGTCAATCGGTAATACCCGTTCCAGCTAAGATAAGTTTGGGATGGTATTACCGATGGCTGGTCTGCAAGGTGATCTGGGTAGTTGGGATAGTAAGCTCCGGCCCAAAGAAATTTGTCATGCCCAATGCCAAAAATCTCAAGATTTTTTATTTGTACAGCAGTGGTGGGATCCAGTGCATCTTTGTTCCTAAGCTCTACTGTTAGATCAAAACTACTGTGAGCGCGGAATTCAAAGTGAATTTTGGTACTGGCGCTGATTTGTTCGCTGAAAACTCTAGGTCCGGCAGTGACCTTTACTTGTGGACAACCCACAGGTTCCAATACCATAGACATTACCACAGGATAGTCAATATCCATGTTGGTCCCACAAGGTTTGCAATTCGGGATACAAAACTCTAGCATCTAGTCCGTACACTTGATCCCATTTACGACAGTGAGCCACTAATTGCGCCCTCAAAGACTCTGCTTGAGGCGGCTCAGGCATCTCAAGCACGTTGATAATTTGCTGCGCTTGTTCTGCAACCACTAATCTGTAGTTGTGAGGATCACTGGCATTGTAATCTGTGGATTGAAACGCATCGGGCACAAATCTGCGATAGTGCTTTAGATATTGCTGTTTGACAGGAAACGGCAATACAGAAACGTGTAAAAATTCTGGCTTGAAGCATAGGTTACTTGTGATAATAAGACCATGCTGCATGGCGTAGTCTAGTAGCGTGTAAAAATATCCCACGGTAAGTGCGCTGGGAGCAGGTCTCAAGGTCACGGTGATTGAATCATTGTTGCACCATGATAGATACTGCTTGATGTTGGCCAATACTGCTGTTGTATCAGTGCCTTGTCTTTGATAGGCATTGTGTTCTTCGGTGGTTTCAATGCTGACTTCGATGCCTACTCTTTTGAATCGAGCTAATTTGGCCATGAGGCTGGGTCGATACACTGTGCCATTGGTAACAAAACTCAAACACACATCTAAACGGTTTGCCGCTACCAACTGATCCACTAGGAGTTCCAGTCGATCAGTGAGTAAAGTTTCTCCGCCCATGAAATGAATGTTTTGCAATGATTCAATTGACAAAAGTTGGTCAAGAAAATTCTGCCATACCACAGGATCTCGTGTCCAGTCTTGCCCAAGATATTTTTTACTGGACTCAACCCCCCATTTGACTTCTTGAGCTGCAATGGTGCTGGATGCCTGCGGTTCACACATTTTGCAGGCCAAGTTGCAGTAATTGCCAAGATCAATGTGCAAATCTATGGGGTTGGTATTGGTGTGCCCATTATGAGAGATACTGCGTTGAAAATGGTGAGCGCCGGGACTTTGTTGATAACTTGCATCAAATGCTTGCTTGATAAAGATTGCACTTTTTTGTAAACTTTTATGTCTGCGACTGTTACCGCCTAGATCTTCTTCAACATAGCATCTACGACACAGAGAATTCCGTTTGGTATCAAGCACTGCCAGTCTAAATTTTCTAACCGGCTCGCTGTTGAACCATTCAGCAATAGTGGTATTGGCAATGTTATAGCTATTGTCTGTGTAGAGTTTGTGATCTTCCTGACAACAGATGCCCAAACTGCCATCCCAATAGATGTGCAGCTCATACCACGGGGTGTTGCAAAAAATTGCTTGATCAGTCACGTTTGGTCAATTTAGAATCAGCTAAACCATAGGCAATTGATTCATCGGCTGTCATAAAAAAGTCACGTTCCATATCACGTTGCAGTGTGTCACGCTCACGGTTGGTATGAGTCACGTATATATCTGTCAGTACCTGTTTCCAACGCAAGAGCTCACGAGCTTGAATTTCCACGTCCGTGGCCTGCCCTGATGCACCGCCCAAGGGTTGATGAATCATGTGACGTGCATTGGGCAGTATGTAGCGATGTCCAGGTTCACCTGCTGCAGCCAGCAATGATCCCATGCTTGCTGCCTGTCCCATCACAATGGTATGTACCGCAGGCTTTACAAACTGCATGGTGTCATAGATGGCCATGCCTGCTGTCACAGACCCACCCGGTGAATTGATGTAAAGTGATATGGCCTTGTCGGGATTGTCAGATTCCAAAAACAGCAATTGAGCACATACCAGACTGGCCGAAGATTGGCTGACTTCGCCATCCAACATCACAATACGGTCTTTGAGCAAGCGGCTGAACAGATCATAACTGCGCTCGCCCTTGTAGGTGTGTTCTAATACCACTGGCACTAGATTTGGCATGGTTTATCCTTGATCAAAGCATAAGTATAACACACTTGTTGAGAAATGCCAATGCGAAATCTAATCAACATCATCGATTCTTTACTTTTGGAAAAAGCACGCGGGTTACTCTACCGAGAAAAAGGCGATAGCTTTTTCCAAGGATCAAAGAACAATCCCACTGCAGAAATTGCGTTTGACAAAGCTGAATATTTTCCCAGCATGCCTGGGGCCTATGCCAATTATGATGAAATGACTGATGCTGGACAAGACCTGTGGCAAAACTATCCAGCAATCACGTGGTACAATAGTCCCAATTCACAGAGCAAAGCATTTGCAATCCTGACCTTTGATGGGCCCAAACCTAATCAAAAAACCTATTTTGGTAGATTTTTCAACGCAATAAAGCCCGACATGGCAGGTTTTTGGAAAAACAGCGAGCTTCCTGGAGGTTGGCAGCTGAACAAAAGTGTGAGTCTCAAAGGTGCCTATTACAAACTCAAACCAGCAGATCTATTTCCTGCTAGATCAACCTTTGCCACACCCAGCGATGTGGTGGCAGCCATGGGCACTAGACCCGGTACTACACAAGACCAGTTGGACATCATTGACAAAGTACGTCCAGGCATGCAACAACTTTTGCAAGGCACACTGCCAACTTTTGACAACGTAGGTGACATGGTCACTGCCATTCGCGACGATCTTGGAGAAACCATTGGTCCTATTGCCTTGGTTCAAGGCATGATCAAGGGCGGTGGAGTAGAAGCAGCTCGATTAGATATTTTAGGCAAAAATGGCAGTTACGCCGGCAGTGCCATTGACTTTCCAGCTGACAAAAACAATGGTTTGGTAGACAGCTATCTTCTACACCCATCGGGCGTGGAGATTGGCATTTCCAGCAAAGGTGAAAAAGGTGCTTCAGCTTCGGTCAAAAATATTGCTGATGGTGTAGCGGTGGCTCGCGAAAAAGAGATGACCAAATTGCTGACCACGTACAAACCTCAAATAGACACAATTGAAGAAATAGGTCGTTTGAGCTCAGTGGACTTTCCTATTGTGTACGGAATCAAACAACAAATCATTGACGAAGCTACCGGCGATGCAATCAAAACTGCAATCAGAACTAGTCCTTCCACAGTAGAATCCATGCAGTTAGCACCACAGACTCAAAGTGCCATGAAGAATTTGATGTCTGACGTCAAGGCCAAAACCGACAATCCCAGATACAACATAGGCTACCATGCACTGGCAGCTTTGGCTCGCCGTGTAACAAAAAATGTCAATCAAGATCCAAAATTTGGAGAGGCTTGTATAAAGTTTCTCAATGTATCGCCTATCATTCAACTTCATCTCAGTGGCGCTGAACGACAAGGCAGTTACAAAGTCACAGGTTTTACCAGTAAGTATCCTCCTGATTTTCGAGGCACAGTGGGCCTCGATGCTACCAAAGTTTACGCAGCCACAGGCATCATTGGTCGAGTGAGTTTCAGCTACAACGGTGGCGGAGACACAGACACTGATGTTGAACCAGCAGAACCTGCCAAGACGACCACAACTGATCTAGATAAAATTACCCAAACTCCTAGACTGCGTGGTCCAGGCGCCAAAGCTGCCAAGATCCAGGCCGAACCAAAAACTGATGTGGCCACACTGGGTAGGGAAAAAAGACGACGATGAAAATTAGAGATCTAGAACAACGGCGTATGAAAACTTTTACGGCTCGTATCAAACTACCGGGCCAAGCCACAGTGATCACTGCTCAGGTAGTGGCGGCCAACTATGAGTTGGCGCGTAGACTGCTGATAGGACAATATGGGCAAGGATCAGTGGTATCCGCTGTTACCGAAGTAAAATAACTATCGATTGATGTCAGTGATAGCATCGCAGATGCCTAGACTCAAAGCTTCTTCGGCCGACAACCAAACATCGTGAGCTGGCAGCAGTGAAGTTTTGATTTGCTCGTCACTGAGTCCTGTGGTGTTGCGATAGTGTGTGATCATGCGTTGTTGAGCCAAAGTAAATTCTTTCATTGTGGCAAAAAGTTCATGCGCTTTGCCATCCGAATTCCAACTGAATTGATGACTGAGAATACTGGTGTAAGGAGTCAGCACTCTACGTCCAGGAGTGCCGGCCAAAAACACCAAAAGACCAGCACTGGCAACAGAGCCTAGGCCCACTGTTTTCACTGCCAATCTACTGCTGTTGATAACATCAATCAACGCAAAGGCAGCACTCATGTCGCCGCCATCTGAACAAATCATCAACAACAGTTCTTTACGACGTTTTTTGCTGACCCAGTTTTCGTGCAATATCCATTCAATTACTGGACGTACCGAATCATGATCTACTGTGCCCATGAACACGTACATGCCAGCATCATTGAGGGCTTGAGTATGATTTAGATCGTTGTCGTTGCTGGTATCTTGTGCCATGATAGAAAATGCGGCCTTTTAGACCGCATTATTTATAGCTGTGGTTTTTGATCACTGAGGTTTGGCTAAATCCATTTCCTTGAATGCAGCGTCACTGCGTCGCGAAGCTTGTTCTTGCATTCGCATGCGATCTTTGCGTTGCTGCAGAAGATTTGCATCACCAGTGGGTAGCGCCACTAAAACGTAGGTCCGATAGCGTCCATTTTCGTTCACACGTTTGATATCACGTGTTTCAACACCTGTGATATCCACTCCTGGACACACACTACGAATGGCCATTTCAGACGTTTCAAAAGAAGCTGATTCTGAATCTTGGATAAACATGCGGGCACGTTGATCAACTCGACCACCTGCTGCCATGCAAATTTTTGCATAGGCGACCATTTTGGCTTTGTTATCGGCCATGCTAAAATCCCCGCTCACAGCACTGCCAGTGGCAAACACAGCATTGGCACTGTTGGGTGGCTCGGTCATCCATTTCGGAGCCTTGTCAAGTGCTCGATTGACAGCAGCTTCTCGCTGTTGCTGCTGTTCCCAAGCACGCCGCTCATAGGTTTCCTTGGGAGCTGAACTACAGGCCGCCAACAGAGATATCATTGAAATAATTACAAAGTTACGCATGTAAAGTCCTTATCGACTTTTGATCCAATTACCAGCTCGTTGAAGATCAGTGCCTGCACCACTGACAGCACCACCCAGTGTGCCACACCCTGTCAGGGCAAACACACAACCCAAAATCAAAACTAATGCACTTGTAGACCAAACCAGTTTCATCGCATACTCCAAGAAATTACGATACAGTAAGTGTATAATAAAACAAAATAAAGACCTAGTGATTTTGGCAAATCACACTGTAGGCCTTGGCCACAAGATCTTGTAATTGACTCATGGTAAAACCGTTTTTTAAATAATTGGCCTGCCAAGTAACCAATTGCAAATTGTCACGCAGATATCCACGTTCGGGATCAATACGATCCAAACTGGCACTCCAGGGATTGGACCACTGCCCCATAAATAACTGACCGCCCCTAGAAAATTGCAATGAATCTCCGGTTATTGCGCAAAGCCAGTTTTGTTTAGCACCTTGACGGTAACAATCATCTTCTTCAATTGTGATGTCCCAGCCGTTGTCTCGATTAGCAGCTCTTTGCAAGTTCTCTCGAAAAAATCGCATGCGCTCAAGATACAGATCTAGAGGATCTTGTTGAAAGCTTGGATTATTCGCTCTCCACTCCAGCCATTGACTCATGTTGCCAGTGACACGGTAACCTTGACTGCGGGCCTGTTCACACAGTGTTGAATAGTGTTCCATCAAAACCTCAATCAAAAAGTTAGAATTTATCTACCACTACCCATTCGTCTTGGGCCAATTGGCAAATTATGCCTTCCCAGGTGCGAATGTCTCTACCAGTGAACTGGCTGTCCAAAAAATATCTACACTGAGCACCGTTGTGCCAAAATTCTTTGGGTCGGTCCGGATGAGGCCTAAATTGCGCCAGACGACCCACGGTACCAGGATTGGTTTGGCGCATATCTTTGAGCTCAGGATTGTCTGAACATATCAAAACTTTTTCTGATGCGGTATGAGTACGCCCGGCCTGTTCACGCACCTGATTGTCAGCTGAAGCCACAGCGCGAGCACAGGCTTCTTCGCGTGGTCTATCACCTGGCCATTCATGCTCGCCAAATGCTGTGTACCATGTGGCTCCTACCCTGGCTCTAAAGTTTACTAAGCATTTACGGGCGCCGCCAGGCACAGGAACCACTTCTGTTCTAAACTGTGAACGTTCTTGTATGACCACGTCACTGCGTTGAACCACGCGGTCTTGAAGCACACAGTCGGCCCAGGCCGAAACTGGTAATAACACTGCCAACCATAGAACTTTCAACAGTAACTCCTGAGATAAATCACATGGTGCCTAATTACTTGATTGGCTCGTCTTGCTTCGCCTGTGATACCGCGCCACCCAAAAGCCATCTCATCTCGATCGGTGGTGTACTGACTCAGTAGCAATGCAATTTGTTGGTCGCGGATTTCGCAATTTGGTACAAACATTCCCAACTGTTCCAAAGTCATATAACGCGATGATGGCAAAGGACCTGTTGTGGTGCAACCACTACACAGGCTGGCAATTATAGCGAATGTCCCAAATTTTTTTGCGAATTTCATTGCGAGTCCGTTGAAAATCTTGTGTGGATTCAGATCTGTGCTGTGGCAAACGGGATTGACTCTCTAACCAATCCAACATAATTTGTTGATTGCGGCAATCAGCAGGCAACATTG
>Ga0194115_10004811_pt1 | contig 14306 bp, 14 predicted proteins | sample TA2MahsurfametaG_3_FD_148656 | JGI IMG/M metagenome (GOLD analysis project Ga0194115, IMG submission 148656) | Freshwater microbial communities from Lake Tanganyika, Tanzania - TA2015002 Mahale S4 surface | ecosystem: Environmental > Aquatic > Freshwater > Lake | place: Tanzania: Lake...
ATTGCAGCATGGAAGGCTGGATGTACATATGCATACATCTTCATATTACCCCGTGTCTGACGGTATCTCAAGTTGAAGTTTTCTTGGCTGAATGGGAACATTCACGATTGCGAATCACACAGACAATCCTCCCAAGTCTACTGTGCAACTTTCACTCGATAGATATGCATGGGTGATATGGAGTAGCATAGGTATGAACTTGGATGTTATCTCACCCATAATGAGTAAATACTATCATATGACAGTGACTCCGACAAATGATAATGTACAGAACTCGGGAATTGGCAAGATTCCGTTCGGGGTTTGCCGATGCACATACGTGGCTGCTTGGAAATGTCGACTCTCTCCATTGTTGCGTCAATATCATAGGAAACACAACCATTATCCGTATAAACGCATGTTTCCAAAACTTCTTTTCTTCGTATTGCTGCTTCATCGGAGTTATGGGTGGATTACAGTCCTACGGACAGAAATCATCAGACAGTCACGACTTTCGTCATCGATCGCAGTAGTCCAACAAACGAAAGAAGCTCGATGTTTACTCTACATGACAGCCATCGATGAAGACAACATTGACGATGAGAGTGACGATGGATGGGGTACGCCATTGTCTCTAGAAGATAAGACGATTGAATTACGGAAACTACAAGAAGAACGTAGAGGGGTATCTGCAAATCTTGAGTCTTTGGACCAGCAACGAACCAATGAATCAGAACGCGATTTGTTTATTCCTGTATTTTCTTTGGTGGCAATAGCAGGATTGTTCGGAAGCTACGGCTATGAAATGTTACGATTGTATTCTCGAGGAGAACTGTATCTCCCGTGGGATAACTAGAACAAATGAGCCATCGGCTCATCATGGTACTCGTTGGTTCACAACATTAAGTCTGGCCCTTCATTTTCAGAATAATCTTCCATTCCAAGCATTTGGTCCACTCTGAAAGGGTACGTATTGGTCCCCATATAGTTGCATCCTCAGAACCTCCTGTGAGGCTATGACCAAGACTACAAATATTAATCCAACATAAATAGTCTCGGCCAATTCATAGTCACTCTTCACAAATGAAGCCAGTCGACCCAAAAAGCTCGTATCGTCATCTTGATAGTCGTCGGGATTGAAAAAACTTTGGTCTAACATGTCGTCCCAAGACATAGACTCTTTCTCGTCCTCATTCTCATCTTTGTTGGAACATAATGTTGTCGGAATTCTTGGACTTAGTGGACGGTCCGAAAATCCTGTGCTTCGAGGTGAGCCAGCCAAGCATTGGTACCGACAGGATGATGGTAGAGTGAAGGATCTGATGGTGTATGCCAACGAAGAAAGAATGATCCAGATTGTATGTATTCGTGTCATCATATACATCCGAGTGATGTTCGGGAGAGGATAAGGAATGGGGTGGAATGGGAGGTTGTCGACTTCACCTTCTTCTGCCGCCAGCTTGCACTGTGTTTTGAGATTTTCTGTTCGGGTCGGCATGCGATTCGGGGATCGGATGAGGTTGGGTGGAGACAAGGCACGCGCGACACCTGTTCGCCGGGCGTGCCTTGTAGTCGGCTTTCGGCATGTGGCTGTCAGATGGTCGCGTGGAGACAAGGCACGCGCGACACCTGTTCGCCGGGCGTGCCTTGTAGTCGGCTTTCGGCATGAGGCTGTCAGATGGTTGCGTGGAGACAAGGCACGCGCGACACCTGTTCGCCGGGCGTGCCTTGTAGTCGGCTTTCTGCATGTGACGGTCAGATGGTCGCAACAGTCGATAAAGCTGTGAACTACCGTACTGCACCTATCGATCTTGGATATAATGAAGACTAGCCTTGAACCTTATTCTTCTTTCTTTATTTCCGAAGAGGCAGATTTCTTTCGAGTAGATGGTTTCGTCCCCTTCGTCGAGCCAGTTGTTCGGTCCGACCCACCGAGTTTCGTTCGACTACTCTTCCCTTTCGTCGACGACTTCTTTTTGGATTTCTGTTTCTTCTTTTCACTCTCCGCTGCGATACTGAGTAAAGTCAAGTTCGAGTGCAGTCCAACTATTGTGATCGTTTATCATCGGCCCGTCGGTAATCTCAAAGGCGGCATCGTACAGTTCCTTAAATTCAACATCATGTGTCCAGGGAGCTTCCTCCTCACCCGACTTATTCATCAGGGCAATATCCATCTCGTCATCGACTTCAGTAATAGACATCCCATCGATACTGAAGACTGAGGCCAATGACGCAGCTGAGCTAAGGTCTCCCATCAATGTGTCACCCGTGAAGGAAGCATCGTTAGCACAGGATCTAGGCCTGTCGGTTGTGACTGATCCATACCGTTCACTTGCATCAACGAGAGACTCAATATCGCTCTGATCACAGTCGTCGTTCAATTCTACCACATCCGGGACTACCATAGAAGATGTGACGGGCGGTCCAGATAATTCTCCTACCCTCCAAGCATCGACATGGGGAGGGAAGAGCTCATTCTCGTAAGTTAGGGAATTCCGCCTTGTGACAGTCTTGAGAGCGTGACCACGCGTCATTAGGTCGGCACCGAGACTCATCATATTCTCCCCTACGATATGGGCATTGCGGATATACTCTGTCTGCCCCCCGGTAATGGATTCGGGTTCGTCATCCGACAAATCATCATGTTCCAAGGTACCCCAGTTTCCGACCGAGTCGAGCCTTGGTAGGCGACGTTGGCACGGGTTGGAAGTCTTGGTCTTGTTTCGTCGGCTCTTACTACTACGGGCACTTGTGATACTTCCTGTATCCTGATCACCATCATGGTTCAAAGCCAAAGTGATCGTACGGCCGGCACTCCGTGAGGATCGAATCGAATCCGTTGGGGTATCTTCGAACTTGGTCCGAACTTCTGGAAGCGTGACACCTCGAGATAAGAACGTGGGTGGTGGTGCTGCTGATTCTTCGTCGAAAGAGGGTGGGGGCATGTACGAAGCATCTGGAAGTGTTGTACTTCGGGATAATGTAGGCGGTGTGGAGGCCAATGAACTATTCGAGCTTTCTCCTGAAACTGAAACGTTGCCGGTCGACTTCTTTTTGGTTTTCTTCCGTCGGTCGACGCTCCGAGTACTCGTGATACTCCCTGCATCCTGATCACGGTCCTGACTCGATCTTGTGACTCGACGACTGGTACTCCGTGACGATCGACCGGACCCCGTTGAATCATCTGGAAACTTGATCCTATTTCCGGAACGGCGCCACTTCGAGACGACACAAGCGGTGGAGGTGCCAACCGGCGTGATGGACCTTGTTCGGTTCGGAGCCTGTTTCCCATATCTGGAAGAGTAACACTTCGAGACAAAGTAGGCGTTGGTAATGCCGATACGCTGGACGGACTTTGATCGGATGACGGATTGAACGCAGCGTCTGGAAGTGTGACACCTCGTGTCAATAGTGTTGGCGGTACTGATGCCAATGTACTAGTCGTGCTCATTTCTGAGAGTGAAGCAGTACTGGGTGATATCTTTATGGCCCCAAAACTTCCACCACATACGGATCTAGTAGCTGGCATATATTTCTGCTGGTTTCTAAGCTCAGGAACCGAGGAAGAACTGGGCATCATGTGACCTTTACCCTGCGAAGTAAAAAACGAATTGTGTGAATCATACTTTGCTTGATTTCCTGACGCCGTGGGATTGTGACTTAGCAAAGATCGAAGTCTTCCTTTTCGAGGACTCATAATTGGTTGATTTTTTGTGGTACCTTGACTACTGAACAAGGCGTCAATAAAGGGATCGTTCAATACCCCGGATGACCGTCTTTGCTTTTGTTTCGTTCCACTCGTTGAATCTGTCCGTCCCCCTATTTTCCCCGCCATTTGTATGGCCAATGAAAGAGATCCAGCCGAGCCCCTTCGAGTCTTCGGTCCTGAATCACTGCCAGGAGAAGTAAGGATCGCCCCGAGTGATTCCTTGATCGCCGTCTTGCGCTCATGAGAGACTTAAGCATTTCGACGTCCCAGATACGATTTCGATACTTTACTAGGTACATTCAATGACGGGCAGACTTCTTGAGTCATGTTGAACGTTGGATGGGATGAATGAATCCGATAAACAAAATAAAAAACAATCAATAGAGCGAGGAGACTTGTGATTTGTATAGTCCACGGCGACGATAACATGCCACCTTGCCTGCGACGCACGAGGGCCCCGGGATGAAAACCAAAAGTCTTCTGAATCCATGCCTCGCAAGGTTACCATTATGACTAATACAAGGTTACCATTATGACTAATATCAATAGTCGTCCCTTTTAGTAGGTGTCTAGTGATGAGACACGTGAGAGCATTAAGTGGGTGCAAATAAAATCCTTGGGAGTCGGGCAGTGAACGCACGCCCAAAGCTTATTTGGCTAGTGAACGACCTTCTGTGAGTCATTTCTGGTAGCACAAGACAAAGTCTCATTTCGATGTTGATTTTATGGAAAGTTCCGTAGGAGCTTCTTGCGCTCCCAAATCGATAAAATACGACCAAATAGTTGGCTTTCAGGAACACTATTTGCTCCTTCGCCCCTGTCGAAACGCGGGGAGGAAATGGATTCGACTTTGAGAGGAATGCCCGAAAGGTGTTCGCGAAGATTCAATGCTCTCTCCGGTTATGAGAAGAAGCCCTAGAGAGGAACATTGGTTTTGCCCTGGCCTTCGTTCGTAGTCCGTGAACATGAAATATGCTTTCTCATATGTAACGGGATGGGTTAATCAAGACTACTGATCGTACCCAAGTGAATACCTTTCGCACATTGATTTCTTTTACAGTCACTATCATGTCGCATCAAGCATCAACGATCACTGTCACAACTCACTGTCAGAACATCGGCTTGTGTTCGGGATGGGAAAAAGACAGCGTTGTTTCGCAACACTCACACCGTCGGTCGATACCTCAGAGGGAGCAAAATCACTGTTGGACCGTCGTATACAGAGACGTGGTCGATTTTCTGTCATTTGGTTTTCGTGACTCCCTCGATCTCACAAATCATCCCAGAAAGATTTTGTCGATTGAGTCGGATGAGTCTCTTCCACGTGGCATGCATACGGAGACGCGCACGACCGACGTCCAAACGTTGACATCGACTTGACTTTGGCGTGGAATCCCCCCAAAGAAGCAGCGAACGGGACATATACCTACGGTACTACGGTACCGCGTACGCACACGACCAGCCGCTATGCATACAAACGACGACGATAGTAGCCGTACGCAAAACGACGGGGGCGGGGGCGGACTCTGCGTAATCTCCAGTCCTTGACAGCTTTCATGATTGTGTCATCTAAACCACCTTTACCGACACCACACCCTCATTACTTCTGGTAGTCGCCATGAGTGCTTCTTCGTATGTGAAAACTCCTATCGAGGCAGGTGCCATTGCACATGTCCACTTTCGTGTACGATGTGAAACGCTGGGCCCTGGAGAAGACGTTTATTTACAAGAAGAAGGAGATGTCAAACGTCAAAAGGTAGGTTTGCGGTCCATCTGGTCCATCCGACAAGTGATGCTTCATCTGTTTAGATCATTTCTTACACTACTTCACTTCCCTACTACGAATCTTTTGTGCACTTATCCCTCGTGCCACGCCTTCGAAGATTATCCCTCTGTACACTACCGCTGCGACATATCCGTGGTATCGGACGACTCATCCGTTAGCCTTAAGTCTTTCGACGTCGACCAAGACTCCTTTCGTCGATCCAGATCCGACAGCACCTTCGAACAATCTATGCTTTCGGTATCGATTCGTCATTCATCGGGCTGGGAAATTTTATCGCTATGAAGGTCCATCTGATTATATGCCTGACCTTAACAGTAAGAACGACGATGAAGACCAGGGTATGAATCTAGAGGAAACTGTGGCTATGGATACCAGTATGGACGATCCTCCCATCACGTACCATCAGTTACCCCTTCGATTACTTGCGAATCGAGAATCGTACGTCGTAAATAATGTCCTCGGAAAGACTTTGGGTCCACCAGATATTGAACATAATCGTTGGGATACGAATGGGAGTTTTGGAGGATCGTCTGGTCACGGTAGGACCTCATCCGTCGCGACGATGCATTCACGATCAAGCAGCTTTACTCAGGCATCTGTGGCTGGAAGTGGATCCGCTCTAAGTGCCGTCAGTGGTTCCGCCGCCACGGCCGCCCGGAAAAAGGCAGTCGGATTCGCACCGGCACCTCCACCCTACCATCGAGCTAAGAATCCTACCGCCGTCCAAGCCGTTCATCTGAACTCGACAGATGGTCTAGTCGTTGTGTCGGCATTTTTACCTGTCGTCTTACATCGATCTGATCAGGGACAATGGACGGCAGACTGGGACTATGAGGTCCTCTTGAGTATGCAAACTCATCTCCGTGTCACACGAATTGGTGTCGTCAAGTGGAGAGGTTGGCATGGCCATACGGGACCAAAGGGAAGTCCAGAAGCTGGAGTACCACCCAACGAACAACACCTGGTAGAGGAATGTCTTCGTCCATTTAATTGTGTCCCCGTATGGATTGACACACCATTGTTTGGTGAAATGTATGTTGACATGGGTCGATTCTTTTACGCCATCATGTCAACAGAATCCTCATGAATCCTTTTCATCCTTTTCTGTTCCACAGGTATAATGGATTTTGTAAAGGAGTACTATGGCCAGTTATGCACAATGTCACTTCGGTGTATACGGCCGAAGCGGAAACGACGAATAATTTACCCTCCGGACGGGATAATGGTGACGATGATCAACATCAGTTCTCGGAGTATAGTATGGATGACTTCGAACAGGGACCTATCCATGGTGGACGTGGTAAAGAAAAGGAATTGTGGAGTGCATATAACACGGTCAATCGAAAGTTTGCCGAAGTCGTCGTCCAGTGCTTTAATGAAGGAGATCTGGTATGGATCCATGGCTTTCATTTGTTGATCCTCCCTTCCTACTTGACACGACGGATCCCCATGGCAAAAGTCGGTATCTTCCTTCATACGCCCTTTCCAAGTTCAGAGATATTTAGGACTCTTTGGTGCCGTGAAGACTTATTGCGTGGAATGCTCAATGCCGACCAAGTCGGCTTTCATCTCTTTGAGTATGCTCGACACTTTTTGACCAGTTGCAGACGTCTCCTTGGACTTAACTATGGGATGGTCCCAGACGCATCTGGTGGTCACACGCTAGCCATTGATACGAATGGACGTCATGTCGCCGTTACGAGTATCCACGCGGGTATTGAACCGCCAGTTCTCCATCAGATATTGAATCATGAATCGACTATGATTGAAGCCGAAAACATTCGAAAGCGTGTTCCCGGGAAGGCCATCTTTTGTGCCATTGATCGATTGGAATCTCTCAAGGGTATCCCCCTGAAGCTATTGGCCCTTGAACGTTTCCTACGTCGATGTCCTGAATACGTCGGGAAGGTCGTGTTGATCCAGATTGGAATTTCGGCCCATGAACGAGGTGATGATTATTTACGAACTCGAAATGAGGTGACTGAACTTGTGAACCGCATCAATGAGATGTGGCCTGGTACTATTCAATTTCAGGAATGTCCCGAATCGAGTATGAAATTGCAACAGCGTGTAGCATTGATGCGAGCGGCTGATGTTGCCGTCGTGACGCCTATCCGAGATGGTCTCAACTTGACTCCCTTGGTATGTGTGTGATTCAGCCGACATATAGACCACGTGGTTGTCGGTCCCCCCATCCTCTCACTCTGCATGATTTTGCTTTGTGTACGTAGGAGTATACTGTTGCACACGAAGACGCACTGACTCCTCAAGGCCGAGCAGACGGACGTCATCGTGGCCTTTGTATCCTTTCCGAGTTTGCCAGTTGCACCCGTGTCATGAGAGGCGCTCTACATGTGAATCCTTGGAAGATATCTGAAATCGCCAATGCCATGTATCAAGCCCTCATCATGACGGAAGACGAAAGGATGCGTCGGATTAGCACCGCATGCGAGTTCGTTACCAGAGTTACCACCCAGCGTTGGGCATTGGCAGTTATGTTGGATCTCAAGGGCGTCTACAAGAGTATAAACCCAATCCAATACTCTGGTGCAGGATTGGGACTTGGATACCGTCTCCTGGGGATGGATGTTGGTTTCATGTCACTTGACTTTTCATCCGTGGCGAAGGCTTTCAGGAATGCACAATCCAGACTTATCTTGGTAGATTACGGGGGTACCATCGCGTCGAACGATAACGTAAGTCGATTGATCGGCTGACAGGGAAGCTCGTGACTTTCGATTCGATCTGCAACTAATTTCGTTTTCCCCCCGTTTTCCCAGATTGACAACCTATCACGATTTCAAATGGTCAAGGAAAGGAAGAGTCACAGTCTCCCGAGTCAAGCGATGCTCAACACATTGAAGAAGTTATGCAGCGATCCGAAGAATACTGTCTTCCTTGTTTCCGGAAAGGAACGTCATTCCTTGACGAAGGTGTTTGGGCATATTCCCCGCCTTGGTATCGCTGCCGAACACGGGATGTTCATTTCCTGGCCTCCTAAGGAGAATCCCGAAAAGCGCCATTGGGAAACTCTTGTCCCTATCACGGACCGTTCATGGCGTTCTGTGACGATGACAATGATGGAAGCCTATACGTCCAGAACCCACGGGAGTTACATTGAAGAGACTGAGATGAAGGTATTATGGCAGTATCGTGATGCAGATCTCGAATTTGGATACCTCCAAGCTAGGGAGCTTGAAGACCACCTATCGAATTGCCTTCGAGGATTCCCAGTAGATATTTTGCATGGGGGTATGGAGGAAGGTGGATATGTGGAAGTGCGTCCGAAGGGTGTGAATAAGGGTGTGCTGGCAATGAAGGTAATTAAGAATTTTCCTTCCATTGGACCATCCGCACGGGTCGACTTTGCATTGGTATTGGGTGACGATCACTGTGATGAACCCATGTTATCTGTCATGCGACAGATTGGTCGTCGAGTAACAGATTCTCGTCGGGTCCGACAGGGGGAGGACCCATTACCTGACCTCCCATCGACGATGACTCTTGTCGATGTATCCAGTTGTGATGAATTCTTGACACCCAATTTGGAAGTCTTTACTTGTACCGTCGGTAAGAAACCCAGTGCGGCTGCCAATTACCTTCATGATGTGAATGAAGTCCAGGAATTGTTGGATGTTCTAATTAAGGTCTCCAATCGGAGTCGGGACCCCAATCGAGGTCGGGGCTACCATTCTTTCGCTGATTTGTCGTCTTATGGAGGAAGACAACCACCCGATGGTGGTGCGACGATGAGTACAACGTTGACTGGTACTTCAGGGAAATCTTTGAGTGTCGGTCAATTATACCCCATGAATGAAGACCCATTTGTCGAAGATCTGCCGCAGCAGCCGACTGTCCTAGTCGTAGGAGCAGCAGCAACCGAATCACCAGTCTCACATGAACAACAACCGGCTACTTCTACTACCAGTTCCACTATGGATGGATTTTTCCCTACGACCAGTTCTACTATGGATGGATTTTTCCCTGACTTTGAAGAAGATCCGAATGAGGGACCCCTTTTTATCTAGTAGTAGTAGAGCCAAGTTGTTTCTCTTCTCTTTTTTATTTGAAAAGGAAGAAAAATTGAAAGGGGAGGACGAAACGAAACGACAGAAAGGAGAGAAAAAAAACAAGAGAGAAACAATAAGATAGATATCATAATATGCACGACACACATCATAGGGATCCCTTTTTTCTGTCCCTGTTGTTTTGTCTTTGGGGTAGGGGGGGAGGAGAAGAGGGGAGAGCAAGAAGAAAACTGGTAGGACGATGAAAGAAAGGATAAACGAAAACAAGAAGAAAAAAAACGAAGAAAAAAAAAGCCCAGAGGGGAGATGCGGGGTGAAATCGTGATATTCTTCTGGGGGATGAACTAGCTACTACTAGAGTTTCGGAATCCCAAGGGATAAGAGATAGATATCCCATAAAGCACTTACTATACACGACTTTTTTCTCTTCTCTTGAGTCTTTTGGCGGGGGGAGGGGAGAAAGAAGAAAACAAGAACGATGAAAGAAGAAACAATAGGGTACTAACTTAACAGTTAGTAGAGTATATCATAACTACTATCAGCGACAGGGAAGAGGGGTGGGGGGGGGAAGGAAGAGCGACGGGGAAAACTACATTACGCGATCATCATTTTTTTCCCAAAAACGAAACGTATATCATTCCAATAGGATATCGATGGATAAATCCGAATTTCTTTACTTCTTCTTTTCTTTGTACGTCAAAGTCATGCAATGTCAACACACATACATGCATACCGTACTCGCCCAATTTTGTGATGAAAATTTTCATTTTGGTGGGGGTGTTCTTATTTCAATCAAATAAAGACCCCCTTCGTCGTAGTAGTCGACCGACCTTGGGTATTGGGATTGACCATCCATTGTAAATCAATCTCTTCAAAGTCATTGTCGTCGTTGATATCTTCTTCATGATCGGAAGATGGTGAGAATGATAACGATGATGATGATGTAGTAGTAGTCGTGGTTGTCGTTGGAGTCGAAGAGGGTGAATATCTTTCCAATAACGACGACGACGACCGTGGTGGGACCTTCACAATAGTATGATGCCGACGATTATGATGGTATTGTTCATGTTGCTCATCATCATCATTCTCATGATGGGTTTGTTGTAGATTGATTTCCTCAAAGCTATGATGATGATCGTCTTCGTCATCCTCATCATCATCATACCGACCACTGACATGACAAGCTTTAATAGTCGATCGATCGAATCGATGTATCTGTCCATAATCATCATCATGATTCCATTGCCTTAGGACCTGAATTTCTCTCTTTCGTCGACGACGATAATAAGGATGATGATATGGTGGTTGTTGTTGTTGTCTTTTTCGTCGACGATGATTGAGGATAAGGATCCATAGGGTTAGGATGATAGACAAGAGGATCATGACAATCATTCCTCCCCGTATCGATGATTTGAGAGATGATTCGACTTGTTCGACATCAGACCGTAGGGGAGAGGATTCTTCCGGTACACGGGTCAAGACAGGAGTCGGTGCCATACTATTGGTATTGTCATTCAGAAGGTTGGAAAAGTCAACATTCTGATCGTCATCCTTATTGTTGTTGTTCATGATGTCGTCGTCATCGTTCGGCAGGGGACAATCCACATTGGATTGTAATAGTTGCCATAGGAAGGTTGTGTTGACTAAACTGGTATAATATTTGTCCATGGCAGGTTCATCATAGGAGTAACATTTGGACCATAATTGATCAGGGAATAAATGTCGGAATCGTGGATTATGTTCCATAAAGTATGGCCGATAATAGCAATCACGATCCGATAATAATTCTTCAAATTGGATCTGTTCTGACATGGAAATGGGTGATAACTGTTCGGATGATGAATATAAGAGTTCTTGTTGTTGTTCATCAAGTTCCTCCTTCGACGGTGGAGAGACCCCTTCTACCCATCCATTATGACATGTGACACCTGTCATAATATGGCATGCAATCGTATGTGGTATCGATTGTTGTCGTGATACCATCCCTCTTTGATCTAAGATGACAACATTCAGCCCCCATGATGCAACTGCCATCGAATAATGGAATAGATTCATCGAGGTATCTAAACGTTCGATATGGAAAGGAATTTCATCTGTTTCACACATATAGTCCGTATAATTCTCATAAAGAAGATTCGTTTGGAAAAGATTGAACCATTGTTGATATCGACTTGCTGGATAAACAAAGACGACTGTGACATCCTCTGGAGGTACATTTAAAAATTGAACAATTTCATATACAATGGTCGGATCTTCATCCCACATAGGTGATCCTAATACCATTCCTCTATCGTAGATGTTTGTTGGAGTCGTCATTGCCCATGTCGTATTGAGTTGTTCTAAAATGTATAGACGTAAATCATCATCATTGGATTGAATGAGTAAATCTAACATTTGTCGATGTGGAATGACGGGTTCCCAATCGTTGCTGTTGTTATCGTCGTCGGTAGCAGTCGTAGTAATCGCAGGCCAAATCCATCCCTGTAAGGCAGGTAAATGTTGTTGAGATCGATAGGGTGACATGTGATGGATGAAGAAATCCAAGGTATAATTTATACTGTTAGAAGAAATCCCCTCTGGACCGACCAAGATAATCAATTTTCGTCTTCGTCGACTACTGTTGCTGGTGCTGCCTGTATTGTCACCAGTAGTACTACTACTCGTCATCGTCCGACGAACACCATTGGTACTACTACTAGTCAGATCGCCCAACATTCTGTTTGTTGTTGTTCTTGTTGGTTGACTTGTTGTTGTTCTTGCTGTCTGTCGTGGGTGTGGGTGTGGCTGTTCGTCGCGGTATGAGGAGAAGAGAGGACAGAGGGTGGAGAGGAAGGCTAGGAGAGGAAGGCTAGGAGATGAGACTGCGACCAAGTGATCAGTAAAAGAACGAAGATAAGGGAAAGACAGAGAGACTAAGAGAGAGTTCGAGAGCGAGAGACAGAGAGAGAACCGTGGTGGTACGTGGGTCTTCTTCTTCCTTTCACGAAACCGGGAGAGTGGAAGACAGAGACAGAAAGAAAGAGAGTGTAGTATGGGGTTGTGGTGGTTCCATGTGTGTGTGTCTCTCTCTCTCTCTTCGTGTGTATCGGTACAGTTGGAGGGTTCGTTTCTTCCGAGTTTGTCTCTTCCTTGCCTTTTGAACCCCTATATAAATAATTCAAAATCTCCGAGGATGCAAGGCACGACGAAGGAAAGGAGACGGCTCGATAAACTAACTGTAAGTTCATACTTATCTACCTACCTACCTACATACATGAGGATTTCCGACATGTCGGACTGCTCCAACGGTAAAAATCCTACTTCCCTTTCAAGTCGGAGGAATCAATGGTTCTGTCCAGGGGACCTCCTCTTTTCTCTTTCATTTCATTTCATTTCGTTTCGTTTCTTTTCGACCACCTCACGTCTGCAACGACCACCATACATAAAGAAACCCAAAAACCCACCCCAGAAACAGGTGTATCGGTACTACTGGGTTGCTTGCCGTCATTATTGAAAGTAAAGAAGAAGAAGAAAAAAAACACACAGCTCGAGAGAGAGTGACAGAATCATCATCCATTCATCCATCCATCCATCATGGAGAATAACGACAAAGATGATGATGATGATTATTATTATGATAAAATCAAAAATGGAGACCTCAAGGTTTGTATTTCATGGACCAATGGTGAACTTCTTGGTGATGAGGAAATCAAACAAATTGCGAAGGCATTGATTCATCCTGAGACGAAGGTTGAAGAACTTATACTTTCTGTCTACCGAATGGACTTTTTCGCCGCCCAAGCCATAGGAAAGGCTTTAGAATATAATCAGAGATTACATACGTTGAAACTATGGTTGAGTGGAATCGAGAAGGAAGGTGCTATGGCGATTGCGATGGCTTTTGAAACGAATCAATCTTTGCAAACGCTGGTCCTGAACTTCAACAACATTGGTAATGAAGGTACGGCGGCGATTGCAAAAGCTCTAGAAACCAACATGGCATTACACACGGTCTCTCTTCGGTCAAACAACATTGGTAATGAAGGTGCTGTGGCGATTGCCAGGGCATTAGAAACGAACCAATCATTGCAACACCTGGATCTTGACAGGAATAACATTGGGAGGGAAGGTGCAACGGCGATTGCCAAGGCTCTAAAGACGAACCAATCATTGCAAAAGCTGAAGCTAGTCAACTACACCATTGGTTCGGAAGGTGTTGTGGCGATTGCTCAAGCTCTTGAAACGAATCAGACTCTCCATACGTTGACTCTTTGTAGAAGAATTGTGAGTGACAATTGTGACGACGTTGTTACTACGGCGATTGCCAAGTCTCTTGAAACGAATAAGACATTACAACATTTGTTTCTTGATGGTCATTACATGTGGAGGAATGAACTTTTTGGAATTGAAGTTCTGGGGAGTCAAGTTAGTTTGGTGATTGCCAAGGCTTTAGAAAGGAACCGTCGTCGTTGTCGCAATCAAAATAACCTTTGGTGGCACTGGATGATGCAGCACTGGAAACGTTGAGGACAAACAAACAACGGAGCTAACTTATAGTTCATATGAGCTAACTTATTGTCGCGATCTTCAAGGGAATGAACCGTTTCCAGCTAGTATACTTATACAAATATTGCGTTGTTGTCTATCCACCCATCTACCCATACGGGAGCTCAATTGTTGAGCGAAATTTCGTTCGCATCTCCGTATAGAACCCAGCCCCGCCCGCCCGCCCGCTGGATGCCTGGAGGTGGATTCGATTCGATTCCGGTCGGTCTTTTTCTTCTTTCTCCACGAGCAGTCATCTGCTTCTTCGTTCTTTCTCTGG
>Ga0194115_10004812_pt1 | contig 14305 bp, 29 predicted proteins | sample TA2MahsurfametaG_3_FD_148656 | JGI IMG/M metagenome (GOLD analysis project Ga0194115, IMG submission 148656) | Freshwater microbial communities from Lake Tanganyika, Tanzania - TA2015002 Mahale S4 surface | ecosystem: Environmental > Aquatic > Freshwater > Lake | place: Tanzania: Lake...
GATTGTGCAAATAGGGATTATTCCAATATAAATACGATTGTGCCTAGACAAAGAACAATCCCAAAGACTAGGATCAATCACACTATGGAACAGATACCAATAGGAACAATTAAAGAAAAACTCAAGAATAGATATGAAACTCAAGGCTTCTCAGAGGCTTTATTCCGTAACGATTTCAGTTTATTACTGCGCCTAGGAGTTCATCCACAGGTTGCAACTGTTGAGGATTTACAGCGCCTAGTCATGGGTGTTAAATCAACCTCTACCAAAGGCACTTACGCCGCAAGATTACGCAGCATATTTAAAGCATTACGCAAGATGGGTCTAATTGATAATCAAGCCGATCTTGATCTGCCAGCCGTTCGTAAGAGCAGGGGCCTGCCGCACCCGCTAACGCCAGGCGAAGCCGAATTAGTTATGACTAAGGCTGAACTGCCAATGCGAGATTGGTTCATAATTGCCTGTAAGTCAGGGTTGCGAGCAATGGAAGTGGCAAACCTGCGTGGGGTTGATTTAGAAAAAGGTGAAGGCGGTTATATTCTGCGAGTAGCAGGAAAAGGTGGCACCGATCTATCTATACCTGTTGCAGATATTGTGGCTCAAACTATTTTAAAGCACGAAACAACAGGAAAGATTTGGAGCGTTACTCCAAATAAGTTAAGCAAAATGTGTTCACTGGAAATGAAAATTCTAGGCATAAGGCGAAAAACCTTTCACGCTTGCAGGCATTATTTTGCAACCAATATGTTAGAAAAATCCAACGGCGATCTATTAGCAGTTCGTGATTTAATGAGGCACTCATCAGTTGCTACTACTCAGGTTTATACTCAACTCGCTACTGGTAGAACTCGATCATTAGTGAATTTATTATGAGTATGTTTTTATTTGATTTCCCAGATATAGTAAAAAATATTGATGATGCAATCAATGCTATTGAGGATTCGGGGCTAATTTAAAGGAGAAAAATGTCCGCTAACGAATGGGCATCCCTCGCCGTTGCTACAACCACCTTAATAGGCGCACTAGCAATAGGTGTAAGGCATCTAGTAAAGCATTATTTATCCGAACTTCGCCCTAATGGTGGCACAAGTTTGCGTGATTCTGTTGATAGACTAGAGCGCCAAGTTGAGGAAATCATAAGCATATTAATTAATAAAAAATAGGGGGCAAAAATGGCGGTTACAGTTTACACATTACCAGATTGTATCCAGTGCGAGATGACTAAAAAGTATTTAGATAGACATAAGGTTGAATACTTAACAGTAGATATGAGCCAAGATGAAGAAGCCTCTGAAAAGATAGCAGAATTAGAATATAAGCAAGCGCCAGTTGTTGTCTACAACAACTTTCATTGGTCAGGGTTTAGACCAGATAAAATTAAAGCCTTGCATTTATTATTGTTAGATAAAGGAATAAAGGATGCCAAATGACAACTGTTGCCAAGAGAGCCACACCTGCTGCAATTGCTGTTTTGCGCCAAGCGACGGCACTTCGCCCCAAGCGTAAGAAAGCCAGCGATGGGCTACTACCATCTGCTGCTCATCTAACTCAAAGTCCTAATTCAGATCACAATACAGGTTTTGCAGTTGATTTAACACACGATCCTAAAAATGGTATAGATTGCTTTGAGATATACGAAAAATTACAATTAGACCCTAGAGTTAAGTATTTGATATTTACTGGTAAGATTTGGTCAGCCAAAAATGGTGAAACAAAATATTCTGGAGCAAATCAACATAATAAACACCTACATATTTCCATCAAAGATAACTGCGGTAATGACACATCACCTTGGTTTGCCTGGATGGGAAAAGTAAAAAAACTCAACAAAGTAGTAGCCTCAGTAAAGCCACTACCAAAGAAGGAGAACTAATGAAGGATTTAATCGCTAAGTTAAAAAGTCCTAAAACAATCGCTGCTTTCAAATCTTATTGCAGAGCAGTTTTAGCATCAGCGGTAACAATGGGAATTGGTTTGGCTGCCGATCTTGCTCCTCAATATGCAATCTTAATCGGTTCAATTGCAGCCCCTCTTGCAAAGTGGGCAGATAAAACAGAAAAAGAATACGGCTTAGGTTCAGAGTAATTTATGAATCGGGGGGAAATTTTAGATGAAGCCAAAAGGCTTACGAACGCTGATAGACAAAAATTTTATGGAACGCCTGCTATTAACTTTAATCGTATTAGTAGGCTTCTATCTGCTTATCTCGATTCTGAGATAACACCAGAGCAAGGCGCTATGATTTGCGCACTGATAAAAGTAGCAAGATCGATGGAAACATATAAAGCAGATAACTACATTGATGGCGCTGCTTATTTTGCGATAGCGGGGGAGTTAGCAAATGGTAGAAAGTGATTTAATAGTTATTATTCCAACTAGGGGGCGGCCTGATAATGCCGTTGCTTTAGAGCAGGCTTTTGTAGATACAAATACAACGGCTAAAAGAGTTTATGTTGTAGATTTTAGTGATGAAACTCGTAGTGAGTATGCTAAAAAGTTATCACTTGAATCACTAATAATGATTCACAATAATACTAAAGGAATGGCTTACCCTTTAAATTATGCAGCGCGTGAGTTTCTAGGTGAGTTCGATAACTTTGCATTTATGGGAGATGATCACCGCCCAAGAACTACTAATTGGGATCAGTTATTTGTTGAGCAACTTTATTCAGGCTCAGATATTGTCTATGGAAATGATTTATTCCAAGGCGCAGCCCTACCAACTGCGGTTGCAATGTCTAGTCAAATTGTAAAAGAGTTACGCGGAATGGTGCCTGATAGCCAGCGCCACTTATACCTTGATAACTTTTGGTTGAAACTAGGGCAGGATTTAGGCAAGATTAAATATATGCCTGAAGTAATAATTGAACACTGCCACGCCTTCAACGGCAAAGCGCCAATGGATGAAAATTACGCCAGGGTAAATGCTGCTGAAGTTTACTCAGCCGATAAAATAGCATTTGATAATTACATTAGGAGCGATAGATACAAAACTCTGCTTTCTAAAATTAAATGAAAATCCTAATTACAGGCGATGAGGGTTTTGTAGGTAGAGCATTCTACCGAGCCTTAGATACTAAAAATAATGAAGTAGTTGGCTTTGATATTAAATCAGGCATAGATGCTCGCAAGTTCTTTGCAGCCGATGACACTTACTTTGATGTTGTAATTCATTTAGCCGCCGTCGTCGGTGGCAGAGCCACCATCGAGGGGGACCCTTTGGCAGTTGCCACCGACCTGGCGATTGACTCAGACCTATTTCAGTGGGCGCTACGAACTCGCCCTGGGCGAATTGTTTACTTCTCATCCTCTGCTGCTTATCCAATTATGTTACAGCGAGCAAGATTTAAGGCAAGATTATCTGAGCAAGATATAAATTTAAAACACTTAAGAACCCCCGATCAAACTTATGGCTGGAGCAAATTGACTGGCGAAATGCTGGCGCAGTATGCAAGAGATGAAGGTTTAAAGGTAACCATCCTTCGCCCATTTTCAGGATACGGCGCTGATCAATCTTTAGATTACCCATTCCCATCATTTGTTGCTAGAGCCAGGGCTAAGGCATCACCATTTAAAATATGGGGATCAGGTCAGCAGATAAGAGATTTTGTACATATTGATGATGTAGTCCAAGCAACTTTTGCAGCAGTTATTAATGATGTTAAAGTTATGAATATTTGCTCTGGTAGGGCAACTTCTTTTATTGAATTAGCAGAGATGATGATGTTAGCGGCAGGATATTTAGCGCCGATAGAAACTGATCCAACCGCACCTGTTGGTGTTGAATACAGAGTTGGCAATCCTAAATTTATGAATATGATTTATGAACCAAAGATTTCTTTAGAGCAGGGCATAGCGCTAGCACTAGCCCAATAAAAAACCCCTACTTCGTAATCATCGGCGAGGTAGGGGTTTTTTTCTATTTAATTATGCTTTTACTAATTGTCCTTTGATGCCTGCAAGTTTTGGATAATATCCAAAATCAATATCATTTTGAATATGAGTTGCAACTTGCCCTGCGGTGTCGTACCACTTATCCATTGCGTGATTAGTGTTAATAACTTCGCCGTCTTTAAGTATTTGATAACTCATATCATCATTTACTTTGATTGCAAATGAACCATCTTTACTGATCCATTCTTTTACTGTTCTAGCCATTTTTACCTTTCTTTGTATTGGGGCTTTCCCAATAACATTATTGTATAGACAAATGCCTGAGTATCCAAGGGTTATTTAAACAAATCCTTTGGCGTGGCGACCCCTGCTACCGCCCGCCTAGCCTGGCTCCTATACCCCCAATTTAGCGCCCAGGAAGGCACAGGGCGCAGGGGGCGCTGGCGGCTAAGGCAAACAACGCCAAAGGCAAACCAGCCCCCCATAAAGCCTAGGACCGCCCAAGGCAGGGGCCGCCTGCCCTTGCCGACGGCCACTATCGCTGAAAGCAACGCCCAAAGGATTCTCACTTAATGTAATCCTTTAGATAATCATTTATTACCTCAGAGGCGGTTTTACCTTCGGCCCTAGCCTTGCTTTGAACTTTGCGCCAAATTGCATCTGCAATTCGAACTGATCTTTGTGGTTTAGTTGGCATTACTCTCCTAACAGTGTTTTTAGATGCGGATTTAAAACTTTCATTGCAGTATAGATAGCCCTACTCATTTCATCGGGATCATAACTTTTACTGGCATCTGCCAAAGTTTCAGCAGATGCCAACATATCGAATTGGATGTTGGTAAAGAGTTCCTTCATTGCAGCCATATTAAGACCTCGCTAATAGCATATTGGAATGAAGCAGGTCGCATTTAGGGCAAACTAAACATTGGAACTGTTCGCCGTTGTCGTATTGATACCAGCGGCGGGTTAGTTTATCCGCTGGCTTTTCACACATCATGCAGTTATTCATTAATTGCTGCTTCCAAAGCCTCTAATTCCTTTAAGGCCATTTCATCACATTCTTTGCAAGTTGTTGCATTCATTGGTAAATAAGAACCACATTCGCAAGGTTCTAAAGCATCAATATAAGTTGGTAAGACAGAGTTTAAATTTATTAACACTGCCTGAACCAATTGTTCATCATTTGATTGTTTTGCTTTTGTTAGATTTTTGATGGTTGTATTTATCATTTTAGTTATTTGCTTATCCATTTTACTTACCTTCCTTTAAGTAGCACTTATCCATTGAGCCGAAGCAGTAGCCGTCGGCGGTGTAGTTAATATGAGTTGCCAAGAAATAAATCGTGGCTGCTGCTAGTAGCCAGAAAGTTACTCTGGCTATTTTGCGAACTTGCAGATACCTTTTAGAGCGTTGCATTAGTTTGCCTTCATTTCTGATTGCAATTTTTCTATCTCTTGCTGTAATGCTTCTATTTTTTCTTGAGTTGTTGGTTTTGGTTTACCACCTAACTCAATCATTTTTGCTCGATAGATTTCATCATATTCAGCACGATGGCGCTTGATTAGTTCTACCCTTGCAAAACTTTGTGCTGCTACGCCAGGTTGAAATTTTTTTGTTTCTGTATTCATTAGAAATTTCCCAAGCAATCATCTTTGTAAATTTCCCATGCCTTATTCTGAGCCTGCTCTAAAGCATCGCTTGTTGGTTTCATTAAATTATTAAATGATTCCATTACTGCATCATATTCTTTCCAATATTCTGCATTAATTTTTGCAATTGCTTCATCACGCTTTTTTTGTAGTGAATTAATAACGCTATCTCTTGGTGGGCAAAAACTATCTAAGGCTTTAACATAGGCATTGTATTCAGGTGCAATCATTGCATCTTTTGCTGCCCATGCTTTATTTACTCTGCGTGTTCGTGCTGCTTTTTGTGCTGGTGTTAAATCTGTTGCTGTGTTCATTTGGTGCCTTTCTTTTAGTGAGTTACCTGGTGTAACCCATTGAGATAACTGTATAGACACCTGTCTATCTAGTCAAGTACCCAAGGAATCTACCCCTTTGGCGTGGCGACCCTCGGCAATTGTCAGTGGCTCATGCCACAATAGGCTCCACGCCCAATCCTGGGCGTTTAAAAGGGGGTAATAGATGGAAATAGGCATCGTGATAGGCGCGGCAGTTATAGCCCTAATAGGGGCTTACTTTGCCAGCAACCTGACTAATGGCACCGAGGATTGGGCAGGGCAGGTAAAAAAGGCAGAGCGTAGCCGCGCCAAGATGAAAAAGGCGCTGACAAAATGAGTAGAACTTGGAGTAAGGTATTTAGAATTTTCATCTCCAATGATGGCTCTTACCATTTGTATTTAGAGGAGCAAGAAGCCTGCGTTGATTTAATTGAAAACATCAGCGATGAAATAGAGGTAACTGATTTTGCCGAAATGAAAAAGGCATCAAAGGCTGACCTGCGTGATGATTTTGCAACTATGCGATTGGATTCAATTCGCAAGAACTTGCCACCAATGGCATTAAAGATTGCAAAATTAACTGAGCGAGAGTTGCTTGATCTAGCCCAGGAGATAATCCAGGTAGTTCAAGACAAAAACAAAATCCGATTGGAGATTGTTAAATAAGTGGCTAATCCAAATGGTAGGAAAGGTGCTGCTTTCGAAACAGCAATTCTAAAATTCTTCCGCGCTGCTGGTGTCTTGGCGGAGCGATTGACTAAGGCGGGCGCTAGAGATGAAGGCGATCTAGTCGTAATCATTTCAGGTGTAACCTATATTTTAGAATTAAAGAATCGAAAGAAAATCGACCTTCCTACCTTTTGGGATGAGGCTACAACTGAAGCAGAGAATTATGCCAGAGCAAGAAATTTAGATTTTATTCCGCCTGCTTATATAATTGTTAAGCGTCGTAATGCTGGCATAGACAAATCCTGGGTGATTCAAGATTTAAACCAATGGCTTACTCATAAATGAGAACAATTGAATTCTTATCTGATGCACCTAAGTTTCCGAATGCACTGTGTGCAAATTTGGATGACAAAAACTACTTCTTTCCCGATGGGAAAGTAATAGAGGCAGAGCGCCTACCAAGCCTGCAAGCAATTTGCAACGCTTGTCTACATAGAAAGGAATGTGCGGAATACGCCATAAAGGAGAAAATTCAATTCGGCATTTGGGGTGGAACCACTTTAGTGATGCGAAAAAATGCTTTCAAAAAGCATTTAGTCATAGACCGAAGAGGTAACGCCAAGATTGTACGCAAAATGTACGATGACGGATGCTCTCCTGAATACATCGCATCTTATTTAACTGTGAAATTATCTTATGTAAAAGAGATGATTCGTAGGTATAACAAGATGAAAATGAAGGGAGAAATCCAATCAAACCTGAATATAGAAAAGTTAGCAAAAGGATTGCGCTCATCATCGGGGTTAGCGCAATGACCTCTTTATTAGTTAGTGGAGTTGCACCTCAAGCGGCAATTCCAATTGAACGCTCAAATGAGAGTAAACTCCTAATTGAGCAAGTCGATGCTAGGGAACTGGCCAAAGAATTGCTTAATAAAGAGGATTTTAAATGTTGGGATCAACTAATGCTTAAAGAAAGTAATTGGAATGATCACAAAAATCCAATTAGTTCAGCCGAGGGTATCGGTCAGTTACTAGATGGAACAATGGAGAATTTGGGAATGAAACGCTCAGATGCTCCAGCAGCACAAATGGTGGCAGCCCTAGCCTATCTAGGCAGACACTATGGAAAAGGCGGAGCCTGCTCTGCCTGGAAACATTGGCAAAAACATAAATACTGGTAAATAAAAAGGGGGTAAATCAGTGAATGTAGAGGTAGACAAAGGCGTTGCTGATCTTGATAGCAACGCCATCGCTTGGCTAGAGAATTACAAAAATGCTCTAGTCAAGATTAAAGAGTGGCAAGAAATAGCAGATGTTGCTAGGTCGCACATTGAAAAAACATTAGGCGAATCTGAAGTTGGAATGTATCAAAATCGCCCAGTGGTTCGCTGGAGTTTTGTAGAAACTCATCGCTTTGATGTAAAGCGGGCCAAGGAATTATTGCCTCAGCCGTTATTGGATAGTTTACAAATTGTTTCAACATCTCGGCGGTTCGCCTTAGTGGAGTCAGATGATGAGTAGTACAATAATCCCTGCCCCACTATTCGACCCACCGCCATTTAACCCAGCCGTACCTGATGAATACGATGATGAGGATGATGAATAATTTAGTAGCACCTAACAAACCAACCAAGCAAATGGCGATGGATTTTGCAAAAATTATCACAGACGCTGGCACTTGGACTCCAAGAAGTAAGCAGGCATCCATTGGCCCATCTGAAATTGGTCACGAATGCTTGCGACGATTAGCCTATAAATTAATTGATATTCCAAAAGTAAACGAAGGCTCAGGTGGTAACTGGGCAGCGCAAGTGGGAACTGCAATTCACGCTCACCTGGCTGAAATCTTCAATAAAATAGAGGGATTCCAAGTTGAACAAAAAGTGACCATTAGAGGTAACCTTGCGGGTACTATTGATTTATATGATCAAGTTCGCGGCATTGTTATGGATTGGAAAACAACAGGGGCAAGTGGATTAAAAGAGCGTCGAGCAGGTGGTGCTACTCATCAGCAACAAATACAGGTGCAACTTTATGGATATGGCTTGGCTCAAACAGGTCAAGAAGTAAATCAAGTTGCCCTAATTTATTTGCCAACTTCAGGTAGCATCGATGATATGCACATTTCACTTTATGACTATGATGAAAAAATAGCCCTAGCCGCACTTGAAAGATTGGACAATTTATATGCGCTGCTCTCATCAATTGATGTGGAGCAGTTTCCGTCAATGTGGGCAGTAATTCCTAAAGTCAGCAGCCGACTTTGTAATTACTGCCCATATTTCCAACCATTTAGTAAAGATGAATCTATTGCTTGCGCTGGCGATACAATATGAGTTTAGATGAAGCAACAATAAATGATCTAAAAAAGTTGAAAGAGGAATTAGAGTCGAATCTAATTTACCAACAAAAAATGCAACAAGAAATGCAACACCCAATCCAAACAACCAACCAAACAGAAAAGGGGGAACGAGAATGACCTTCTCACCACCAGCAACGAACGAAGGCGGCCCAAAGGTTGCTGAATTAGCAGGACAGTTACTAATCATAACTCCAACCGAATATAAGACAGGCATCAAAACTATTCACGGCGATGCTGAGGCTATTGAAGTATCCTTAGTAAATTTAGATACAAATAAAACTTATGAATCGGTTTTATTTTTTAATGTTGCACTACGCAACTCGTTAAAACAAAAGATCGGTCAAAAGGTTCTCGCCCGCATCGGTCAAGGAACTGCCAAGCCAGGTAAATCTGCCCCTTGGATTTTATTAGATGCAACCACTGATGCGGCTGCTCTTGCAAAGGCAAATGCCTATTTATCAAATGCCAGCGCTCCTGCCCCTGCGCAAGCGGCGGCGGTGCCTGCGGCGAATGGCACCATTACACCAGAGGTTGCAGCGCTCCTTGCTCAGTTAGGTGGAAATAAAGCCTAAAGTATTCTTGGCGGTTTTTAAACCTTTCTTTTAATCGCCAAGATCGCAAGCGCCTGGTGGCCTCAGCGTGGGAGAGGTTGGTTCGATTCCAACGCTTGCACTTACAAACTTTGATTTGGGGTGGTATGAACGAGAATGGTTACGATTGCACTTGGATGGATAGCGATGATTTCAAGGTTGGCTACGGCGCTAATTTAGTGCCATTTTACGAAAGGGGGCAGTAATGCTTAAATTAAAATCGCCAATAAAGATAAGAAGGAAAAAGAAGGCGTTTGTGTTATCTAACTGCGCTAAGTGTGCCAGCCCATTCTTTGTTACTAAAAAAAATATTTTAAGCGTAAACTTTTGCTGTAATTGCAGATGAACGATATTTACTTAGCAGCACTACAACTTGCCAAAGAAGGCATCTCGGTAGTTCCTGTTGCAACGGATGGTTCTAAAAGGCCTGCTCCTTTTACTTGGCGCAAGTATCAAGAGCAAAAGCCTACGACGCAAGAGTTAATCGATTGGTTTAGTCAAGGAAACCAACAAGGCGTCGGCGCTATCTGTGGCGCGGTATCAGGTAACTTAGAGATGTTAGAACTTGAAGGCAGAGCAGTTGCAGACCAAATACACATTCAAGCAAAAGATATGGCTGAAAACTCTGGGCTTGGAGATTTGTGGCGCAAAATTCAAGATGGCTACTGCGAGGTTACCCCAAGCGGTGGCATCCATTGGCTCTATCGAATATCAGATGACTTAGTACCAGGAAATCAAAAATTAGCCAGGCGCCCTGGCGAAAACGGAAGCGTTGATGTCCTTTGCGAAACCAGAGGCGAAGGCGGTTTTGTAATACTTGCCCCATCAGGGGGTGCCTGCCATCCATCGGGTGAATCTTGGAATATTCTCTCAGGCTCAATCCAGACAATTCCAACTATCACACTTGCAGAGCGCAAGGCGTTGTTTTCAATCTTCAAATGCTTTGATGAGATGCCTAAGATCGAAAACATAGCCCTTGAGGTTAAGAGCCGTGAGATAAATCTTTCGCTACCAGGAGATGATTACAACTCCAAAGTAAGTTGGGATCAAATACTTACTCCCCTTGGCTGGAGCAAAGTTTACACAAAAGGTGAAGCAACCGCTTGGCGCAGACCAGGAAAGAATGAAGGCATCTCAGCAACAACAAACTTCAACGGCAAAGATAATCTCTATGTATTCACCACCTCAACTATCTTTGAGTCAGAGCATTCATATTCTAAGTTTGCTGCCTTTGCCACATTAGAACACCAAGGCAACTTTAAGGCTGCTGCCTCTGCCTTGCGAAGCCAGGGCTACGGCAAGCCAATCGAACTAAACGCCCTACCCACGCAACCTACCCACTCCCCCTCGCTAGTTACTTTAAGAGATGAGAATGAGGAGCCGACCACCTCAACTTGGATTCCAGAATTTATTAATACAGATAATATTTATGATGAGCCTGAGCCTTCAATACTTGCTAGAGCCGATGGTCATTGCATTTTTTACGCTGGCAAGATCAACGCCCTATTTGGCGAATCCGAGTCAGGTAAAACCTGGGTAGCACTTGAAGCAGTAAAACAGGAGTTAGATAAAGGCAACACTGTTTTTTATTTAGACTTCGAGGATTCAGTAAGAGGCATCTATAATCGCCTAAACACCCTAGGAGCCGATTTAAAGCACTTCAAATTATTTCTGTATAGTAACCCATCAGAACCGCTAACTGAAGGCGCTAGAGAGGCTTTACTGACCAAAATCGACCAATATAAACCCTCACTTATAGTTTTGGATGGCGTAAACGCAGCGATGAATGTGATGGGTTTAGATTTAGAAAAGAATAAAGATGCGACTTCATTTAGTCAGGAAGTTCTGCGCCCAATGAGATTACACAATGCAGCGATACTGACCATAGATCATGTAACTAAATCCAAAGATAATCGAGGCAACTACGCCATCGGCGCCCAGGCAAAGCGAGCCGATATCGACGGCTGCGCAGTAGCAGTTGAGGTAGAGATTGCATTTGGCAGAGGCATCGACGGCGCCCTTGCGCTAAAGGTAACGAAGGATCGCCCTGGCTTTGTCAGGGCCATCTGCCAGGAAGGTAAGAACCTTGGGGTGGCAAATATAAAGGCGCTAGGAACTGGCAACATAAAGATTATGATTGAAGGGGCAAGTGTCCAGATGCCATCGATTGAGAAAAAGATGGAGCAGGTGTCAGAGTTTATGGAATCTCACGGGGTGGAGATGGGCTTGAACGAAATAGCCAAGCGGATGCGCTCTGAGGGGATAGCGGTAGGCAACGACAACCTAAAAGTCATCCTAGAGTCCTTGGTCAATCGGCGATGCCTGTCGGTGCGCAAGGTAGGACAAAAATCTATTTACAAATATGAGATGCAGTATTTACAGAACCCGCTAAAGAATCTGCCTGTGGATAACTTGCTATGAATCAACCGTTCCGCCGTTCCGCAACCGTTCCGCCAATCCGACGGAAAGTTCCCCTTAAACCGTTCCGCCGTTCCCCCTCTTTAGAGGGGAACGCGGGACGGTGGGGCGGTAGGCGTAGAGGTTTATCCTTATGAGTTATTTAGACTTTAAGATAGAAGATTGCAAGGCCTGTGGAAAACTTATCTGGGAGGGGTATTCATCGGCTGGGTTTCTAACTAAACTTGATACGCCTCGACTCAGCATTGTAGAGGAGATAATTAAGAAGGTTAGTAAAATTAGAACCTATGAGGCCCACCGAACCTTAATTAGTTTCGAGGTTACCCCAAGAACAGGTGCCTATGTAATCGGCTCAGAGTTTAAGTCAGAGAGAGTGATCCTAGCCGAACACCAATGTAGCACCTTCACTTTATTTGAAACCGAGGTGCCTGACTATTGGAATCGAAATATAAACAGGCAAGCAGACCTAGAAGAGATACCCTTCTGATGACCTGCCAAATATGTGGGCGAAGCACTAAAACCGAAGGTGCCTGCCGAGTTTGCTTTACTAAGGTTAAAACCTCATTGGTTGAGTTACCTGATCTACACTTTGAGGCGCAGATGTTTATTACCCCAAGTAGGAGCGGGTCAGGCAAGGCAAGCGCTGAACGAAGTATTGGGGTTAATGTAGCAGCCTTAGATTTCTCATTAGCCACTGACCTATTACGCACCTTGCATTCTTGGGAAGTAATCATCCGAAGCGATAGGAAACTGACTCCGCCTGCGCTGGTGCCAAAGGAACCCACCATCGACCTAGAGGTTCAGGAAACGGTAGATTTTCACTGCGCCCACTTAGAATGGAGTCTAAATCAGGAATGGGCGGTAGAATTTGCTAATGAGGTTCACGAACTTCATGCCAAAGGTAGATCAGCAGCCAAAAGATTTTCAGAACAGTCAAGAAGGATTCCTTGTCCAACTGATAATTGTAAACGATTTGTTGTGATAGATGTAGAAAATCTTATGGATGATGTAACTTGCTTTGGTTGTAAGCAGAGTTGGTCAGTGCTTCGCTTGATAGCGTTAGCAATGAGTAATCCTGACAGGAAGTTTTATTTAGATGTTGAAGCAATAGCGGCTTGGATTGGAACTACTGAGCGAACTGTTTACAACTTAATAAAAACCCACAAAGTAGAAAGACGAGGTAGTTTGTATGATCTCTCTGCCGTCGTTAAAGCCCGAAACTCAACACTATAATTTGCATAAGTTTTCACTCTTTTGTGTTACACTTGCGTTAGCAGACTTTACTATCTCTGCTCAAGCCCTAGCCAAATTGTCTAGGGTTTCTTTATTGGTTGGAAAAGTTATGAATGGAGAAACTGAGGATTTAAACGAAATAGATGAAGCCCTGATTCATGCTTCTCGTACTCGTAACGATCCAGCCTTTACGCATCGCCAACGCGAAATAATAAATAAATTTATAGATGATCTTTTAGATTCGCGTTCGGAACTAACAAAATGCTAAACATCAAAATACAAATACTTGATGTCGTTACTGAAATTCAAACGGATCAAAACTTAACATTTGATGCAATAGATTCATTAATTAACAGAGCAGTGAACTCAACATTGCAATCATATTTATCATTACCATTAGAGGATCGCCTTGCACCTTACACAGTTAATAATTTAATAGATGATGATGATGAGGAAGCCGAATGAAACTCAGCATTGTAAGCATTGCAAAGTAGAATTACCGCTATATCAATTTCATAATGATCGTAGAACTCCTAATGGTTCTTATGCTGTTTGTAAAGATTGTCGCCGTAAGTATCGTCGCCTTATTAATATATCGCAGAGACAATATGATCAGATACTACAATCGCAAAACAACCAGTGCGCTATCTGTGGCACAGATGCTAAGGAATTTAAAACAGCGTTAAATGTTGATCACGATTATAAAACAAATAAGATTCGTGGATTACTTTGCACTAATTGTAATATGGGATTAGGACATTTTAAAGATTCACCAATCAACTTAAATCAAGCAGTAAGATACCTGGCTAGTTATGGCGACTAAGTTATCTCGACCTTGCGTTGATTGCCAAGCGATAACTAGATCAACAAGATGTACTAGATGCCAGCGATTAAAAGAGAAACAAAGACCGACACCAACTCAGCGTGGTTATGATTATGCGTGGCAAAAGTTATCCAAGGAATTTAGAACTGCTTATCCGTATTGTTTCAAGTGTGGCTCGACAAAAGATTTAACAACTGACCACATAATTCCAAAAGCAAAAGGCGGCCTATCGGTCTGGTCAAACTTGCAAACACTCTGCCGATCACATAACTCAACAAAAGGCAAGCGCTGACCCCCACCTAGGCATTACGGGGTACGGCTAATAAGTTTAGGCGTACGCGTGGTATATAC
>Ga0194115_10004813_pt1 | contig 14304 bp, 18 predicted proteins | sample TA2MahsurfametaG_3_FD_148656 | JGI IMG/M metagenome (GOLD analysis project Ga0194115, IMG submission 148656) | Freshwater microbial communities from Lake Tanganyika, Tanzania - TA2015002 Mahale S4 surface | ecosystem: Environmental > Aquatic > Freshwater > Lake | place: Tanzania: Lake...
GACTTCTTCGATCAGATGAAGAGCCGCACCAAGGGTTACGCCTCGATGGAGTATTCGCTGATCGGCTACCGCAAAAACGACCTGGTGCGCCTGGATGTGTTGATCAATGGTGAGAAAGCCGATCCGCTCACCACGATCGTGCACCGCGATAAGGCCTACAACGTGGGCAAGGGCTTGGTGGAGAAGCTCAAGGAATTGATCCCCCGCCAGCAGTTCAAGATTCCGATTCAGGCCTCCATTGGCAGCCGTGTGATTGCCTCCGAGAGCATCAGCGCCATGCGCAAAGACGTGCTCGCCAAGTGCTATGGCGGCGATATCTCCCGCAAGAAAAAGCTGCTGCAGAAGCAGGCCAAGGGCAAAAAGCGGATGAAGGCGATGGGCAAGGTGGATGTGCCCCAGGAGGCCTTCATGGCCGTGCTCAAGCTCAACCAGTGAGCCGTTTCTCCAAGGCTGTTGCGGTGCTGTTGGGCGCTGGCCTGGTCCTGGGTTTCAGCCGTGAATGCGCGGCCCAGCCCGCAGCTAGTGCTCAGCCTGGTGTTGCCGCCACTCCCGCTCCCGCAGCTGGCCCCGTGATCGTGCCGCCGGCTGCGCTGGAACCCCCGGGCGCGACGCAGACACTGCGGCTGGCGAGCGGCGCCGAGCTCTGGACGATCCCCTACGCCGCCCTGCAGCAGTTCGTCGCTGATGGCACGTTCACGGATCGGCGCCTGCTGCAGCTGGCTGCTAATTCCGGTTGGCCAGACGATCAGCTGCGGGTGGCCCTCGCCAAGCCCTACGCCGTGGAGCTGGTGCCCCTCGCCAACTTTCTCTATTCACCGGCCGGTGTGGCGTTCCTGAAGCAGCAAACCCAGGCCTACCGCCCCCTGATGGCCCAAGGCCGCGATCTTCGCGTGGAAGGCCTTCGCTCAGCGATCCTGCGCAGCGCCAAGGGCGGCACGATCTCGGCGATGGCCATTTTGCGGGAACTGCCCACGAACTTTGTGGTGGAACTAGGTGGCGCTCCAACGCAGCGCTGTTCGAGCCTGCCTTGCCTGAACCCACGGCAATGCACCTCCACACTGAGCTGGTGGGTGTTTTTGCCAGCCTGTCTGCAGGCCTCGGCAACCAACGCGCCGGTACCTACGGCAGCGCCCTGATCCGATCGCGTGCCAGCAGGGCGCGCTCCTCAGCGCAGTAGTCGCGCAGGCCGAGCTGGTGAGCGGTGCGGTTGAAACCGGTACGGGCCTCCTGGCGAAGGTTCTCAGTGCAGCGGCGGTAGAGCAGCTGACGATTGTCCGAGGCCTGCTCCCACCACCAGAAGCCTGAGCGCGCAATGGCCTGGCATACCAGTGTTCCCGCCGGCGACACCAACCATTGCGCGGCATTGGTGCCCGGCGCCAGGGTGCTGTTGCCGCAGCTGAGCGGTTGCTGCAGCGGCGCAAAGCTCTGGCTGGTGATCACCACGGTGGCGGGGTAGGTGGGATCGCAGAAGAGGTCCCTGCCATCGAGGGGGTTGCGGATGGGGCCGGCGCTGTTGCCCTTGCGTTGGGCCAGGGCGCAGCTGCGTGCGATGCGATCGGCTTCCGTGATCAGCTGAGCTGCTGCCAGGTCGGCCACTTCAGCTGAATCACCGCCTGCTTGCAATCGCTGCAGTGCCTCCACTCCGCGCCACTGGCCATAGGCCAGCGGTGGGGCCGCCAGCGCTCCGATCAGGGCCCAGGGCAGCCAGTTGCCCTCGAGCTTGCGAAAGGCGATCAAGGAGGCGATCAAGCCGATCGGCCCTGCTGTCAGCAGGCCTGCGACCGCTGCCCCGAGCTGCTGGCGCCAGGCGGAGACTTCCTGGATCTCCAGCAGTTCAATGTCGCGGTCGAGCCCTTCGGCCATCGCAGCAGTGCTGCCGATGGCTCCTTTGTAGCTGTGGGGGGAATGCTCAGCCCATGGTTTGCCGGAATGCTCCATGGTTCACCGCGTTCACCCAGCCCGGGACGCCGGATTTGTCTTGCCCCTTTCGATCACCGGGGCCCTGGTGCTGCTGCTGAGCAGCCTGTCGCTGCAGACGCTGGTGCTGCACACCCGACAGGTGCAGGCAGCTGAGCGCACGCGCCTGCAGGCGGAAGATCGCCTCGCCTCTGGTGCGCAGCGCCTCGCGGCCGATTTCCAAGGGCGCCTCGCCTGCCTCAAAGCGGTGCCTCTGGCGGATTGGCGCCTGCAGGCGTTGCGTGAGCCCTGCCCTGCCGGGCTGGATCCCGATGCTCTGCAACGGCTGTGGATCGATGGGCAGCCGCTGCTGCTCGCCGGTTGGACGCCGCAGCCCGAGGGCGGAGGGGCCCTGCAACTCGAGCTTCCAGATGGCGGTTTGGCGCGCCGCTACTGGCTGGGCCCGTCGGGCGTGAAGGAGCTGGGCTGATGCAGTTGGTGGAAGTACTGGTGGCAGGGGTCGTGTTCACTGCTGCCTCGGGCAGCTCTCTGCAGCTGTTTGCCCAGGCGGCAAGCAGCTCGCAGCAAACGGAGCTGCGCCAGCAACGCCTTGAGCGGATCGAGTTGGATCGCTTGCAGCTGCAGGCCCACTGGCATCGCGAGTTGGCGGGAGCTGAGGGTTGTGCCATCAGCTCTGAGCAGCTGAAGGCTCTGGCCGCGGCTGTACCGGCTCCACCGCAGCTCCAGCGGGAGGTGGTGCTGGGTGAGCAACCGGATGAGCTTCGGCTGCGCTGGCGGTTTGCGGGTGAGCCAGGTGTGGTGCGGGAGCGGTTGGTCACCACCGCTGGGCTGGGCACGTCGTGCACGGCCAGCGCGCCCCTCACCGACAGCCAGGTGGAGGGTTTGCCGTGATGGAGGGTGCCAAGTTTCAAGAGCGGGATGGCTTCTCGTTGGCTGAGCTGCTCGTGGGAATCGCCATTGTTGGCCTGCTCGCGGCCCTGGGTTGGAGCGGCGGCAGCGAAACCCTGGCCCGCCAGCGCCTAGAAGCAGCCACGCGCCGGCTGGATCAGGGCATCCAGCGAGGCCGGGCGGAGGCTCAGAAGCTGGGGCGGCCCTGTGGCCTCAGCTTGCAGCCGGAAGGTTGGATGCCGCCGGCCCAGAGCAGCCTGGCGCCCTGCCTGCAAACCCTTGAGAGCTTGAAGGAGCCCATTGCCGCTGGTGAGGTGCGCTTGGTGCACAACTTCCCAGCTGCGCTGCGCTTCAGCAGCAATGGGCTGGTGCTCGATGGAGGCACAGCAGTCCTCACCACCTCCGGCACCACGCTGCAGCGTTGCTTGGTGATGGCGTTGCCGATCGGGATTACGCGGCTGGGCCGCTACCGCAACGGTGGCTGTGAACCCGACCCTTCGCTGTAGTGCCATGAACGGGTTTTCGTTGGTGGAGCTGATGCTCTCGCTGAGCCTGGGTCTGGCGCTCAGCGGCGTGATGTTGCAGGGCCTGATGGCTGAAGGGCAAAACGGTGCACGTTTCTCGCGGCTGCTGCGCGAACGGGCTGCTCAGCGACGGGCTCTGGCGCTGATCAAACAAGATCTTGCGCAGGCAACGGCGTTGAGTGAAACGCCAGAGCATGAGCAACACGGCTGCTCACTGGCTGGTCGCACCCCGGTGTTGCACTTCAGTACTGCGGCTGGCCCCATTACCTATTCAGTCGGTCTGCCGCCTAATGCGATTTGGCGAGGCCGGGTACTGATGCGCTGCGGCCCAGCGGTTGATCTACAAGGGGGGCTTTCAGCAGGAGCTGCGCTTCAGAATCGAGTTGTTCTTGACGGTTTGGCTTCGCAAGCTTCCTCTTGGGAAGCCTGTGGCTCGTTTGTTCAAGGCCAGCCTTTTCGTCTGGGAGAACAGGGATCGCTGCCGTTTTCTGCTTGCCTCGATCAGTCATCCCGCCTATTGGCGGTACGTATTGAACTTGATTTAGTTGTCTCCTTAAAATCTCAGAGATTGACTCAGCATGCACTGATGCTGGCTCCAGCGGTAACGGCTAAGGCGTGAAAGTCATGGGTAATGTGGGCCTTCTTTAAGGGCTGTTTTCTAATGCATAACGGCCATCACGAAAAACCAGCATGTCGGCTTTCGTAAGGATTGCGCGAAAAGCTGGCTCTTGTGTTGATAGGTTGGCCCCGGACACGGTACAGCTGTTCTTGTTGCAATTACTAAGGGAGAGATTAGAGCGCGCTCTCGGGATGTAAACGATGTCCACCCCATCCCCTCCCGTCACAGTGTCATCGCCTTGGATGAGATAACTATTTTTCCCATTCCCTCCAAGTAAGGAGTCGGCGCCCGCTCCACCGATCAACAAGTCATCTCCATCGCCACCATCAAGTACATCGTTTCCCCCGCCGCCGAGGAGCCGGTCGTTACCACCCATGCCGCGCAGTGTGGTCGCGCCTGCCTCTGTGAGCTGCTCGATAATGTCATTGCTGCTTGATGCTTCCATCAGATTCACCCAGCTTTTTCCGCACATCACCACTTGTTGTCCACTGCCAATCCCGCCTAATGGAAGCTTCAGGGTGCTGGTCGTGGCGACACCTGGATCTGCAGTCACATAAAGCAGATTACTGGTGCTGATGTTGCAGTTTTCAGACGTGCAGGTGCAGGCGCTGCTGGTGTCTGGAAAGTTGAAAACAGGTGCAACCCTCGCCTGAGTGGCTACCCATTGACCATAGGGACTCCTGCTGCTTTTGCTCAGTCCAGGTAGGCGCAGTTGGAAACGCAGGCCTTTCCCGCCAAGGCTGCTGGATGTGTTGTTGGTTTCTTCTACTTGAAAGTCCTGGGCATCTGCTAACCCGTCGATCAGGACTTCCCTGCAGCTAGTGGTTATCCCTGTTCTACAGAGTGTTGTGCCGTAGTAGCCGTCTGATCCGATCGATGGGCCGCAGCGTACAAGTGCATAGCCGCTTTGCCAGCTTCTGTCGCTGATGAGCTGTACGGCATAAATGGCTGCAGGCACAACACCGGTATTTGGATTAACACTCCCCATCGGACGTTCCATCGGGAATACGATGGCATGTCGAAACTCAGTGGGGCTAATCCCGCAGCTACTTGGAATGTTGATGCCCTCTGCTGTGGTGATTACTTGATCAGCTAAAGCAACTTCTGCTTCGATAAAAGCCACGGTTCGTTGCCATTCAACGCGCTTCCGACGCAGGGCTTCTGCATTCCCACCTGTCGCAATAATATCTACAACAAAGTTTCCCGCAATCGCAATTAAAATGGCGCCAATCGCCATCACGATCAGTAGCTCAACAAGCGTAAATCCGCTCTTGGAGTTGGATAGACCTCTCCCCCAGGCGCCGCTGCTCAGTACGGGCGGTCGTATCGGCATTGTCCTTGTTGAGAATTTCCCAGGCGGATCAGTCCCAAGGGTTGGCTGATCCTCAGGCATCGCTGCCCTGCTCGTGCATGGGTCAGCGTGAGTTCAAGATCATTTGTCACAGTGCCTCGCGGACTGAAGATCAGTGTTCCACTGGAGGGTGCTACTAATGCCACTTGGATGTTCCCTAGACCAGTTCCAAGGTTCAGGGTTCGTTGGCTCTGGCAGGCAGGGCTGCCGGTGGTTATTTCTGCTTTGGCTTGCAAGGGAGTGCTTGTGCTGATGAGCACGTTGCAAGGGGCCATGGCTTTGATAGCTTCGCCGCGCGCTTCATCCAGCCAGTCGGAGAGTTCGCGCCCGGCTTGTGTCAGTTGTTCGCGCTCCACACGTCGCTGATACGTGCTGATGCTGATGACGCCCAGGATCGCGATCAGAACAGCTGAAACAAGTAGTTCAAGCAATGTAAAGCCATCCGCTTGGCTTCTGTAATTAAGAGCACCAGTTGGCAGCATTCGGAATTAGAACCGTTGAGCTCTGGCTCAAAATCTTTCCTTGATAGCTCGCTTCATGCACAACAAGAGCCTTATTCTGATTCCCGGGATCTGGTAAAGAAACACGCCTGGTTAAGGTGACTCCTTGAAGGCTTGGTTCGCTGTGGCTCAGCGTGGTTGTTCCAGTAGTCACGCTTGAGCCCGGTTCGGAAAGTAGGTCAGCCGCAAGACGTCGATCTTTGCAACTGCTTTGAAACGCTGCACTATTAGACGCGTTGTAGTACATCAGGGGCTTGTCCTGATGACTGGTGAGTGTGTCAGTGGTGACTGAACCTCCGATTTGCAGGCATGGACCCTGGCTGCAGCGGAAACTAAAGAAACGCCGCCGCACATCGGCATCAAGGCGGCTCGAGATGTAAGACTCTGCAGCTGATCGAAGACCGCTACGCTGAGTTGTGCGCTGGGCATCGATCATTGCGCTGCTCACCGCAAGCGATGTAATCGCCAGCAAAGCAGAAGAAACCATCATCTCAGGCAGGGTGTTCCCACCTAAGTGACGGACCTCCTGGGAGTTTCTGATTTGACTCGAAAGTGCGCGAGTCATGCCACTGCTTCAGGCATAACTACCATCTGCTTGGGCAGTCAGCGAAACGCCGACGACCACGCCCATCAGGTCAATGCCAGTAAAGAAGTGGCTGTCATTGATCGAACTGTCAAGGATCTGTGCGTGCAGTTCCATTCGTACATCAGTGGGGTCACTGAAGATTATGCGATCTGCACCTTGTTGGAAATCGCGAACTACTGCATGACCTTCGCCACTATTAAGAACAAACGTGTCTGCACCTTCGCCGCCAAGTAGTGCGTCGTTGCCAGTGCCGCCATCGATGAGGTCATCACCAGCGCCACCGTTGAGGCTGTCGTTGCCTGCATTGCCAATCAATGCGTCGTTGCCGATGCCGCCTAGCAGAACATCATTTCCGTCGCCACCGGAGATGGCATCATCGCCCGCTCCACCATTCACAGTTGCATTACCATTGCCAAACAGAGTGACTTGATCGTCGCCACTGCCAGCATCAATTTTGCTATTAATGATCTGGCCTTCCACAACCACAACATCGTTACCGGCACCAGTTTCAAGAAAACTATCTTTCATGGCAACAGAAACCTTGCTGCCGAGAGCTGCGATGTACACCGAGTCATCACCCGCTCCGGTTTCAAGCCGGCTGTTATTCATGGCGATTCCTTCGCCAGTGCCCTCTTGGACGGTGCCGACATTCCGTACACCAATCACGCGGGTTTCATAGCCCGTGATCCGGCCGCGTTTGCCGCGGATGGCAACTCTTCCATAAACGTTTTCAGTGATTGCGCGATCGCGCCATCCCTGAGCTTCAACTCGAATGTCTGAGGTGTCATGGCCTTCGCCCATCAGCACGCTGCTTCGCTCAAGACCAATGGCTTTGGTGCCGCCAACGACTGAGAGCACAAAGCTGTCGTCGCCTTTGCCGGTTTTCAGAGTGCTGTCTTGTAAGCCATAGCTTTCGCCCCACTCAATTCGGTTGGCGTTGGTGCCACCTGCGGCTCGAACCTGGACTTCTACAAGGTCATTGCCCTCGCCGCCGTCAATATTGCTCGCAACTGTGCCAAACGCTTTGAGGTCGCGCACTGTGCGCGTTGTTGCGCTGGAGTTCAGGCGCAACACATCGTTGCCTTGTCCGAGATCAACGCTGCTTTCGCTCATTGCCCAGGCGGGATCGCGAGGGACTGCTCGCGCAGCAACAGGAACTTCAGTTGTGGTTGTAGCAGTGATGCTTACATCATCATCACCCCTGCCCGCATCAAGTCGACTACGACGCATGCCCCAGGCGTTAGCTTCGTGGCCATCAGCTTTTGCAAGGATTGAAATTCTGTCGGAGCCGTTTCCGCTGCTAAGCAGAGAATTATTGTCCAGTCCGATTGCATCGGCGCGCCCTAACCAGCCTGTCGTGATGCGGGCTGCAGAAAGAGCTTCAATAGAGATATCGTCGTCACCATTTCCTGTGTCGAGGTTGGACCTTTCAAGTCCCCGAGCCTCAATTCCAACAGCACCGTTAATACGCGTTGTTAACAAGCCTGCGTCGGCCCGTACGCGGATCTTGTCGGCGCCTGAAGATGTTTGAAGTGTCGAGCGGTAGAGCCCCCAAGCAGGATCGACCGTGACCCCGCTCAGGCGTGATGTCGCTGTGATCTGTACGTCGACACCATCTTTGTTGGTGAGGTTTAGGCTGGAATCTGCTAGGCCATAGGCAAAGGGATTGTTCCCCTCTGCATAAGCATTGATGCGGACGTTGCGTCCGCTAAAACTCACATTGCTTTTATTGATGCCGTAGGAACGGCTTGTGAATCTCCCCTGAGCTGTGGCTCGGCTATCGATCTGAAGGGTATCTCCGCCCAGCACGAGACTTTTACCGTTGATCCCGGCTGCGGTTGAATTTCCGGCGGTTTGAACCTGGCGGGTGATTGGTACCCGGATCCTTGACCATCCCCTGCCAGACCGAACCCGCTGTGATGTGTAGTCCACGACGACGGTCTGGCGGGTCAACCCATTACTGCTAGCACTAAATGTGTTGGTGCTCAAGCCTGATCCTAGTTAGTTCCGACAATCCTAGCTTCTTCAGAGCGACTTCCTGCTGAAGTAACGAGAATCTCCCTGATCATGGCAGCGAGCATCACACGGATCCCAGCCGCCGCAATCGTTTGCGAGGGTTATGCCAATGCTGCATACGGCTACTGGCCGTGGCTTTGCCAGTGGCTCACCCCCTGCGCCACGTAATCCCGCAAACCCACGCCAAAGCCCGTGCCGAGTCGTTGAAACACCAAGCCGGGAAGATCTGCCGGCACCGAGATGTCCACGTAGTTGTTGGCGTAGGTGGCTGAAGCGGTTGCGTCGTAGTTCTGTGCCCAGATCGCCCCTTCAAGAAGGTGAGGTCGATTGACTGTGAGTTGAAATTTCACTGCACCTGCAGGGACGTACACGAAAGCCTTGACCGGTTGGCCGCTGCTGCCTAAGGGTTCGGTGAAGCTCAGGGTCTGAAGCGGTGTGCTGCCAACCCTGCTCCTGGTGCCGAGGATCATGAAATCGGCCGCCCGTGCCACCAGGGTTGTGTCAAGAATCACGTATTGAGGCAAATTGAGATTTCCACTCAGATACACCCGCAATGGCGTACGGCTGATCTGTAGGCGGGTGCCTGTTGGGCAGCTGCTTCTCCCGGTTGCCGTGAGGGAGCTGATGGCTACGTGCCATGTCCCGTCACTGTCTTGACGTTTTGCGGTTGCGGGTGCGTCATCTGGCAGTTTTCGGGTGGTACAAGCGCTCACGCTGAAGCTGGTTGCCACTAGGCCTGTGGCGGTTGCTGTGGGCGGCAGGGTGAGCGTGGTGTCGATCGTGGGGGCCGGTGGAAACGTGCTGTTCCAGCGGCCGCTCGTGGTTGGGCAGGGATCGCTTTGGCACAACACCAGCGCTGGCTGGGCCGATGCGCCAGCTGTGCTGGGCTTGAGTTTGACCTGGGTGCGGTCATAAGCTCCGATCCTGCCCATGAAGAGGCCAGGCCAGAGTGCATCGCTGCTACTGGCTGTGCCTGGAAGGGCATTGCAGGCTTTCGCCAGTACTGTTACGTCCTGGGTGACTCGCGCAGCCGACAGAAGGCGATTGCTACTGCTGTTGCGCAGTTCGCCATCCATGACGAACCGTCCTTTACCTCCGTAGTAGGACGTGCCTTCAAAGGTGTAGCTACGGAGTAAATAACGACCTTCGCGTCCACTAAAGCTAGAAACGGTTCCTGAAACCGTTGGTTTGTTGGCTGTTGCCGGCGTGCAGCTTGCGGTTTGACTCACAATGCTCCACGTCCCGCTGCCGCCGTAGTTGTAGATCAACCATTCCGGGAAATCGCGATTGAGGCTTTCGATTAAGGTTTCGAGCCCTGCTTCTGCAGCCTCACGAGCGCGGCGAGCCAATCCCTGCCGAACGCTGTTGGTGTAGGCGTTGTAGGCCTGAAGGGCTAGGGCAGTGGTGCTAATGGTAGCCACTAAGGCAACCAATAGAATCACCATCAGGCTGTAACCCGATTCGCTCGTGCTGTTAGGGGCACCAGTTGAGTGCTTGCGGCGTAAGGGATGCATGAAGGCTGGTCTGCACTGGTGAGTTGGCGCTTGTGGTGTAGGTCACGTCAATCTGGTTGCCGTCAGTGGGATTTACCGCGATTTCACGCTGGATCAGCACACGCGTGGTGTGTGGAGCCGGGTTGCTGTTGCTCGGCAGCCTGCCGGTCCAGCTCAACGTGGTGGAGCCTGAAGGGAAGGCCAATGATCCGTCCGCCAACCTGTGTTCTTGCTGCATCAAGGCAGCGGTGGTTTGTGGGATGCGGTTGCCACTGCTATTGAAACCGCAGGCGCTTTTGTATCGGGCAAGCTCACTGTAGGTGCTGTAGACACTACGACCGGTTTTGTAGGCAACAGGTTTATCAGCATCACCGCTTGCGCCTGTGCAGGCGGTGGGGGAACCACCTTCGCTTCCGTCCTCGCACGCCCAACGCCATGTTTCATGTCTGAGGGCTTCAAGGTCCTGCGCAATACCGGCATTCACCGCATCGCGCATTTCTGTGCGCTGCATGGTGGTTCCTGAATTCATGTAGAGCTGGGTTGAGCTGGCCACCAGCATCGCCAGCAGTGCAGGCGACACCAACACTTCTGGCAGGCTGAAGCCAAGGCGCCCAATGCTCGTCAGGCGCTGAGTTCGGCCAACTCGGTTTGGCCGGATTGTTGGAGCTTTGCGGACGGCCAAAGGTCCCTCCCGCTTTTCTCCATTATGGCAACGGATGCGCTGCCTTCTGTTTTCGTTCATGGCAAATCGATCCTTCCATCACGAAAGATCACGACATCCACGCCGGTCATGCTCAATGTTCCGCCTTTGGCTCCGATTTGACAGTTGCTTCGGGAACAGCCGCTCGTGCCAGAAATCTCGTTTTTGTTTCCGCGTAGATAAACCACATCGAGGCCACCCAAGCCGCTAATGCTGGTTTTGCCGAGACTGCTCACTGTTTGCAGATCAGGCCAAGGTAAGAAGCTGTTGTTGCCCCCGCCGCCCTGGAGTTGATCAGAGCCACCACGTCCGACCAGGGTGTCGTCACCGCTGCCGCCGCCGATCACGTCTGGCCCAGGAGTTCCCATCAACACATTTCGGCCACTGCCGCCTTGAATAGTCACACCCGGATATGTCTGCCCGATTGCTTGAGGTTGAGGCATGCCATCAATCACATCGTTGGCTTCAGAGCCAGTGATGTTGTCTCCAGTGCGGAGGCTGCAGACTGTGATGTTGTCACTCAGTGTTAGGGCCTGATAAGGGATGGAGAATGGTTTTGGCTGCACATCTGTCAGGCTAATGATGTAGTAACCGCCGATGTCTTTGCATCGGCGGATTCCATTTTCTATGGTTCAGATTCGTGTGCAGGTTGAAGCTTCTTCCGGGAAGCCCGCTACTGGATTGATTCTGGAGTACGTGCCAGATCCCAGACGATATTGGACTGTTCGACCGCTCTGGCTTCCTGCGCCGCCCGTGATGGCCTTAACCGACAATAAAAAAGATGCTGATTTCGAGTCGTGAACGTTTGCTTGCAGGCCGCCACCAGGCGCTGAGGTATCAATTCCGTCCAGCAGCACATCCTGGCGTGCCGGAAGGGCCGTGGCATAGTCGTCACTCCCGTCGGCTGTGATCTGTAGCTCGGGTCCGCAGCGAAGCAGGACGCCGAATTGCTTATTGTCGAGTCCATTGCCTAGCCATTGCTTGCGTTCTGCGCTGGGTAATTTCTCCACATCTCTCACGGCATAAATCACGGGAGGTAGATCCCTTGAAAGGTCCAGAGCCAGCTTCACCTCCTCAGGGGCCACGTCGCAACTTGGAGCGATAGAGATGCTGGCAGGGTCTGTGAGAATCCTGCCACTCATCGCTATTTCAGCCTCAATGAAACTACTGGCTCGAGCCCAGTCGTCGCGTTGACGTTGCATGCTTTCGGCGCTTGCATTACTCTCTAGATAGTTGTTCATCAATCCAGCTGTTGTAATCGCCAAGCCCACCCCAAGGCCCGCCGCAATCATCAGCTCAGCAAGGGTAAAGCCTGGCTGAGTGATTGACTTGACTGTGCTGATAGGCTGCTCTTTCATCTTGATTGTTGGCCTCTAGCGTGCACTGCTGTAAATGCAAGCGTCACTCGCGCTGCTGGCGCTGCCGTTGTGGATCAATCCCAGTGGGTTCAGGATGCGCACGACGCATCGCTGTTTCTGCTGATCTGCCAGGCTTAGGCGCATTTCAAGTCTGCTTGGACGAGTTCCGTCACCCATCAGTGTTTCGCTGAGGCCTCGAAATGAGAAGCGCAAGCCCTCACTTCCAGCAGGGTTCACGCTGAGTTTGATTCCCTGCCCATATTGTTCAGGCGCTAGGAGATTCAAGGGGGCCTGGCCGTTGCAGACATTGGTTGTGCTTCCTGTGGCACCAAGCTCAATTAGCGATGAAGCCTGGGTCAGACTTGCAGTTGTCGTGTTGATCTCGATCTGGCAGGTTCAGAATGTTGCATGGCGTAGCGACGTTGTTCATCGAGCCAGCTGTTCAATTGACGACTTGCCAGCAGGAGGCGTTCTTGGCTCCAGCGTTGCGAGAGATTCACCAGCCCAGTCCCGGCCAGGATTCCAGCAATGGCCACTGCAACGAGCAATTCCACCAATGTGAAAGCGCACTGGGTATCTTCTGGTTGGCGCCTCATTGACCCAGCTGGATCAGATTCCAGCGATTGGTGCCAAGGGTTGCGAATTCACGAATTCCCAAGTCGAACCCGCTGCCATACGTGGTGAAGGTGAGGCTTCCCATATTGTCGGGTACACGGATGTCAGCATTATTGGAGTTAGAGCCAGCATATTCACGAGCCCATACCGACCCTTGAATGTCTGGAGTGCCACTGCCGCCATTGATGCCTACGCAAGCATCTGGCATGAATAGGAATAGATTCACTGTGCTTCCCCTTCCCCCAACGGTGACCTTCTGTGAGCAACTCAGACCAGTGCTGCGAGGCCTGCCGAAGATGCCGAATGACGTTGGCTTGCCGTTGTGGATCATGGAGGTATTGCCGGAAATATTGATATCACCATCGACGTAGAGTCTGATGGAGCCTGACGCTCCAGTGTTGATGGTGAGGGTTTCATTCCCGCTTAAACTGATACTGCTCACCTTGCAGTGAGTTATGTTTTGGCTGTCTGTAAAGCAGCGCCCCCCATTGCTCGCTCCAGCTTGGAGGGTTTCAGTTCCGCTGATCGCTGTGTTGTTTGGTGCATTGGATGTGTTCTGCGGAAACTGCGGCACTGGAGGGATGGCGATTTTGCCGCCAAAGAGGTTGCCTTCCACAGTTCCATTGTTTTGCAGTCCCATCTGTGCTGCAAGGGCATCGCGAGTTTGATACGGGTTGCATTCTGTGCACAGCACGTTTCCATTGACATCGCCGAAAATGTCATTATTTCCAAGCACGATCTTTTCTGCCAGAAGCCCTGGGAATCCGCTCTGATCGGATGGGGTGTTGACGGGCACATTGCAGTTTTTAGGAAGAATCGAAAGTTCTTCGTCGATAATTGCAGATGCTCTTGCGATGCTTGTGCCGCCTGTCGTGACAATCTTTTCGCCCAGGACCTTGATTCGGCCCGTGCCGCCCTAGTGCTGATCGCCTGTGAAGTTGTAGCTGATCAGTCGATATCGACCGCGACCACCAGGAGTGGAGCCAGTGAGCTTGTTTAGGATGTTCTGTGGGGGAGCATCTGATTTCTGACAGATCGACGTCCGATATACGAAGCTGCCGCCGGCAGAGGTATCTTTCCAGCCCGTGCAATCTGGACTGCCAGTTCGGCTGGTGATTGTGCAGTCTTCAATCAGTAGGTATGGATAATTGCGATTCAGCTCTTTAATGATTATTGCGGCACCGCTCTCGGCGATTTCTCTGGCCTCACGGCTCTGTCCTTGACGGATTGACCCAAATAATCCTGCCAGGCTTCGTGCGGAGAGGGCCATAAGGCCGGCCCCAATGATGAGGCCGGCGATGATGATGATGGGAAGGAGAAAGCCATCTTCGCTGTAAAGCACCTTGGTTCCTACTCTAATGTTGGAGATTTTAAGCTGGTATTTCTTTTTTCTATTTTCCATTATTCTCGCCCGCGCTTATTTCGGTTTGGGCGCTTATGTGCAGCTTGGGGCGGTGTCGTCAAGTTTCGATGACATCTTCACGATTCCTGTTGTGAAGTTAACGCAGCCTATGATTGTTTTATTCGTTAGGCCGCTGTCGGTTGAGTTGCCCGTTGCCGTGACTGTGTACACGGGCGCAGAGAATGCTGCTGTATAGTTGAACTTTGTAACCCCATTTGCGGGTGTTCCGTAGTCTGAGGTCATGGTTGCAATTGCAGTGGCGGGGTTTGCGCCATCTTCAACGTATTTTGCCTGTGCTTGCTTCAGTGTTGCCGAAATATTTGTTTTCGCTTCCG
>Ga0194115_10004814_pt1 | contig 14302 bp, 12 predicted proteins | sample TA2MahsurfametaG_3_FD_148656 | JGI IMG/M metagenome (GOLD analysis project Ga0194115, IMG submission 148656) | Freshwater microbial communities from Lake Tanganyika, Tanzania - TA2015002 Mahale S4 surface | ecosystem: Environmental > Aquatic > Freshwater > Lake | place: Tanzania: Lake...
ATCAAAGGGTACCCTATATCGTAGTGCTAGTGCACCTGCTCCTATCCCTCCTCATCACAGCACCATGGAAGAAGCCGATCGTGAGGGAACTATGCCTACCGACGACAACGATCCTGTGGAAGACATATTTCTAGCTATGGTCGACCAATCACAGCAGTAGACACGGGGTTGGTGCAACGAAAAAAATTCAGTTCGAGACGACCGTGACCAGCGTCGAAGAAACAAAATTCGACATCACGGTAAACTTCTTTCTGTTGGTACTAGCCCAAGACTAATCGGTCCTCCATTTAGCGCCCAGGTGGCATCGATGAAGCGCTCAGGTACTCGATTCTAGCCACAGAGTGGTTGTCCATCACCCCCACCTGTATCCGTAGTTGCCTCCCCTGTAGAACAATCCATACCTCATATCTTGGCTAGCGATACCTACAGGAAATTTCGTTTCGGCGCGTTGATGAATCTTCTGGCTACAGTTTGCGAGTTGTGAGGAGGTTGTGTATCCTTTGTGAATTCATGTTTGTAGTTTGCACCGATCATATAGCTTCGGTAGCTTCAACACGTTCATCTGAATCATGTGGATTCCGATCATTACAAAACGATCGTTCGCTCGCAAAATCCAATGTATTCGACATCATCCTTGCTCATAGGACAGCTTGAGCTGTGAAGCAGTGGCAACGAAGTAGCTCGATGTCGTTGAGAACATCCAAGCATATTCGCCGGTTAAGAACTGGTGTTTCAGCTAAGCTGCTTGCCCGTACCTCGCTAGCAGTTCGACCGTATTGTAGATGGATGTATTGATCTGCTATCGATATCAATCCAACATGATCAGAGATCCTACATGAAGTGCTCTACTGCGGCAGCATTTGACGGCGCACCTTGACCATGTTTTCATCGCAGACGCGCGTTCTCTAGGAGCAGTGAATATCAATGGCATGAAATTCTGGTACACTGACTAGGCCCTCACTCGTTTCGTTATCAAAAAGTGACGGAGAAAAACAAAGGCGGTCATGGCGCACCTCTAGAATGCAATTCACTCTTGAAAAGGCTATTTCAACACCTGCGAGAGTGACAAAACGACTGGTCTGTGGCATATATCTGAGGTTCACCGCCCAAAAAAATAGTCAACGGTTCTCCCGGTTGGGGTCCCTCTTTGCAAATTCGAAATCCGTGTCTGCGCAGTCTTCACAATACGCTCAATAAAGCACATTCAACATGTTGAGAATCAGATCATTTTGGGTTGGGATCCTCTCCCTTACCCTGCTGACCATCACAGTTGGTGCCAACCAAGTGACCGTCACAGGTGGTGGCGATGTGGCGGTGGAAGTGGACGTTGACGGCAAGATTGACGCCGACTCTGACAAAAGACAGCTATCTACCCTGCAGAGACTACTATCTTTGGTAGCATCTGAAGGAGAGCATCAGTCCATTGTGGAAACGAGGGATGAAGCTCCCATGAGAAGGATGAAAAGCGGCAAGGGAAGCTATTCTGAAGATGAAAGCGAAGAAGAGAACGGCAAAGGAAAAGGAAGCAAGTCTTCCAAGAGCAGCAAGAAGGTAAGTTGGATAGGGTGAGCCTTCCAAGTAATGTTGTAAGGGAAGACCTTCTCTGACACCACCGATAACACAATTGACAAAACATCCGCCTGGCTATCTACCGTGCAGAGTTCGAGCGGTAGTGGTGGGGACGAGGATGACGGTGATGATGGTGATGACGACGAACGACGATGATGATAATGACGCGGGAGATGACGATGACGATGGCGGCGATGGTGGTGATGGCGGTGATGGTGGCGATGGCGGCGATGGTGGTGATGGTGGCGGTCCTCCGATACCCACTGAACCCACTGTATCTCCTCAGCCTTCCGTATTTCAACCATCTCCCATCTCTCCTACCAATCGACCTACAAGATTCGGACCGACCGACTCTCCCCAACCAACTGGGCTGCCCGCTCCTACGATTCCCACCACAGGCGGTGGTGGTGGTGGTGATGATGATGATGATGATGATGACGATGGTGATGATGTAAGTCTTTCTTGCGATGGTTTGTGTCCCCCTGATTGGGCTTTTCTCCACTGATTTAGTTGCTCTTTTGCTATCCGATTGTAGATGGATCCAGGCACCAGTGATGATGATGATGATGGTGACGACGACGACGATGATGATGATGATGTAAGTTCGCATTAGACTCTGAGTTCTTGTATCTTTGCCCATGTTTTCCCTCATTTTTTGACTCTTTTGTTTTCCTTTTTTGTTCAGAATGACGACTGTGATGACAGCGGTAAGGGTAAGGGCTCCAAGTCTGGCTCCTCTTCCGGTAAGGGTTCTGGCAAAGGCTCGTGCAGCAGCAAGGGAAGCAAGAGCAGCAGCAAGGGCAAGGGCAGCCGCCGTCGCCACCGCAAGTAGATTCCCATATTGATCCATAAGTATCCACGGGACTCTTCTCGCGACGACCTGGTCAACAAAACAAGTGAAATCTTTCCTTGCCAAGTATTTGTAAAGTAGATCAGTAAAAACGTGTATCCTTCTCACTATCCCGATGGAAAAAGGCCTTACCCGAGACAGAGGAGTTTTTTGCCGCGAGCAAAGTTTCTTGACCTACCACGTCGACCTCTTCCATAGATTCACTTCACGGCCTAGAAGAAACTCTCGGAGGTCCTTTTGTCGTCGCTCCCGTCTAATGGCTCCATGAACAATGTAGACCTTCATTCCATGTTTCCGGATTGTGGTAATGTGCAGAATGGATTCCCACTGTACAGGTCCCTGGTACGCCATGGTGGGATCCCTACTTTGTTGCAAAGGATTTCAAGTATGGGGGATATTAACGGGGGAATACGTACTCCCCAAGTATTTTCTCTCGAAGATTCTTGACCAAAAATACTCGGTGGGCAACCTCCAAAAATCACAGTCACAAAGAAAGAGTGACGATGGAACCAACTATAGGATCTACCGAAACAGATACATCCCATACCATCAAAAGTCTCGCTGACTTTAATGTCTTCAACTGGAAACCTGATCCATCTATCTCGTTCGATGAGAACATAATGGATCTCGTTATGCTCTTGACAAGAAATTCGATCTGTACTCAGGGCCATATGGCATGTATCTTGGTAGATCCGTCACGTGTACGGGTAGTTTCTTCTTCATCATCAGCGGCAGCGGCAGCAATAGCAGACGACGACGACAGTGTCGAAAATCTATTAAGAAGAATCGATGAATCAATTATAAGTGCTGAGATCAATCGGTCCTTATTCAAACCAAGGAATAGTGACATCCATGCAGAAATTGGTGCCTTAGGCAATGCGACACGAAGAGGTATGAAGACGGAGGGTTGTACAGCCTTTATTACTATGCCACCATGTAAGGCCTGTTTCGGTGCCCTATTCGCAAGTGGGATTAAACGAATCGTTACTCGAATCAAATGCCTACCACCAGTATCCGATGCTGCCCAATCTCAAGGAATTGAATTGACACTCCTTTCCGATGAAGGGTCTAGGACTGCTCGTATCAATACAGCCATCTATGGCCATCCAGAGGGACGAAAGCGAACCATCTCCACTCAACAACCTAAGGAGTTCAAAAGGATGAAAGAAGAGGGAGTCGTAACTGAGAACAGTGTTGACGAAGCCTGTAGGGAAATGGAGTAGTCGCGTCGAACGCTCAAATATTGGGGAAAGGCTAGTAAATCGGGCCAAGCGTCATATGACGGACACATGGCACCGTATTGGGGGGGTAATTCCAGTTCTACACTTTTTCCTTTCGGAGCTTCTTTGACCATGCCGCGGGGATTTTCACTTCGTCTGGTGGCACATTCTCACCAAAGAGTGACGAAAACAGGGCAGGGCATGCTTGGTAAATCACTTCGACGATTGCCTTCGAGACCAACCCATCCTTTATACAATATCCAATCTCTCTTTCCAAGACTCCACGGAGATGCTGAATATCGGAATGTCCCAAAAGTCGATGAAACGCTTGGAAAAGTGTCAAATAGGTTGTCTCATCTGGACGAACTAAATCATCGTCTCGAAGCATGTCCAATGTGTATCCCACCATGTCAAGAGCTCGTTCGTTTAAGTCGATAATCTCATTATGCCGACACACGGAGAGGACAGCATTGTAAACGTTCGGCGACGTCGGATTTGCTACAGTCCCCGACGACGCCTTTGCCCGATAGCGAGCCAAAAGGGCCTTGATCCGATCAAACTTACCACGATCATCACTTCGACCCCATGCAATGACTACCGTGACGTAGCTTGCTTGTGTACACTGAAAATGAATCTGACTCTCCATATCCGCAAGGAGATCGTCTGCTCTGGCCGCCCCGTCAGTAGAGGGACTTCGTGACAATAATTTCAGCATGACATTTGATGTTGTTTGATCTGGGGTGACACTTCGATCACTTTTTGAGTATCGTTTCATCCGGTCCAGAACGTCAGTTGCTCGATCAGATGCATCCTGTCGGTTGAGTATCGCCATGGCGGAGAGTCCACTGTTAAAGGTTCGAACGTCGATTGTTGCCTTGCCAGTTCTATAACTCTCTTCCACTTCGATAAAGTACAAAACTGCAGATACGACGGAAAAGTTGCACAATGCCATGATTGCACCGTTATGTATAGCCGGCGTAGCCTCAATGCCTTCAACCTTTATTTGATCTAATGCACCAAGGATTTGCAGAACAGCATGATTTGATTCTTGCGTCGATACAGGTCGTTCCGTCTTCTCGTATGCCTTTAGCAACACCGAGTATGCATACGAGTTGATCTGTAGAGAATTTGAACCTTTCGCCATGTTCCTCATGAGATCCAGCAGCATGATGACTCTGTCGGGTGCATTTTTCCGTCCTGAGTTTGCCCATGCATTCATGACGGAAATGAAAGAAATGTTTTCGGGTTCAACAGAACTACCTGCCTCGAACTGAGAGATCATCTTCCGTAACAATGCTTCCGCATTCTCTGCAGCATCAGCGACGGGAGAATTCCCCCAGACATTGATGGCGGTATTCCAACTTATGATATTCGGGGCTGTCTCCATTCCTTTCGTATCGTGTAATTGCTGCATCCAGTCCAAAATTTGTTCTGCCCTGATCCCTGCATCACGTCTTCCACTTTTCACCCAAGCATCAAGGAGGGCATTGAAACAAGATGATTTCGGCGCAGGACCTTTTCCCTCGTCATACAGCGTGAGCATCCAATCCAGAACTTCCATGGATTTCTCTGGACCATTACCGACCTTTGCGAATGCAGAGATGGTCGTGGCAAACGCATTGACTCGTGGTATCAAATCCACCGGATGTGTCGGCGAGGTTTCGACCATCCATTGAAGTAGCTTCAATGCCTCATCGGGGCGTCCTTGATTACAATAGAACATGATATAGGCGTTGCAAGAGATCCAAGTTGCTGCTAAGGGGACGGATGGATCGCTATACAGTTCATCCAATCGCTTCATCAGTGCCTGTATCTGGTTTTGTCGTTGTTTGGACAGTCTAATTCGGGTTTGATTTGATTCCAAGACTAACCCAATGATGAATTGAGAACATGTATCGTTGACTTGGTGAGATGTGAATTCAATATCGTTGAAAAAAAATGTTTTGTGATGATCCAGAAGCTTGCAGATTTGTTTGTGCATGTCATTCAGACATCTACCACCACCTGTCGTAGTTCTACTGCCACTACCACCATGTTGTTGTAATCCGCTACCTTGTAGTAAGACTTGACAGGTAAGAGCGAAAAGTCGAGGAATAAGGCGTTCACCTGGTAGTTGGGCATTCTCAATAGCAACATCCAAAAGTTCTACAGCATCACGTCCATCTTCTGGTCGAATCATGCTACTATCCTTCACCAAATGTAATAAGAGTGTCTCAGCTTCTTGACATATCAAATTGTTCCGAATTGCATTTTCTCCGACCTTGTCAAGAAAGGAAGAAATACGAGTGGTCGATCGTCCTCGTCTTCGTTGTTGTTGTGGTTGTGAAGATGGACTCGACGAACGATTCTTCGATCGTCGATTGTCGTTATCAGACGATGGAATTTCTACGGAAAAGAGTCTCCTCTTGTCATCTTCATGGTACAGATGATGTATATTGGTAACCAACTGTAGTGGAATTGGAAGACCTCGTCGCAAAGTCCTTGTGGTACTCGCCGTCGTCGACGTCGTTGTCTTTGCTGAAGCCAAAAACGGGCGACTTCTCAAAATTCCAAGTTTGGATGTGAAACGATTGCTGTTGGAAGCCCGTAGGAACATTTTTCGGTCGAACTCATCTCTAATTTATTGTATCTCTTCCTTCCCTTTGAGTTCCATATTCAACATATCGTCTGCTGATCGTGAGAAGAAAATCGGCAAGTCAAGGACTTTCAAGATGTCGATTTTACAGGTGTACACGGTGGTTTGGTACAAAAATCTGACAATCTCTTACTGAAGTGACGTACGACACGTTCGACCGAAAATCAAGAGATAGTCGATGAAGTCAGATATACTGAATTAGTGTTTACTGCTTACCTCTTTTTGTTTCACAAAAGAAGGACCGTCTGCCGGTACACGCGATAGGTAGTGGCATGGAAAATGAGACTTGACCTGCCCCATCCGCTTTGGCCCCGACGGACAGCGCAACTAACGAGGACGCAGGCGATAAGGACACCATTCAAGGTATCGTTACTGTCTGTCATCGATTCAATCATCCAACAAATAACAAAAACGATACCATGGTGCTGACCAAGACGAAAGTTATCGACTGCAGGGATCATCTCCTTGGTCGATTGGCCTCTATTGTTTCCAAGGAACTCCTTGCTGGACAAAAAGTTGTCCTTGTTAGATGTGATGAGATGGTGATTTCGGGATCTTGTGAGTGCACACAACAGAGTTGGGGTGAATGGAATGCCATCGATCGACGCTTGTAGTTGTACTGTAGTGGGAGCGTGTAGTCCATTCGGTTCCATCTTGGCTGACGCAGTTTTTGTTTCTCTCTTTTTTTTTCTCCCTCATTTGCAGTGGTTCGTAACCGAGTCAAGTATTCTCAGTTCCGTAACAAGCGCATGAACACCAACCCAATTCGAGGTCCATTCCATCAAAAGACTCCCGCCCTAATGGTTTGGCGCACAATCCGTGGTATGGTCCACCAAAAGACGGAACGTGGTCAAGAAGCCTTGACACGTTTGTCAACCTTTGATGGAATTCCTGCACCGTATGATAAGCAAAAGCGGATGGTCGTCCCCGCAGCCCTCCGTGTCGTGCGTCTCAAACCGGAACGAGAATTCACTGTCATGGGAGAGTTGGCCAGTTCTGTCGGATGGAAGCACAAGGATCTGTTGGTACGACTTGAGGCAAAGAGAAAGGCTGAGGGTAAGGAATTCTACGAAGCCAAGAAGGCTAAGATGGCCCTTAGAAAGAAGGCAGAAGCAGAATGTGCAGGAGAACTTGCCAAGGTCAATGAGGTTCTAGCTGCCTCTGGATACTAAGCAAAACCGATAAAACACAAAATGATACATATATCGTTTAGAGTTAGCGTTTGGGTTTGGTGTCGGGTTAACTGCACATAGCGTACACCTTATTCGTGGCCATGCTCCAAGTAAATGGCCTCGAATTATACTAGAAGCATGTGATTTCATGGGAGGCTGTAAAATTGAGTGAAGTGTGTCGGAATAGTATATGAATATCATCCTTGGCGAGGCTGAAGACGCCGTCTACCGATAGTAAAAGCGTAGCGGGCAACAAGCGTTAGCAGTTAGCATCCTGGTGGAGTCGTAGATGTCGACTTGGCGCGAAAAACGCGGACCGATACGTCCTGACCGAACCCCCGGAGATATGACCCAGGATGAAAAGTTGAGAACCGACCACACAAATTTCTCTCGCCATCCCAAACAGTCACAACTTTTTACCCAACCAACCAAACGGAAACAAAAAATCAAACGAAATAAAGAATCATGGTGGAAAAACTTTCTGCGGGATTTGTTGGTTGTGGGATGATGGCTTCAGCCATGATGGATGGAATGATAGCGAAACATGTCGTGGAAGGTCCGGATTCGATCATCTGTTCGGATATTTTTCAACCAAGTCTCGATCAAGCGGCTGCCAAGGGTATAAAGACGACCGACTCCAATGAGGAGGTTTGTAAGCAAGCTAGTGATGTCATCATTTTGGCGGTCAAACCATTCGTCGTCGAAGATTGTTGCAAAGAAATCATCAAGGTACCCAGTGAGGCATTAATCATCAGTATCGCTGCGGGGATTACATTGGATACACTCCAGAAACAACTTCCTGGTCGAAGAGTCGTCCGGGTCATGCCGAATACACCCTGTGTCGTCGGAGAGGCAGCATCTGGATTTGCCATGGGCGTTCTTTGTAAGGATAAGGATCGAGATATCGTTCAACGAATTTTTGGTTCTGTGGGGATTGCAAAGGAGATTAAGGAGGTCCTTCTGAATGCCGTCACCGGTTTGAGTGGAAGTGGACCTGCCTATGTCTATTCCTTCATTGAGGCTCTTGCTGATGGTGGTGTCCGTTCTGGTCTTCCAAGAGAAGTTGCACTCCAACTAGCAGCTCAAACCGTCAAGGGTGCAGCAGAGATGGTCCTCCAAACTGGTATCCATCCAGGTCAACTCAAGGACAATGTGTGTTCTCCAGGTGGTACTACCATTGCGGGTGTCGAAGCTCTAGAAGCCGCGTAAGTGCTGTTCTTTGCCGGAGGCTCAATGTGGAGGCGTTTTGGTGTCATGTTTTGGTCTGGATAGCATTAGCCCTCATACCATTGTTTTTCCCTGTGTGAATGATGTAGTGGTTTCCGTTCGGCTTCGATACAGGCAGTCATGGCAGCTACGAAGAGATCTATGCAACTCGGAAATATTTCAGAAGAAGAAATTCGACATGTTCACAATCTATGAAGAGGGGAAAATCTACGATTTGGCGGCATTCATTGCGCATTCCTAATATTACTACATTGGGTGAGACTAACTTTCTGAAGTTCCCTCGCATGTTAATTGACGATGTTGGAAAAAATAGATATCACTCCCCAAGTATGGTATATGTTTGGTCTTTTGGCGTTTTGCTGATGTATTGTCCTACTACGATTCTATAGAAGAATCAACACTTGTCCGCCGTTCACGACTCGTCGGACCATTCTTCTCGCCTGTCCTTCGTCCAAGAGTCACGTGGAAGTCCATTTCGTGGTGGAGGGACGAGCTTCGCTTGTCAAATCTTCGTCTTCCATTTTGAATGCAAAAACTTACGTACACACAGTCTCACGTTTCACCAACTGTCAAGAATCTTCAACTCTTGGACAAAGGGAAACAAGTTCCGTCATAGGGTATAAGATTCAAACACAAATCACATCGAATCCTCCCCATCCTTACAACTACAAGTGAAAAACAACGAAGAAAACCCCGGGAAAAATGGAACGAGCAAACTCTTCACCACCAGGAAACTGCAGATTCGCTATCCCAAAGAAGGGACGACTCAATGAAAAATGTGTCGAAATGCTCAAGGGAGCTGGGATTGAATTTCGACGAGAACCTCGTCTAGATGTCGCTCTTTGTGTCGGACTTCCCATCACCCTAGTCTTCCTTCCAGCTTCGGATATTGCTACCTTTGTCGGGAAGGGTGATGTCGACATTGGGATTACAGGCTTTGATGTCGTCACAGAGAGTCAAGTCGAAGTTGAGAAGGTTATGGATCTAGGATTTGGAAAGTGTAACCTTTGTGTCCAGGCACCCGTCGTTGACAACATAACAAGTGTCGAATCGCTTGCTGGGAAACGTATCGCCACAAGTTTCGTCAATGTCACAACTGAATTCTTCAAGGCGATTGATGAAAAGGCTGGGACGAAGACTGAAATTAGTTTCGTGTCTGGATCTGTCGAAGCGGCATGTGGTCTTGGTTTGGCAGATGCTGTTGTAGATCTTGTCGAGACGGGGACTACCATGAAGGTAAGTACCCTGACTTGACAACTGTTGAGAATATGTAGGTTTCGTTCAGGATGTCAATGGGGAAAAATCTCAACAAAACATGTCATGTTTTCTGTCACCTCCAGGCGGCTGGACTTGAAGTCGTTCATGATATTTTGAAAACCGAGGCAATTTTGATTTCTAATCCCAATTCAACCCATAAGGATCTCATCGAACTAATGATGAATCGGATTCAGGGATATATTACGGCCACGAAATATGTGATGATCGTATACAATGTTTCTGTCGAGCTGTTACCGGAAGCCATCAAGGTCACACCAGGAAAACGATCACCGACGATTACATCACTAGAATGTGGTACGGTTAAATCAGTATCATCATTGGTCCTCAAGACTGAGATTTCCGAAAAGATGGATGCACTCCAAAAGGTTGGAGCGACGGATATTCTTGTTCTGAACATTAGTAACTCCCGTATGTAAGAAAAAAACACGGTATCAAGTCACAGGATTGAGGGGATATGGAGAGGATAAGGCAGTCGTTACCAATAGTTTGGTCGTGGAGTTAGTCATGTAGTTAATGTACAAACTAGCAAAGTCTACTTTCTGAACGTCGTATTGCTAGACCCGATTCCTGGCCGTCGTGCAAGCACAAGTAGTCGCTTTAGTCAAGAGAGGACTTGACTCGTGCGACCGTAGAGTTCTGATTCCATCATGTCGGCCAGACACCCACCTTTGGCGCGCCAGCCCACGACGATAACAACCGCCGTGCAGGGCGCTGACTGTGACGGCGAGATTGCGAGGCGGCATGACTTCGGCAAACCAAGATTTTCGAGAACCATGAATCCGCGACAGGGAACAAAAAGAAATTTTCTCACTGTCTCATGTCTTCATTTGGACCAGTCATTCATTTTATCAATATGAACACCTATACGTTCGAGATCGAGGCTTTACAGCCTTTACGATCAGGAGTCCCTGAAAGCCGATCAGCTCCTGCCATTGCTGCAGGTGAAGTGCTCAAAAAGAGTGACGTGGCGTTGGCCATTCGACAGCACAGGGGTCGAGAGTCGCTGCAATCCGTTGGTCTTGTGACTGGGGAAGAAGTGGTTGAGGCGCTAGACCGTATTCACCGAGTACAATCAGCCAACTTCGATGGTCCGACTCCCGACTGGGCGTTGCAAATGCAGCAGCAATTTCAGCAGCAATCACAGCAAATGCAGCAGCAATTCCAGCAAATGTCAGCAGCAATGCGAGCAGCAATTCCAGCGAATACAGCAGCAATTGCATCAGGTAGTGGAATCGCAGCAGCAACTTCAGGAATCGCAGCAGCAACTCCAGGAATCGCAGTACCATATGTGTCAATCCATGCAACGATTGAGTAATCGCAACAGAAACCCAAGTCACCCTGAAGTAGCTCGCTTGGTCAGAACCCAAGATGGAGCACTCCCTCCTGACGACATGTGGTTTCCCCAAAGCTATCATGACATTGTTGGGGCAACCACTACAGACCTGAATCCACTTCTGAGCTTCTATGGGCTGCCCCTAGAAGGAGATCCTAAGGACAAGCGCTATGCATTGCTGTCTTTCTTGGGCGTTTTTAGCTGAGTGTGCCCAGGAAGTGCACAACAATGAACGTGGCGCACGTTGAATATGCTAATAGATGAAGGCGTCATAATTTATTCATTCGGTTGAATCCATGTCAAGTAAACCTATGCTGGCTTCACTGCCGAGGAGAGAATAACGTACTCATGCTGCTGTTGGATTCTCTGTCAAGACCAGGGTTTGCTGATTTTTTCCTGTAAACCTATGCTGGCTTCACTTCCGATGAGAGAGTACCGTACTCATGATGCTATTGGATTCTCTGTCAAGACCAGGGTTCGCTGTTTTTTTCCTGTAAACCTGTGCTGGCTTCACCTCCTCGGAGAGAATACCTTACTCATGCTGTTGGATTCTCTGTCAAGACCAGGGTGTCCTGTACTTGCTGTGACAGAGCATTACTTCACGGTGATGTGTACCGCTTACTCTTTTCACATAAGCATTCCAAATTAGACGACGTCGTTGCCACACTCCGTGGGGGTCATAGCAGTTACGTATTTTTCCTTGGAATTCCAAGGTATCTGTAACTGAGCACGTTCTCTGTATCCATGGTATTGTAGTACAATGTTTATGAATAGTACCGTCCCCCTTGTTCGACTGTCATGTAAATAGGCTCCAAGGTGGACTCTGACAATCCGCGTATCGTACCATTCGGTTGTATTAGCTCCATGTTGCACAACGGTCGGATGGGGACGATTTACTGTCGGATAATACCACCAACGAGTACTGTCACACCATCGAGGGTTAAGCGACATGTAACTTTAGGATTCCGAACCGAATATCGTACGATTGGCATACTACTAAGGAGTCGTTTTGACTCAATCAACCCCTTCTTTCTATTGCAAAACACTACGAACTTGATCAAAAGACCCATTCATCACGACAAGATTGATTTGTATATCTCATAATCGATTCATCACCAATCAATGATGAGATAAAAATGCATCTAGTCCCGCAATTGGAGACCCCACCATTACATGATCGTATCTGAAGACATGGTAATTTTTTTCGAAAACAGTCCCCCACTGGAGAAATGCAACAGGTGATAACGAAGTGCGTCATCGATACATTCATCTCTAGTACCAGTGACTCCAGTGTATTGCTCATGTTTCGAAAACATCGATATTGGGCGGAGATCGTGATGTGCTCATTGCATGATCCCATCTACGGTCGTATGCTCTCTTCCCTTTCCTGCTTCCTTCTTGGTGGTGTACTAGTCAATAGTCTACATACATTGTAGTAGTAAAATTGGCTATCGATCCCGGACTGGTCGAAACCAGCGCGTTGCCAATTCCTGTCAAACCTTCACTGGTGTGGGTGGGTGGGATTATGACTCTTCTTCATCTCCCTGTACTACTCTCCAATCTATCCATTTGTCCTCTATTCATTCTTCTTGTAGATGAGGGCCTCGTTCCTTGTCTGTCTGGCAACAGTCATGCTTACGTCACTTCCCTGTACTGTATGCTCTCTCACTGCACGAAGATGTTACCGAGAAGCAAATCTTACTGTCGGATACCGCCATCATCCACCTCTTAACAGAAAACCTCAGTACGGATTGATTTGTTCCTAATCGGTAGTCCACTGCGTCCAATCCAGTGCATTCTTCTCTTCTTCTTTTGGCATGGTAGGAAGAAGGGGTCGTGTGAAGATCTTGGGAGAAAATGAGCATACAACCTATCGATGACGATAACGATGAAGAGGCATCATCGACCGATCTTCATTCCCTTTTGGCAATGGTTCCTCGGGGTTTGGAAGATGAGATCATATCTATCGTCAAAGAGAAAATTCCAGAGGTAGACATTTCCATTTTGGGGGAGGGGGAGATTTCAACTCATGATAGGGGATTACAGGTAAAGGAAGCCTTTATTCGACATCAACAGAAGAAGAAGAACAAACATCATGACGGAGAGACGACGACGAATTCATGGTTTGCGACACCCACGGGTACATTTCATATTTCACCGACACAACAAATAAGTGTAGGCTATAGGGAAGGAGAAATATGTACCTGGAGTCGTCCAGGGATATTAGATGGATCAGTATGGATGAAATTTCGAATACCCAGTTCGAGGATACCAGAATTTACACGCCTACGTTGCATCGGTCCTGTAATGGCTTTAGTCGCATCTACAGAAGACTACCATATCAAGAGTCTACAACGACCTGACCATGACATGGAAGAATTACTTAAGGATATCGGTGATTGGATATCTTCGATGGGTAACGAGAAGTACGGTCAATATCATACATCGGCGATGGTTCTTTGGAAGAATTACGTATCGACAGTATGGAAACCATTATTATCGAAGGATATATTTTCAGCTTTAGAGGATAGGATACAACAGGATAGGATCCGATTTCGTTTGTCAGGGATGAGAGATCAAGAGGATGCAACCTATCCTCGGCAAGACTTTTTGAAGGGACTCATCGATGCCTTCGGTATGACTGTGGTCCCCTCGTATCATGGAATTGGGGCTGACAACGGGTGGACAGTCAATCTGAAACAGTTTGATATTGAATTCGTCATCATATGCTTATCAAATGGTTTCATGGCGATAGGGATCTCTCTACTTCCATATTCATTGTTAGACTCCACCTCATTTGACAAGGGGGGGATCCCCCCAGACATTTCCAAACCGTACATGGGAAGCTCTCTGATGAAGGATCTTGTACGTTTACGTCCCACAACTGCCCATATCTTGCTCCATATTGCAAGGATACAACCTTTCGAAGTCGTACTTGACCCCTGTGCCGGGGTTGGAACGATCCCACTGGAAGCGGATGTCTTCTTTGATCAATGTATTGGAATAGGCGGTGACGTC
>Ga0194115_10004818_pt1 | contig 14288 bp, 14 predicted proteins | sample TA2MahsurfametaG_3_FD_148656 | JGI IMG/M metagenome (GOLD analysis project Ga0194115, IMG submission 148656) | Freshwater microbial communities from Lake Tanganyika, Tanzania - TA2015002 Mahale S4 surface | ecosystem: Environmental > Aquatic > Freshwater > Lake | place: Tanzania: Lake...
GAAAAGGCAGCAACAGTAGGAGGTTGTGTCTGTGCCGCAGCAGTGGATTCCACAGGACTTGCGACGGGGGTAGTACCACCTCCACAGTTCCCAAATTGAAAGGACTCCTCCGTCCCAGATAATCCACTTTCATCAATCTGCCGTGTCCCACCGTAATCCGTCGCCACGGCACCAACGCCTGTGGTTGGATCACTACTACCATCACCATACTTATCTACCCACTTTAGGCTGTAACACCCATCTGGAAGAGAAAAGGTATCTTGATACGTCGCACGTTGACTATCGACATATGGACCACCACGATACACAATGTTCGACCGATCTTGATCGGGGGTAACGAAATATAAGGTTTCTGATCCATAATCATCGGTCGTCAGGGTGACGCCGACAGAGACACAATTGGAAGGTTGAGCTGGAGTAGCACCACTTTCCAAATACGTCGCAGCAGCGACGGCATCGACTAGGCCATATCCTGACATGGGGTCCTTCCCACAACTGCCCAAGTTTTGAGCTGATGCGGTCAAGGCCTGTTCCATCTCGGTCGGAGTCTTGGTGGGGAATTGAGAGAACAATAACGCAGCGACGCCCGCCACATGGGGGGCGGCCATACTGGTACCACTAGCGGTCAGATAATCACTATCGGAACCGATTCCTAAAGAAAGGACATCGACACCCGGTGCGGCGACGTCGACTTGAGTATTATGTGTCGAAAATTCGGCAATCTTACTCGATTGATCGACAGCTCCGACACTTAGGACATGATCGTAGGCGGCAGGAAATTCAATGAGGTTACTCCCCATGGCATCATTTCCTGAGGCTGCCACCAAAAAAAGGCCTTGTTCATGTAGGGTCCGGATCGTCGAACGTTCGGCGAGTGTGTCCTATGAAAATCAATAAGATGGAATTCATTCCTGGTGAGAAACATGAGCGTGCAAATTATGACTATGGATGGATTGGTCTTCCGACTTACAATGGGACCACCGAGACTCATGGAAATGATCTTGGAACCGGCATTGGCACATGCATTCATGGCGACAATCAAGCTCGAAGCCGTGAATTCACCGGCACTGTCAAACACGCGGACAATGTGAAGGGAAGCCTGCGGGGCTACGCCAATTACCCCCCTGTCATTGTCTTGAGCTGCAATCGTCCCCGCCACATGAGTTCCATGAGAGTTCCCATCTTGATTCCACTTTATAAATGAAATGATCAGTTGGATAAATCAAGTGTGAGACGACACGACACGCCGAAGGAAAATCAACAGTACTCCGTTCAAGTGGAGTAACTTACTGGTGTTACCAAGTCCAATCCATCGCTACCGGATGCGGATGCGTCTCGAATATCCTCGTGAGTCACTTGAAGGCCAGTGTCAATGATACATACTTTAACACCAGCACCTTGATTGCCATTGTATCGACTCCAGAACTCTGGAGCCTTCACCAGATTAACTCCGTACGGAGTTACTTGCTCAGACCATTGCAAGTCTCGCTTTACGAATGATCCTTTAATCACACTCAATGTACGGGGCGGGTCGTCTTCGACTCCTTCCACATCAGTGAGTCTGGCGACGAGTGCAACTTCGGCCTCCGTATCGATACAAATGGCGAAATATACTGTTTTGGGCATATCAGATAATATCTGAACTCCGGCCTGTACTAATTGTGCCTTGCACACTTCCTCCGGAACAGAATCCTTGCATTGAACAATCTTCCGAATTCCTGCGCAGCGTGGTGCCTTTTGGAGAGTCTCACGCCGCACACTCTGGCGTAGATTGCGTTTCTTGGGCGGCATGTCCTTTGTGACAGCTGTGGTCTTCTTTAAGCGGATGTCTTGCTTTTGCTTGCCATGTGTCTGCGTGAGACGCAAATTCCCTGGACTTTGAGATGTCGACTGCGAAAAGATCGCATCTCTACGCTTGGTTGTCAAAGAGCTTCCTCTTCTATCGGCCTGGACCAAACCCAGGATGAGTATTGTTGCTTTCACGAACTGCATGGCATCCAAATTATGATGCAAAGGATGTGCATGACACGTTCAATTTAGTGGGTCTGTATTTACAGCACACGGAAGCAAGACCTCCGAGAAGTTGGTCTTGGTTCGTCGTATTCGGGTGTGCTTCGTGCTTCGTGCACCGGTCCGTTTTAACTCACAGCCATAGGGGTCTATGACCCGGGTACAAAAATTTTCACGAGTGAGCTTGTCTGTCGACTGTCGATTATTAGTTATATTTTTCGATGGGGAAGGCAAACGTGGCTATGTTCTTTAGAGCAGAAACGCCGCGACCTACAAATCCTCCGAAGTCTTGGAGATGATTCATCACTTCCGGGTCCTGCCTCACCAAGGAAGGCCCACGATTGGATCGACATCTAGTCAGTCCGTCGTCTCACCCATGCCGAAAACTACGAGACTAGTACGGTAGATGAAAAGGAGCTGAAATATCGAGATCACGAGATTTTACGGATATAATCCGGGAGATTGCTTCTGGGTGGCATTACTCTTCCCCCTTTTACCGGGGTCGTAGCAAACCACCTAAAATAGATATTGGCTTAGCAATCCGGGAGAATGCTTCTTCTGCAAGTCAAGGCTGAACGCTCTCCCTCTTCTCGTGAACGCACGAAACGACCATCGGATTTTTTAAATCGAAAGTATTCCTTGTGGACAGATCACGATGCCGCAACGACGACTGATCCCGCTGTGTGAAAGAGCGACTCGGTTCCGCGGTCTTCGTGGGCGCTCCTTCGTCGTTGGAATTATTCAAGTGTCTACTGGAGACGTTTATGCTAACTGTAAAGTCACAACTGTTCTATACCGTACTGTGGGGGGCTATCTGTAGGGCCTTTAACCCATAGTCGATCACCCCTCTAGGCAAACCCAATTGGGTTCGCCTTTCTCGAAATTTCAAAAATTATCCCCCGCCGCCTCCTACAGCCTTGCTGCTTGGTAAAGTTATTCCAATTTTGGTTGCTGAGGAGAGCCTAGGCGAACCCAATTGGGTTCGCATGATCGACTATGGGTTAACGTGAATTCGTTTTTCGCCTGGGGACCAAAGATTCCATTGCCGGCAGTTCGCATATACCATAGTAAAGCGACATAACTCGGGGTCTATTCTACAAATTGAAGGAGAAGAATTTGGATTGGGCGTTTTCCTTCGCCTAGACGCCAATAGAATAACTTTTCTGAACAGCGACATTCTGTTGATTCGTTTACCGTGTATTCATATAGTGAAGAAAGCCCTTTGGTCCTGATGCCGATTTAATGGAAGTCCGTATATTCGTATAATGTTTCACAACCAGGGAGATAAGGAATAGAATTTCGTTATTTCAACCCACACCTGATTCTTCGTTTCGCAACATCCATGATTCGATTTCTGGTTCGTTGGGCCCCTGTTTCTAGATTACGAGCCTATATTGCTAAAATGGTTCCGTTTGGTCCTTCAAGTGCCCCAACGAAGGGCACATTCGAGTCAAGCGCTATTTCCAGAAGACAAATTTCTTCCTAGAGAACATGTTCCTATTACGTATGTAGATATCGGATTGGCATTTTTACTGGCGTTGACTGTGAGATTCGAAAAAAGACAGCCGGAACATCAATCGAACTACAATCAAATCGACAAAGAATAGAAAGAAATATTGGCTGCTAGTTTGGAGAATCATCTAGCCAGAAGCATTTTGTCGAATCTTCCTATACACGTTGACCTCATTCCCATCCTCATCCATGATGGAAAAGAACAACAATCCTTTGGAGGCCAGTGGCTCTTCGAAACGGAGCCTTGGGCTTCCGTTTGTCCTCCATAGACTTCTTGATGAAGTTGAGACCGAAGGCAACGCGAATATTATCAGTTGGGTTGCGAAAGGCAAAGCCTTCAAAGGTAGGAATATGGAACAGTGACTGTTCGTTATGCTTTCTGTTCATTTTGTTCGTTGGTTCGTGAACAAAATCAAGATGCCCGCCACCAGTACGAGTTCAATCCGTTGTTGCATGCCAGAAATGAGCTCTCACGATGACCGCTTTTGGACCACAGTTCACGACAAGGAGGCATTTACTCAGCAAATTATGCCAAGATATTTCGAGACGTCAACGTGGAAGTCATTCCAGCGGAATATCAATCTCTGGAACTTCCATACCATCCGTAAGGGCAACAACAAGGGGTACACCACTCACCCATCGTTTCGAAGGGGGAGAGTGCAGTTGTGCAATGAGATGACTCGTGTCCGTGTGAAGGGTACTGGCAAGAAACGAGGTGGAACGGCCTTGGACGATCGAGAGAAAAGTCTATCATCAGAAGAAGATGGACTCCGAGTAGTCTCTGAGGTTCCGAATGCAATCACCCTCTTGACCCCAACGGCTGGAACGACACATCAGTCTCACCCGCTGTGGTCATTGAATTTTGTTTCATCAACAGAACTATCAACCACTGATGTTACCAACCTACTTCGGATTACAGGGAATATGCTAAATCAGAGCCGGTGGCTTGATTCTACTAGTTGTCCTGCTCCGGGTTTCCCGTCTTTTACAGAAGCTACTACCGCCTTTCATCCGATCTTCGGCACAACGAACGGAATGCCGACACAAAGCAGTGTCATCACGGCTTTGCTGTCAAAAAATCAACAAGATGGACTATTGGGAAATAGAAATCTTGTGGGCTTTCCCTTCGGTACTTCAGGGGGATGTGTAAACGCTGCACCTCATGACATAATCATGGACGGCCTATTGCGGATTGCTCTGAACTCCAAGCGTTCAGAAGCCCCTCCTACCTCTTGTTAGATCGATGAATCATTTTGCGATCACTGACCGTCCGATCGTCCACTTTTTCTCAAAAAATCGACTCGGCACCCACGAAGCTGATGGGAACGAAAAACGTCGATTTTTCCCCATTCCGAAGACCTTTTCGTTTTCTGGAACTCACAGTCAACAGGCCATCAATGCACCGGTGTCTAATCAAACTGGACTGATATCCATTAAATTGCATATTTTGTCTTCTCCAGGTCATATCGTAGACTTGAAGAATAGATGTCAACGTTCTCGGGCTAATCAACGTACAACTAGATATCATGTTGCGATAATGAACACAACAAGAAGAAGGTTGTAGTAGCAATTTACAGTTGTATATAGGATACGTACCCATAAATGATACCGGGACTAAGTGCATATGCCTGACAGAATTTGTTGACTGTGACTGTGATCGGAAATTACTTTCGCCAACATCGGGATTTTGTCCTCGGCGATTTTTGCGTTGGCAAATTGTTGAAGTTTCCAAAAGACTCTTGACCAATTGGAACCCGTAAAATCGACCGATGGATGGAAGGACACGTCATCCTTGCAACATTTCAAAAGGAGTTATTTGATGAGGCAACGGTAAAATACGCATTCACGTCTTTCTCATCTACCGTATCGGCTTGTGTCCAACATTCTCTGTCACCATCAACACCATTACTTGGTCGATCTCAACTACGGCACCTCCAGGCTATCTTTGATTCACGACAACATCTTCATGCTTGCGATGAGCTGTCCGATTCCCGCATTCCGTTCTTCGCCTTCCCTTGGTGGGGCGATTCGACGACAAGTACCAATTTCTTCCTCACCATCACGATTGCAAGTACCACGACGACGTTCCATATCGTTCACACATTACAGATGGGACTATCTACCACCGTCACCGCCGCAAATGTTGGGATTCAGATTCTCATCGTCAATTTCTACGTTGATGAATCGACCGGAAATCTTCACGCAACGACAATTCGCCCCTGATGCCGGAAACCCTTTCAACAGCTCACCTAGGGTCTTGGCTCTAAGCAGTGCAACAACAAGTTCGAGTACTAGGGGCATACTTTTCTTTCATCGATTGTTATGGAAGCGTCTAAAAGAATGGTGGCAACATGTCTACAATGCATTTTTAGTAGCGGCCCGATCCTCCGAAATTGCGTTACGATTATCTCCTGTAACATTTTTGATGCCACTGTGTCTCATCACCCACTCGAACTCTTTATCCGACTTTACCTGGAGATATACTATTTCAGCTGTCCAAGCCATGGGCCCAGTCGCAATAAAGTTTTGTCAATGGGTTGCGACTCGGCGTGATATTTTTCCACCCCAACTTTGTGATCGACTTGCTATTCTACACGATAGAGGATTTCCCCATTCATGGCCCCATACGCATCAAGTCCTAGTCGAAGCCTTTGGAGAAAACTATGAAGCAAATGGCTTGCATATTGATAAGGATGACCCTACCGCCGTAATTGGATGTGGATCTGCAGCGCAAGTTTATAGGGCGACCCTTCGGACGGCAAATCCAGACAATACAAGTTCGTCAAGAAGAGTCGCGGTAAAGGTCTTACATCCGGAATTTGCCTTGGCGGTTGAACGGGATTTGGGTCTCCTACAGACGATAGCCGAGTGGTTACACTCATTGCCTAGTGATGCTATTCGAATGTTGAACCTACCAAAGGCGACACAAAATTTTGGCGACATTCTTCGTCTTCAAGCTGACTTGACGAAGGAGGCTGAGAACCTAAAGCAATTCCGAAAGAATTTCCATAATCACAATTCGACGATTGACTTTCCACAGCCGGTTCCCCAATGGTCCCATCCGAATGTTTTGGTGGAAGATTATGTACCAGAAGCTAGACCAATCGCCTCGTTTCTCCACGATTCAACGCCGGAGGGAGAGGCGATTCGAAAGGAACTTGCTGGCCCTCTATTGCGAGCCTTTCTGAAGATGGTTTTTGTAAGCATCTGGATGCGACTGACTGAAGAGTAGGGTGCGTGCAACTCGACGCTCTCTCACACTTGCTCGTTGTTTCTTTTCTCTTACACATGTTGCGGGTGCTTCTAATCGCGTCACCCCCGTGGTGGTCCGATCTAGATTGATAATTTCATTCATATGGACTTGCACGCGGGGAACGTGTTGGTGAAGACAGAAGTCGTACCTGATCAATCTTCATCCAGGATCCCCCAATGGTTATTGTCATGTTTACCTCAGTCGATGCTAGTGTTGATTTCGCCTGAGTCGGCTCAGCAAGATCTTGATGCACTGGAACCATCCACAGCAAGGCCACATTCCTGCAAACGGACGATTGTCTTTCTGGATGCTGGTATTGCCAACTCACTCAGTCGGAATGACCAACGCAATTTGATTGATCTTTTCCAGGCAGTCATCCTGAATGATGGTGCCCGGGCGGGGAGACTCATGGTGGAACGAGCCAAGTATGAACGATGTAGTCAAGTCCCCGGAGGAGTGGAAGCGTTTGCTACGGGCGTGCAGGAGATTGTTGCAGAATTCCATGATCGTCGGAGGGATGGTCTGACATTGGGTGCTGTGCGGATAGGAAGTTTACTTGGCCGTGTCTTGGATCTCTGTCGTATTCATGGCGTTGAAATCGACCCCGCAATGGCCAGCGTCGTCATTTCGACCTTGGTTTTGGAAGGATTGGGACGGTCCTTGTCTCCAGAACTCAATCTTCTTGACTTTGCAACACCCTTTGTCCTTGGACGTGTCTAACATACGTCGTTGGCAGATAGAAATCGTAGGGAGCCGTAAACCTTGGTAGACGCCATCGTATAGATGTCTGACGGTTATGGGGTATGATACAATACTAGCAAAGTCGGTATCTACGCGAAGTGTTGCCGCTGTCAGTATTGTTTCAACTCTCTAGGCTTGACAGTCCTATCTTTGTGGGAGCTGGGGTATTTCATTTCGCTGTCACAGTCACAGTCAGGCGTCTAGGGCCAGCTATGTATATACGTACCTTTTAGATTACGTGTTCAACATCCGTACATACATACATAGCTGCTCACAGTCATCATCAATGACCGTGTGACTTTTCTGCAAAGATTTGAAATGTCGGAAGAAACAGGTATCAACAAGGTCAATCTCAAGTCACTCAGAGTTTTCTTTCAAAATTCTTCACAATACTGCTGTTTTTGGAACCAAGAAGGACAAGAATGGTCGCCCCAATTAGAAATTCTACGATCAATGATCGACGAATCTCTGGTTTGTCTTTCATCTTTGCGTTAGCAATGGCTGGTTTCGTCGCTATATCATCAGGGATTGGATTATCGGTAATCGTTTTATCACCGGCGGTACAACCAACGGTAATATCGAATGAAGGGATGGGAGATCACAAAAGGAAATCGAACAGGGCTGGAGAACATAAATGTCTCAACGATGACTTCCAGCCGACCGAAACGAAATCGATATGGACGATGTTAAATGATAATAAGGATTATGTAAGGGGTGCGATTAAGATTGGGAAATCAATCCGTCAAAAGACAAAGACACCCGTCGATTTGGTCGTTATGGAACTCAAACATAAACAGTTAACCACAGAAGAATGGGAAGATCTGAAAGAGGCTGGATGGCAACGTTGTACCGTCGAACCGATCCCTGCCCCACAGGCAACCCGTCCAGATTTGAAAGAGAAATTTGCTGTCCTCCATGTTTGGGCGATGACGGTATATGACACAGTCGTCTTTATCGACTCGGATACCTATCCCCAAAATTCCATTGATATCTTGATTAATATGGACCTGAAGGGGAAACCGGTCGGCGTCACGAAGGATATTCGGGGAGGGCAATGGGTAGAAACCTTCAATTCCGGAGTCCTTTTGTTACATCCCACAACGGAAGAATACAACCGGTTGCTTAAATTGTTGGGAAGTGGGATGGAATTTGAATATATCATGTCCGATCAAGGTTTTCTCAATGAGGTATATAAGGATAATTGGCATGAGATTGGTTTCCTCAATAATGCTAATCTTGCGGTATACACGGCCGATCGTGAATTCTGGAATTCTCACAAACAAGAGGAGATTAACATCATCCATTATACAATGTCCAAACCGTGGAAATGTAGTCCCAATGGACGGTATGGCCCCATCTGCCTTATTTGGCATACTGCGGAATAAAAAGATATCCTTCTTCTAGTGGGATCTCAGCTTGATGACGCAACCTTTGACAGAGGTTATTTCGGTCGGAACTTGTTAGGATTCCGTTATCGGATCGCTGCTTTTTCACTTGACAGGTCGGGGATTGTTAGTTACTTCGCCAAGAAATCCTCCAACTAAAGTACACACTGTTCTGTTCTCTCCTAGGTAGCTGTCAAAGACGGTTCGGACACGAAATATTTTCCCAATCGGAGACCGACTACTTGACAGAAAAACCATTCTTCGTTTCCTGCTTAGAGAATCAACGCGTGACGTCTCCCCTCCTCTTTAGGACTGCTGCTATTCGTCGCCTACCATAGGCAATAGATTGGGGAGCTCCCATAAGCCTATTAATCACTGAGTTATTATTATTATTGTATCGGCTCTTGCTCAACTAGCTGACGAGGGTACCGTAGAAGAAAGGATATCGCTAGACCAGAAATCGACAAAGCTTTGACGCTATAAGTCTAGTCTAGAATATTATAGTTGGCACAACGCTTACCTTCTCGTCCTGGTGATAGTTCCTCGCTGTCAGTTCCTTCATTTGCAACAGGCGGATGGTTGCCGCGATAGCCTCATTGCGCGAATACGCGATAGCATAGCCTACCGTATCTACCATACATATATATGGCCGCAGGTTTGGGATTGTTTTACCCCTATTGACGCATTAACAATAAGACTGTCTTCCGCGGTGATCCAAAAGGGGTGTTCGGTCCTTCGATTTTGTTCTTCTCCACACAAGTTGTGCACTACACACCCACCGTGACTGACACACAGAAACAGCTCAGGTACGAAGAAATGTGCGGCTAGTATTTCGACCTTCGCTGTTCCTGCGAATCAAAAAAATCGGTGGCTATCTTCGTTCTTTGGGTCACTCGTCAACGTCTTGACCTTCTTTTTTCTTCGCGATCCTTCATCTTCTCGTACCGATATTTGCATTTGCGTGTGAAGAGCAGATTCTTTCTACTCATACTCCTCCATCAGACGTTTCCTACCTTCTTCCCTTTCCACATTCAGGGTATCAGGATCGGAGCGATGAAGAACCTTAACATGGTCGCCATGACCTCGGTAGCATGCCTCGTCATTCCTACCTCGTCGTTCATCGTAAAGGGTATTCCAGGCGTTAAGCCCTTTGCCTCGTCATCTTCGTCCACTCTTCGAATGGTCTTGGAAAAGCCAATCACCAAAGAAATCTCTAAACTTGAGGTATTGAAGGTTAAGTCGAAGAACTTAGTCCATCCACTTAAGGAGGTACGTTCTGTTCCTTTCGTACTTGCTTGACCTCATTGGTTATTTTGTCGAGGTTTGGGGTTCCAAAGTTGGAGGGACGAGGAACGAGACTGTGATTGTCCTCCGAATCGGGATTCGAGTTCCTACATTCGTCATTTGTTGTTTCCTCTGTCTTTCTTTCTCTCTCCCTGGTTCTCGAAGTGATTGAAGTCATTCTTTCCCCGTCTGATCGATACATGCAGACGAACAAGAAAGACCCTGTCCCATAAGCCAGTGGACTCTTTAGGGTGAACTCTGATCGGCAATGGAGAGAGAGAAAAAGGACGGAGATACATGGACGTTTGTGGCGAGCGTTGTGTAGCTGTCCTTATCGTCCTTGATCGTTCGTGCGACTATTCTCCCGTCTCCGAAATAACCGTCTCACGTCTTGCATTGCAATCTCGCCCACAACGTAAATTTTCCTTACAGCAACTAGCGACTGAGGAAATTGGTATTTCGAAAGATGCCTATCAGATTCTCAAATATCACGGTTCGTATCAACAATCCAACCGTGAAGCCAAGGGAAAGGTGAAGGATTATCAGTTTATGCTTCGTCTGAAACAACCGGCGGGAGAATTACCCGCCGACTTGTACCGATTATTGGATGACTTGTCAGTCACTCATGGACAGGGGGATTTGCGAGCCACGACTCGCCAGTGCTTTCAAATGCACGGAATCATGAAGGGGAGTCTGAAGACCGTTATTAGCAGTATTATGAATATCGGATCATCCACCGTCGGAGCCTGTGGAGATGTCAATCGTAACGTCATGATGACACCAGCTCCATTCGTCTCGTCGGACTATGAATATGCTCGAGAATATTCCAAGGTCTTTGCGCATCTCTTCCGACCTATGACACCCGCCTTTACGGAACTTTGGTTGGATGGAGAAAAGGTCGCCACTGCCGAATTGTGGGGTAAACAAGTCGAACATCACAATATTGATGAGGTCATGACTCACGATAATGGACGTGGTATCATCCTTCAACACCCTGTGGAACCCATCTACGGAGATCGATACTTGCCCCGCAAGTTCAAAATTGGTGTCACCGTCCCAGGTGACAACTCGTTGGACATCTACACAAATGACATTGGTGTCGTCGTCATTACGAACGACAAGGGTGAATTGGAAGGTTTCAATGTCATGGTCGGTGGCGGTATGGGCCGAACACACAACAAGGAAAATACCTTTGCCCGAGCGGCCGACCATATGGGATTCGTGCCTAAGGAAGACATTATGGAATGCATGAAGGCAATCGTTGCTGCCCAACGTGACCATGGAAATCGAGATGTCCGAGCCAATGCTCGTATGAAGTATTTGGTCCATACCCTAGGGATTGATAACTTCCGTACCTTGGTCGAATCGTACTTTGGCAAGAAGATACAGCCATGGAGACCAATGAAGGAATGGAAGTATATGGATTGGATGGGCTGGTGGGAACAGGGGGATGGTAAGCTCTTTTACGGGCTTCACATTGACAATGGCCGCGTCAAGGATGAAGGGGACTTCCGTCTCAAGACTGCTCTTCGTGTCATCGCGGATAGGTTTAACCTTCCGATGATCCTAAGTCCGACACAGTCCATAATCTTCCGCGATATTGATCCCAAGGATAAACCAGCCCTTGAAGCCGTCCTTGCCGAACACGGAATCAAGCCCATTGAACAAGTTGATCCTCTCAATCGTCTCGCGATGGCATGCCCTGCCCTGCCTCTCTGTGGTTTGGCACAGACCGAAGCCGAGCGAATCATTCCTTCCTACCTCGAACGCATTCGCGCCGTCATGGACAAGATGGGATTGTCAGATGAAGAAATTTTGATTCGGATGACAGGTTGCCCTAATGGTTGCGCCCGTCCCTACATGGCCGAGTTGGCCTTTGTTGGTGATGGCCCCAAGAGCTATCAAGTTTGGTTGGGTGGAAGCCCTGTCTTGACCCGAACTGCGTATCCTTTCATGGCCAAGATGCCGGCTGATAATCTTGAAAAGACTCTTGAGCCAATTTTCGCCATGTACCTAGCCCAACGACAAGAGTTTGAGGCCTTTGGAGACTTCTGCCATCGCGTGGGTGCAGATGCGATTGAAGGCTACATGGCGTCTTACACATCAGCCTTTGCGTAGACGATTATCTCCTGTACACATTAACCTCATTATTGATCAAAGCAAGGCATCAAATACACCCTTTGCTTGGACGAAATAGTCCTTAGACTAAGTCCATAATTGAACCGTTGATTGCACGACATACAGTTCTTGATCATACTAAAATAGTATCTAAACGCCTAGGTTGTCGAGGGCTACGGCAAAATTTTGCGGTGGAAGGTCTAAAAGTCTAAATTATTGCATATCGACGAAAGCCCCACGAAAGAAGGCTCTATGGCATCAATCAATGAAATATTGTTCAGAACTTGTTGTGAACAAAGCTGTAAGGACGAACAGCCGACGGATTCATCGCTACGAATGAGTTCGGGAAGACACGTGGCTTCTCTCCTAGCATTGCAAGACCGCACGCGGCTTGAAGAACATCCGAAGCGGATCGCGCTTGAGGAGCAGAGTGCATAACCATGCCAGGCGAGCAACCACGAAGCCCCAGTTGACCATGCTTCCGGGTCCAGGTCTTCTGCTCGTGACGGTACTTCTCGAGGTCGTCAAAGATTGGAACTCCATTCCTTTGCTTGCGCAAGATCTGTTGGGCCCGAGACTTGACTTGAATGTTATCGCTATACCATGTGTGATGATGATGTGCAATCAATGACAGAAATATCGTATGTGAGGGAAGGCTATTCACAATTATGGCTGACTGATGGGGTAATTTTCGTATGAACGCTTCTTACCGAGTCGGAACAAGTCTGGCAATCTTCTTCCATCGGCCAGGTCCAAAGGATTCAAGACCCTCGAGGAAGGCGAGGCTTTCGTATTTATGCCATGAACCGTTCAAACCAAAAGGATTGATCTTGGCAGGCACATGTAATTTAGTTGACTGGCGATCCAGAGGATCTCGACCAGAATAATGAACTGAAGTAGGGAACGGATTATTTTCTTTGTCTAGGGGATTTCGCGGTTTGAACGAATTCTGTTTCAGCACCCACGATGATCTTTCCATTGGAACTACTCTCTGGAGTTCCTGATTTCGAAAAGGAATATTATTGGACATGACGACGATGAAAGAGCGAAAAAAGATATGATGAACTCTTGGAAAGGAGGTATAATTCCCAAGACGTAAAGTGAAATGAATCGAACGAAAACCGATTTTTGCCGGCTTCGTCTGCTTATCTTGGTAGGAGGATGTTTTTGTGTTTTGTGACGATAACGAACTTGATGGGTTTACGGTCGGCGCGCTCGATGCGTTAAATATGGAAAACCCCCAAATGGTCAAGAAAGGGGAATATCCCCTCTCGCCGTTCCCTCCCCTTGATTCGTTCGAATAAAGTTGTTGTGCCAACCCGCGAAAGCCCTCCATTTTGTCGATACAAAGAGTGCGTGTATACGTCCACTTTCCCTCATCCTTATCACAGTCAAGTCTGTTGTAGTTGCTTGGCTATAGAATAGAATCATGGTATCTATCCGACAGGCTACAGTTCACGACCTACTGCATATGCAGACCACGAACCTATGGTGTTTGCCTGAGAACTACCAGGTACGTAAAACCAATGGTCCGGGTGAAGCTCGTTGCTCCAAATTCGTTGATTTATTTTTGCTAATTTCTCTCGAACTCTCCCGTTTCTCCTTTTCTTCACAATGGTAGATGAAATATTATTTCTATCATTTACTTAGTTGGCCTCAATTATTATGGGTGGCGGAAGACTTTGATGGGAAGATTGTTGGATATGTCTTGGCGAAGATGGAAGAAGATGAAAGCCGTCCGAAACATGGACATATCACATCCCTATCTGTCTTACGGACACATCGGAAACGGGGGATTGCTACCGCGCTGATGAAACGTTCTCAACAGGAAATGCAAGATGTCTTTGAGGCAGAATTCGTTAGTTTACACGTCCGAAGAAGTAATCGGGCTGCATTCCATTTATATAACGTCACATTGAAGTATGAGATTAATGATGTCGAAAAGGGATACTATGCCGATGGAGAAGATGCCTATGACATGCGTT
>Ga0194115_10004819_pt1 | contig 14287 bp, 15 predicted proteins | sample TA2MahsurfametaG_3_FD_148656 | JGI IMG/M metagenome (GOLD analysis project Ga0194115, IMG submission 148656) | Freshwater microbial communities from Lake Tanganyika, Tanzania - TA2015002 Mahale S4 surface | ecosystem: Environmental > Aquatic > Freshwater > Lake | place: Tanzania: Lake...
GGGGGGGGGAGCAGGTAAAAAAAAATTCAGAGAACGTTCTTTAGTCAGAGGGGAATACCAGATTCTGGATATTGATCAATACCAAAGCTCAATAGACACATTCCATCTTTAGACTCACGTTGGATCCAATGTCCTGTTTGTTGACACAAGTTACAAATGTAACCATCAGGTGGAAAAGAAATTCGACTCGAAGTAGAGTCGGTTGTGTGTTGTTGATCATCCTCCAACTTTCTCTTCTTCTTCATCTCAACTTTTGAATTTGCATCCACCATTTTGTCTATTTTCAGGAACCACCAAATGATAATGGTATAGGTTAATACTTGCTCCTATAGGTAACTGCTTGCTGCTATAGAAGCTTTTGCTTTGCGAGAACAGTTCTTGTGTTACGTCTTGATAACTGCCAAAGATCCTTGGTCGTTGGTTGGTTATCGGCGTACATATAAAGAAGGGAGGACGGCCAGGCCGTCGTGCTTCCTTCGTCCGATCCCATGTATAGTTCGTCCGACACTACGTACCCCACCAATGTCTGGACAACTATGGGCACGATACTACACACAAGCGGGTATTCATATACACAGTTTACTATATTGGTTACAATTGAATCTACCAGGCCCAAGTTGACGTAGGTATAGCACACGCACAGGTAGGAGGTGATGGGTCGCTGAATCGGATGGTGTTCCTCAAACAGACAGGATCCCCCGCCAGGAAGTGATAGTATGAAAAAATGTATCGTAGAAAGAAATTATACATAGGAGGAGTAGTCGGAGGTGTAGTAGTAGTAGTAGTAGTAGTATTCGTAGAAGTAGTTCTTGCATTCACAGGAGGGGTTCTATTCACTTTTCTTCATAGCGGCAAGTTCTGCGGCGGTATCCTTGGCAAGATATTCATCTTCAAATTTTTCAGGGAACCATGGCATCGTCGTATTTCCCACCATAATATCAACAGTCTTCTTCAATCTCCAAAAGACATTTTGTTTAATGTATGGGACACCATATCGATGACAAATATCTTGTACCTGTGGTGCTGACTTTTGATAACTTAACATGGAAAGATTCGGCCATAAATGATGTTCAATCTGATAATTTAACCATCCATGCATAAAGTCAACACTATCATTCCCCATACTAAAATCGACAGACGCTAAGACTTGTCGTAGATAGAAGGATCCTGAAAAGGGTCGACACGGATGTCGAAATCGGTACATATCATCACCTGCATGATTCGTCACGATGGCAATAAAGGCATGAACATTCGTCACTAATTCTGCAATGGCAAGATTCATTACCGCATTCCAATACCATGTCGATCCCATCCCATAAAAAGTACCGATGGCAAGCCAAGGAAGGGGAACGACGAAAAAGTGAATGATAAAGTAGGGACCCAATGCGACCGAAATAAGTTCAAACATGGAATAGAAATGATTCTCTCCCACCAAACAATCCTTAAAGGTGATTGGTTCTTCAGGGTGGACATGATCGGGGATGGCAATCCCCTCACGACGGAGACGTGCCAATTTCAATTCCTTGTATGTATTGGGAGCATAATAAAACCATTTCCATGTCATCATGAAGAAACCCACAGTCATATACTTGAAGACCAAAGGGATAGACATCGTCCGAAGGAAGGCCAAATTCTGTTCGACCAGATCTGGATCGGTGATTTCGGATAGATTGTAATGATGACGAGTATTATGTTCAACATTCCATGCTTCCGGCATCATCCAATCAAACCAGTCATTGAAACGTCTCCAAAGTGTACCTAAACCAAATTTGAATCGAGACCAACGTCCCTTATTCTGTGGATGACATTTCTCATACCCTCCATGACAGGTATGATGTGCGATCATCGCCCAACGTGAAAAGGTATACAAGGAAAGTCCTAAAATCGAAATAGGATTGACATAGAGACCCATCGTTAAGAGACCAATGGCCGCAAATGAATTCGACCATCGAATCATCTTATTGAGATGTTGGACATCTTCTATTCCCTGTTCGGTATCTAACTTTTTTCCTAATTCACGAATATCACGTGAAAATGCTTCAAAATTAAATCTATCCAACCATTCATCTTCCTTTCGTAGTCCGACCGATGATGAAGAAAAGGATGAGGTCGGCATCCCCTTTGGTTCGGAGGCCTCGGAAGAAGATACGTCTGGTCGGCACATGTCTAGCAAGGAGGTTTGTTCAATGTACTTCGTGTGGAGGGGAGAGGGGGGAGGTTCCACGGCAGAGCCTATGGGTTGTTCTCAATGAAGGAGACCGGAATGACTTTACCGGTACTAGTAACCGTATAAACGATGTCCGAAAAAACGAAAGAAAATCTTTCCTTCGCTCGTAGTAATCTTTTCCTCAACCGTTCATCACAACTTGCATCGTCAACGTCGGCAGCAAAGAATCGGACCAACGAGATGGAAGGTAGGGGCTATAATATACTGAAAAAATGAAGGGGAGGTTTGTTCGACTGTGTGACGGATCGCGCCAAGGCGTATCTCGTCATCAACGTACGGTAGGATTCATTCGACTCATTCCAGCGAATGAGAGTGACCGATCCTATGCCACATCGTCGAACGCCATGTCGCATTCGTTCTCGTATCTATGCCCCGGGGATATGGATGCGACGAATCTCATCCTCAACGTCGATCAACCCTGAGAGTTGGAAGCTGTAATTTAAAGTATAAAAGTGAGGACAGAGCTCGGGGGTTAGGGCACACTCCGAAGAGCGCCGGCCGACGCACTGCCGACGATTGCATTCCGTGCGTGGTGCGAGAATTCCCTCTTCCTCCGACCGAAGGGCACGCACATGACTTTGTGGTTAACTGTAACCACCTCTTGGTTGGTTTCTGGCCCACCACCTACCCATTCGAGGAAAAACGTCGGATCTATCGTTCTCCGTTCACTTCTCTCGTCCCCCCACCAGAAATCGGGTTCACTTTGTTGTAGTCACAGTCCTTGGTTTTGACTACAGAGGATTTGGTCTTGAGTCTTCTACTATTGCGTGCAATTGTATAACCATCTTCACAATATGTGCAAGCCAGATTTAGCAACTTCCCAAGTTACCAAGGGGGGGAATGTCATTCCTTCATTGAAGGATACGAAACTTGACACGGAAGATGAATGGCTTTCAAAGTTTGACTTCGAGGGATTCGCTACCGAGATCCGAGCTTTGGGGAAGAAGTTAGAAGCTGCGCAGGGACCTGATGACGTCGCTCACTTGAAGAAGATGGTTCTGTGGTCCAACTCCTTTGCGGTAATCGGTTTGTTAACGATGGGATTCGGTGTCAACCCCATTTCTATCATTGGACTTTCCTTGTATACCTTCTCTCGTTGGACGATGATCGCACATCATACCTGTCATGGAGGATATGAAAAGTGTCATCCCAATAAGACCCGATGGTCCCGATTCAAGTTCGGTGTTGGTACACTTTGGAGACGATTCAATGATTGGTTTGATTGGATGATGCCTGAAGCATGGAATGTTGAACATAATACTCGTCATCATTACAACCTATCCGAGATTACCGATCCGGATCTGGTAGAACAAAATCTTTCGGACATTCGTTCGTCCAATGTACCTATGATCTTCAAATATGCACGTGTCGTGGGAGCGATGTTGACTTGGAAATGGTTTTATTATGCACCCAATACCTACAAGGAACTCAAATTGGCACGTCTCCGTCGTGAGGGTACACCCATCCCGGCAGATGTCAAACCGGAAGATGCCGTCACCATGACTCAATGTCTATTTGGGAATAATCCCTTCTATTCCATTACGGAACTTATGATGATTGTTTTGGGGCCCTACCTTGTCTTCCATTTCTTCGTCGCTCCCCTACCGTGGTTGGCAGTCGGAGAATATATGGGCGTCGGATCGACCATGTATTGGAATGCCGTGAAGAACCTATTCTTTGCCGAACTCCTAACGAATGTTCATGGCTTTATTGCTGTCGTGACGAATCATGCCGGAGATGATATGTATCGATTTCAACGACCATGCCGTCCCTTTTCAGGATCCTTCTACCTTCGACAAGTCTTGGCATCCGTCGATTATGATATGGGATGTGATAGTGTCGACTTTATGCATGGATGGCTCAATTATCAAATTGAACATCATATGTGGCCAAATCTCTCCATGTTGAGTTATCAAAAGTCTGCCCCGATGGTCGAAGCGATTTGTAACAAGTATGGCGTCCCGTACATCAAGCACAACGTCTTTTGGAGACTTAAGAAGACTGTTGACATTATGGTCGGTAATACCAGTATGCGCTGGTTCCCTGAAAGCTACGAAGAAGAATTTTTGAAAATTGATTCGGCTGCCGAAATGAAAGCCCTCAAGAGTCAATAAATAAAACTCTCTTTATTTTAAAAAAGTATAACATAAAACAACCAATATCATCTGCCTGTAAAGAACGAAATATATGACATACTCATTCTGTAAAGAACGATTTATGTGACATGCTCATTTTGATGAATACGGTACGAAACAACAATACACATGAATGCCACATGTTTTTCAGTCATCCGATGATGGTTGAAAAAATAGGTATCGGTTTACGAGCCAATTCGACACAAGCGACAGCGACTACGGTAGCCCATTTTTCCTTATGATACGAATGTTGGACGGACGATAGAAGTGACAGTAGCCCATTTTTCCTTATGATACGAATGTTGGAAGGATGATAGCTGCTGGAGGATTGGGAGGAGTCACGTACTACGTCCATCTCATGCCGGGGTGGTCCCATCAACCTTGTTTGACTTATCCATAAGATGTTCATCGACTTGTGTGTGTGTCTCGAAAATCACTTGATAACCTCTTTCCGAATTTTGAAAAGCGAAATGAAGAGAAACTCGAAAGATACGTCGGAAAAACGTCATCTAGTTGGTTCCATCATCTTCTAATTTAGTGGTCACTCTTAATGAGTAGAGCAATCCTTTGAGAAGCTTCTCTGATGGAGACTTCACGGATCCGATACAGACCGGATTCGTCTTCATTGGCACCCATTCCTCCCGTCGAGGGTTTCCCACAGCACAAGTCCAAAGAGCCTCCCCCAGGAGCATGAGACACCTCATCTTCCTCAATCGCTGTGGTAAGTTCTTTCCACAACTCGACCCGAGACGGCTCTGGTCCTTGGCCGTATCGTTTCACACTCGGAGGTGACAACACATACGAAGTATCGGTGCTCGTATAGGACATGGATGGATACGGCCCCTCAACATCTCTTTCTGCTTCCTCATCGGTCTCTTCTTCACTGTGACCTTCGACGTCTGTAGACTCTACTAGAGCTTTGGTACTGATGAAGCATCCACCGTAATAGGCGACATCACGGTAGGGATCCATGGAAACAAAGCAAATGGCTATGAAGAGATAGATGACGATGGCGACGGCCGAATACAGGGAACCCTTTCTCATTCGGCATTCGTTGACAGAGGCAGCATCAAAGCTGTTCGATAAACGTCGAAGGAGAGCGACGATTACCCCGCGAAACGAAACGAAACGACGACCGTACGTGTAGGAAAATAGGACAAGGCCGAAGAAGACGATCAAGTGAGTCGAAGGAACCGAGATCGTCGTCGTCGTACGAGCAATCGACGAGGAACACAAAAATCTCAACTTCAAACAACGCACCAGTATTGAGGCTCAAAGAAGACCAAGAAGGAACCAAGTTGCAGCAAGGAGGCAAAGACAAAGAGGACCCGAATGACAAAGTAGCTTCCTCTCACGCGACATAGGCACCATTCCAACACTATTTGGATCAATCCTAATAATGCTGCAATAGGAGCCATCAGGGAGCACCATTGTGCTGCATAGAAATAGGTGTCCTGACTGACATCCTCCCAGGAGTCGTAGGTCCTACACGATGATCCGAGTGCACCATTACTATTTCCAATCGTCGTCGAGTATGCAAATAATCCCACCGATGCCTTGGGCAAATCTTCAAAGGGTGGTGATAGACCCTCCCATGGTTCACCATCTAATGCTTCGTAGGAGAAAAATTCACACGACAACATCGCAAGGATCGAGCAAGCGATGGCTCCGTAGACCATGATAGAAAGAAGAATCCGGCGTAGTAAGGCAACCTTGTTCGGTATCGTGGGGACTGAGGAATCCTCCTCGTCTGCGTCGTCGTCGTTGTCTTCATCGTCGTTGTCGTCATCGTCGTTGTCTTCATCAATGTTGCTCTCTTTGGCGTTGACGTCATCGATATTGCTTTCATCGGTGTCAACATCAATGCTGCTGTTGTTGGCGACATTGTTCATGTCCTCTACCTTGTTGACTGACATGATGTACGTCTCGTCATCGATATTGCTTTCATCGGTGTCAACATCAATGCTGCTGTTGTTGGCGACATTGTTCATGTCCTCTACCTTGTTGACTGACATGATGTACGTCTCCTTATTGTGCGATTGGAACAAATGGTCTATCCAACGAAAGGAATACACTGGACTATCAGAGACGAGGGAAGTAAGTGTCAGAAGTTGCAAGGGAGGCCTCACCAAGCCTGGTATTGGTGACTGCACACTTGCAGGTTTTGGTGGATATTCTGTAATTGACGTTGCGTTCCGTGAGGAGGTAGGTCAGTCGGGCTCGCCGAAAATGTAGCCTCGCTCACAATTCGTTCGCTTGGACCGGACAAAAGTTCAGCACTAAAAGGAGAACCATAGGTGAACTGAAAACGTGGACATGCTAGACGTTGTATGCCGGAATAGTGAGTGCCTGAAATATGCCATATGAGATATGCCTAAAAACGGTACGGTATCGAACTTGTCTATGATACTGGTCGGAGTTGGATGAAGAGTACCATGCATACGTATCCTAAGTATTTGTCGTATCTATGTATAAAGGGTAACGAGGTTTGGTCGTCGCCGAAAAAATGTGGGGTGGATTTCGTCTTCCTTCACATCACTGTCGCATACGAAATCGGTGATCCCCACCCAAAAACACACTGGATAAGCCACAGTATTGGATGTCATATAGACCGTATCAATATCATGTGGGGAGTCCATCGAGTGGTCGAGTCTGTTTGGGCCGTCCTTTTAGTTGCCTTTTCAGTTCCTGTGGACGATGACGACGACGTGTTCTCATCAACTTCGTTCTCCTTTAGGGAACCACAACTTCAGGGCGCTTTGGAATACCTGAGAGAGGGTCAGGACTTAGTCGCTCGAGGGGAATACGAAGAAGGGTGTGATACGATTATGTTTGGTGTCTATTCGGGTCGGAGATTCGTCGAAGCTATGCAATTGGAACGAGAAGAGGAGGATCTAGAACGGATCATGGGTATCCATTGGTTGACTGCCTCCTATGTGTCATGTTCCGAGGCTCGTATTCAAATGGAAGACTGGACGAATGCTCGGAGAGATGCCTGGGCTGCCTGTATGTTATCCCAAAATACCAATCTAAATGCTCTCTATTCTATGTTACAGATTTGTGAAAAGACGGAGGACTTATTTGGTCAACAATCGACATTGAAATCCCTTGAAACTATCCTACAATCGGCAACGACCATAGACAAGAAGAAGGAGGAGGAGGAGGACCCAGGATTGGAGGTGGAAGACTCTTCATGCACCGATACTACATCATCCAAGGATCAACAATGGCGATTCACCTTGGATGAAATACGTCAGAGGATATCCATCGTGGAGACCGCCCTTCAACAAAGAATGAATAATTCATCATGACAACCTACCGTAGCAGTGTGGAGTACTACAATTATCCTCCTTCATCTAAGGGAGATGTGTACCTTGTACAAAAAGAAAATGTGAGACCGGCAGCAAAAGGGATATCACTGGTGGTACCTCTTGTCTTCGCTGGATTTTTTTTGGGGGGGGAGGAAGTCGAATATGAGAATCAACAATTATCGGTTCGTCGGGAGTTAACGATGTGTCCTTCCAAAGTATGGTATGATATCTACTAGATTTACCCCATGTAGAAACGCAAATTTTCATGATCGTTGTTCAAGTAGTCGTCATCGTCCTTCTCCTCCTCCTCCTCCTCTTCCAGACAAGCACCAAGACCGACGCCGCCATACGAAAAAAAGAAAGGATCGTCTAATTCGGATTGTACCACAGTGAACTCTCTGTTTTTGTGAGCCTCCAATCGTTCTTCCTGTCTCATCGGTCGAAGAAGGATATCATCATCATCGTCATCATCACGACCATCCACAGTTCCCAAACTTTCATCTTGGACTCGCCTATGCTGCCTCATCCTCCTCTTCTTCTTCTGAACAGTCATTATGGCTTCTTGTTCCATAGCGTACTGCATGGCATCGTCACTAGGCATGCCGTGATGACTTGAATGGGGACCATGATAGTAATGATGGTGAAAATAATGATGGTGATGATGATGATTTACCGTCGTCCGACCATCTTCGGGATATATGTAGTCGATCAGGCGATGACCACAAAGACTCAAGAACCAGCACAAAAGGTACAGCCAAGCAGCTCCACCACTCGCATATGCTCCTCGAAGCCATGGACAAGACCACATGTCATAGTACCATCCTCCTCCTTCTCCACCACCTTCTGTTCCTCCTAATCCTCCCCCACAAAGAGGTGTCGCTGCGATACAGGAGGATGCTTGAAAGCCACTAGCCAATAGCCATCCAGCAGTACTTCTCTTCCTTCTGCATCTATAACGTGGAATATCATGATGATGATCGGTCCATGGCGATGACGACAGTGGACTGGGACTGAAGGGTCCGAGCAGGAATATCATCGTATCCAAAAGGGACGTTAGAGCGATGGAGATTCCCAGAAGGAAACAGAGCTGTGCAGTAAACATCCATGGATCGGTATCACGATGAATCAATAACGAATAGGTCCTACCAGATTCCCAATAACGGTGACACTGGTGACCGTCCGTTGTGGTGATACCGACAATGTTGATGTCCGTTGGATGACTATGAACGGGTATCCCCGTCGTCGGTAGATCCATCTCCGTCTCATCAACAGATTCTTCGTCTTGTTCGGTCATATTGTTATTGTGTATAACCTTGTCTGACGATGCCGGAAGAGAGAAACGAAATAGGCCTGTACTAGTAGCATAGTTGGTTCGTGGATCACTCTGAAAGATACCACGAACCCATTCCTCTGGAAGTGGCGTCCAAGCAAACCATTCACAGGAGAATCCAGAATAGAGACTACATACAATCCCCATCATTCCCAAAACAAGAATTCGGTGACTATTGGTTCATCAAGGAAACAACCAAACCAAAGTAAGAGTGTGTTTCTGTGCCTCGATCGCAGGAAAACCCAAAAAAGAAGAGGTTCGGTTGGCGTCATTTTGCCATACAATCACTTTACCTACCTCGTCCGTCGATTGCCAGATTTCATCGCCATGACGAAGGATGGCATTGATGATAACGATGACTCTTCGACCTTCTCGTTCCCTTGTGTGTCCATTGGCCAATCCTGTTCCCAATTTCTTTGTGCTTCCGTGGTACCTTTCTGTTTCACAAAGACAGAGAGATATTAAAGAAAGGCAAGAATGTACAGGAACGTCTCCTCGATCAACCAGTCAAGCTGCCGTCGTTCGTTCGTTGAAAGGAAGAAGATTGTGGTGTATGTAAATTCAAATGGTTTCCTTGGCCTGGGATCTTCCACGATGACTGACGCCTATACCATTTTTTCATCAACCAAACCGTTCGAGATACAGTTTTCGGAAGGGTTGGAGAGTCCAAACATAACATGTGACAACCCAATCGTGGCAACCACTTCGACGAACAACGCGGCGACACAACTCACTGGGACACCGTACCAGTACCGGTAGGATTGTCATGTTCTTGTTGACTGCTTGGAAAGCCACCATTTTGTCCTCCTTCAACTTGTTCGTTTCTTTCTCATTTCCGACACCAATTCACTTCATATTGCACGTCCTAGCACTGTCCACTACGAACAGTAAAGGGATACTATACCCCAAGTCGTTCTTGTCACCATTCTCCCCTTGTCTCGTACTAGCTAAGCCGAGTGCGCCCAAAAGGGTGATGGTGGCATGAGAGAGGTTGAAATCGATGGATGAGATGGTTCGACGCAACTGTAACGGTCACGTTTTTTGGTGCCGTTAGTTTTGGCGGGAGGACTGCAACGGAGCTTAAGGGGGGAGGCGGGTGTCACCGCACTTGATGGGTCGGTCGTGGACTCATGCCACCTCCTAACATCGATGTGTCATGGGAACTTGATTCGCCGAGTTCTCACACCGTCATATGTTTCAAGTGGGACCGGAGGTGGCAAATCCAGCCATTACAAAAGGATCGATCGCCATGACCTTCCTTTCCATCACTTGGAGTACCGTACATGAACTACAGTTCTAACAAGAGGTCAACATTTCTTTTGGTGACACGGGGTTACTTTGAAGTGATTTAGTCTTGTCTTGCCTTCTATTCTGCGAGAGAGGGAGCGATGGAAACGTCCGTCATCGAAACAACGAACGATTTGGCCCTTTCTCACCGCCTAAAAGGCTGCGGCCTTTGTTATGGTGGTGATGGTGGTTGTGTCTCTTGATTCATGCTTCAAATCATGAGAATGCTGGACAAACAGTGGTATTTGGGGAGGAGAAGAGATTCATGAATTTCTTCGATAGACCTCCGCAAAGAAAAAAAGAGAACACAGCCGTTTGGCGACACTTGGAGGGAGGGGGAGAGAGGTCCATGATACTTCCCAAGTGGGTGGTAACAGGGTGATGCATATAAATATCTTCGCAAGGCTTGGTGGACACCACACAGACGAGACTGGTGGAGACTTGAGCGAGCGATGTGATAGTGAAAACAAGGAATCAAGGATGGGCATGCAGTGCCACGTGGGGAGTCGCACAAACGAGACATTCACTAAGAGTGTGAAGCCTTAAAGACGACCCTATGCAAGGCAGACTCGTTTGGCAGCAGGTGGTAACCAACCATCATCAGCTAATGCTGGGATGGTGTCCAAGGAGACCACTACCGAGGTACAGTCCGGTGTCACGGGTAAGATGGCTCCAGAGGCCGGAGGAGGAGGAACAACACGGACAGCCGACGATGGGGTGGCACGGAAATGGACATCCACTGCCCGGGCAAGGGCACTCTTCATGCGACTGTTCGCCGCCTCAAGGTCTTCAATAGTCTTTTCGACAGTTGCAATGAAATTCTTCTTTCGGTCTCGTGTCATTTTAGCATGCATCCGATTCCGTTCACGTCTGCACGGCACACACAAGTACGTACGTGGGGGTAAGCAAGTATGTAAGTGAACTTCACACATCCAAGACTGCAAAAATGTTCCCACAATCTCGTTCGACTCGATATTCTTCGGACATACCTTAGACTTTCCAGTTGACTCTGCGTAAGCTGCTTCTGGGTCCCTGCATCATCATTGTAGACGCCAGTCTTCCAGTTAATATGAGATCGACCACCACCAATGTAGGTTACCTTACCGTTGATCCGGAGCTTGAGGGGTTGCGTAGAAACCGACTTGTTTTCTTCGGCATCCGGCGAGGTAAACCTCCGACGCTTCCCACCCACCAACTCCACAATCTCATCTGCATCTTTCGTACAGGCCACCGAAGAAGACGCGGTAGTGGCTACACTTAACAAAGAATCTGTAATGAGATCTTGCTCTTGTCTTTTGTGGGACGAGAGGCCCATTAATATGCTGGCGAGGCTACATTCTTCAAGGCTCTGTTTGAGGACTTCTGCTTCTGCTCGAAGTCCCTTAATACGAGACTGAAGGGCTTCAAGTTGAGCCTTCTTTCGGAGTCGCGTCCGACGGGCGTGTTCTCTGTTTCGTTCCCGGCTCTTGGCGACACGTCGTCCTTGGTCTTCGTCGGATTCACTGCCACTTCCACCGTCCTCATCATCGTCCTCATCGTAGGAAGATGGGGAGATACGGCCTTGAGTCGGGTGTGATTGCTCTTCTACTTGTTGTTGTTGTTGTTGTTGTTCATCTTCGGCTTCAGACACCAATGACTGCGAAGGTTCTGTAATTCCTTGAGGAGATTCCGTTTCGGAAACGACAAAGGACCCACCAGTTCGAACAATTTCTGCCGCAATCAGGGCAGCGTTCGACAGTGCATCGGTATCTGGAAAGGTAATCATAACTGTCTTCAACGACGAGGGCTACCTACACCTCTATAGAAAAAAATGATGATTGACAATGATGACGACAGGGAAGTAATAACGAAGAATGAGAATCCCCTTTCACACGTCTCTACACTTCACTGCGAACGTAAAAACCACGGTGTGTATGAAAAAACAAATTTTTGCAAAGAACAACCATCTGCGGGTGACGTACGTTTTCGACTTCCAATGACTCTAGGGCAGCCGCTGCGACGTTGAGGTGGGTCACGATTGGCCTAATTGCGAATAGGGATTTGGTTGGATATTCCCTCATTCTTAAGAAACGGTCGCTGGTATCGAAATGGACCGTCACTATAGTCTTAAATAAATTCAAGTGCTTCATCCAATCAACTGGGACACCTCCTACAAGAGGCCAGCTGCCGAATCGTTCGCTCTCCTGTCCACCCAGCTTGCATAAGGTCTCACGCCACATGGTGGAAAAGGGAAGACTATGCCCCACCCCTTCGCCTTGAACGAGTGGATCACAGAAAACCAGCTGTCCTAGGTGCGTACTTCAGACACGACCTTTCCGCCTGCACCGGGCGTGCCCATTCTTCGGGACACACACTTTGGAAAATAGGCATATGTATATACACCAAAGGGTATCTTTCCGAGTTCAATGCGGGGGAGGTGCTGGAAGAATGACATGCGCCCCCTGTGAACCCGCCAACGTTGGAGATTCATGCTTGTGTGCAAAGCTGTGATTCCGATATACGCATGGTCGGCTCGATCGGAAGGAATCTGGCGGAGGCGCGCCCCACCAACTTATGTTCAACGGATCCGTCCGGGTCCCTTGTCCCTTGTTTTGTCCGACAAACCAACCTTTCCTGCATACGAGACATGGATACGGTACGACATACCTAAAGATAATTGACTGTGACTGTGACTGGTTTGGATGCATTCCAACATCAGAAGCAACAATCAGTATCCACTGTAGCCAAAGCAGATCTACCACATTCTACTGTGCCCCATAGAGTGGTCGCAAAAGCCTGACAGAAAGAGAGTGTCTGTGACTCCTAGCTTCATTTCACAATTATTAACTTCACACCATCCATAGGCTAGAAGTACGATTCACAAGAAAACGGAATAAACATCTCATCCTATGACAAGTAGTCGGAAATGTACTTCATACTGCTCAAGGGTGGAACGAAATGGAATCCTGGCGTTTCTGGAATCGTCGCTAATTGCTCCACGGCACCACTCAAGGACAGGCACACAACATCCAAATCTCCTCCACCACTACCACCACCCTCTGCCTCCATGGCGGCCTGTACAGCATTATTCGCATCTTCCAACGCCATAAAGAGAGGTAATTTAGCAGTCCCCGTTTCCTCATCTTCCTCCATAACTTCCATACATGCAAACATGGGTACCTGTTGACCCACTGGATTGGTTCCTGGTGGGGCACCAGCTTGTAGGACAGCCTCCAAGGAAGGGACGATGACTGCTTCATCTTTGCACCATAACTCAAAGGCTTTCCCCAACGGAAAGGGGAGGATATCAAGGCCCTCTAGCTTCGTACTGTCCTTGGCTCCATCTAACTCCTTCAGTGCGTCCTTCACGTCGCAGTAGAAGAAGGGGACGGTATACTCGGCATCATTAATGTTCACTTGATAGGCCAGAGGATTGCCCTCCTTGGTTGCGACGCAAAATATCGGAACTCGATTCAAGTCGTCCCTTATAGGGGGCCATCCTTCCATCTCAAAAAGGCCTTTCTTAACGTTGGCTCCTCCCGTGGAAGACAAGGATGATGAGGAAGGTCGGAACGGTGAGGGGAGCCTTCTTGTTCGGGTTGGATGGATACCATTGTTCGGAACCACGTTAAATGCTATGGTCAGTGACAATAAAAGCCCATTTAGTAGTAGTAGACGCTGCAAATGAAATGTCATGGTGGTGTTGCTGGTACCGTACTGGTTTGTGGAGGGAAGACGATGCCATGCCAATCGAATCGAAGAATCCGTGTACGATCCGAACGAAAAAGCGTCATTCGCACTATATCGTATCATAGGTTGGTATCCGGTACTTCCACGTGGCAGCTGAATCGAAGATTGGGCATCAGACGTACGACGGTCGAACGTTATGGAGCTAGCATACGACACTAACTTACAATAAATAACTGAGATCTATTTTACGTGGTCACAGTCGATCTAGTGCTCACACATGGGAGCAGGAGTAGCGCTGATGAGATCCACGGCTAAGCGCTAGGCACCG
>Ga0194115_10004823_pt1 | contig 14274 bp, 22 predicted proteins | sample TA2MahsurfametaG_3_FD_148656 | JGI IMG/M metagenome (GOLD analysis project Ga0194115, IMG submission 148656) | Freshwater microbial communities from Lake Tanganyika, Tanzania - TA2015002 Mahale S4 surface | ecosystem: Environmental > Aquatic > Freshwater > Lake | place: Tanzania: Lake...
CCCCAAAACCCCAAAACCCCTCATTAAGATTAATTAATTTATAATAATTAATTTGAATTTGAATTTATAAATGAGCGACGAAGCAGAGGTTGTGCCTGCCGAGCAAGTTTAAAATTAAGAAGCTGTTGAATAAGTAGCTGCTGATGAAGAAAACCCTGAAATTGAAGAGGGTGAATAAAAAGAAGTTGAAAGTCAAAGGGAAGACAATGTTGATGAAACTTCTGAATAACCTATGACTATGAAGGACTATAGCAACGATGAATGTAAGTTTATTTAAAATTCGTAACGTTTGTTTTCTTTCGCTTCTTGCGCACTTTTTTTTTAAAATTTAAAATTTATTTTATTTGATAGGTATGAATGCCATAATTTTGCATATTGCAGACTCTATAGAATTTTTCTAAAAAGAAAGAGATTGGAAATAAGAACATTACGTTTGGCTTGAGGATTTCTTGCATGATTCAACTAAAACTGTAGTATTTTTTAATTTTAATTTATTAGACAATACTCTTAAAGTAAGCAATGTTACACCACCCCAGTTTTATCAAGCAGAATATTAAAATCCAAGTGATTATTAAGTCGCTTATTTCATGAAAAGAGAATATGACGGTTAACCTATTACTACTTTAGACAGGTTTAATAAATATGTTATTTGCAAGAACCTTATGGGAGACCCATTAGAAGACTTGCTAAAGAAAATGAATGATGAGTATCTTAAGAAACTTCTCAATGATAATGATTGGCCAGATGGTGTTAGACTTGAGTTCTTTGCAAATGTCCATCGCTTTATGGCTTTTCTTAATGAGACTACTTATCTGGCTAGAGGTTAAACATATTTATATATTCCAGAAGAAGATCTGTCTTTAATGAATGCTGTTGTTAAAGATAAAGACTTACTTTAACGTCTAGAAACTACAGTAATATAATGGACTCGTCAAATTAAAGAGCTTGTTTCAAATTAGGATTCTCCTACTAACAATAATATTGAAAGTCCTTTAGATGAAATAGAGTATTGGACCAAACGTACAGAGAATTTACATGTTTTAACTCAACGTTTATAACATAAAGACCTCATGAAAATAATCTTAGTACTCGAACATGCTTCTAGCTCTTACCTACCTGGTTTCAAAGAATTAGAACGTAAAATTTTGAAAGGTTAAGAAGAAGCTAAGGATAACATGACTTTCTTGCAAACTTTATATGAACCTTGCAAAAAGATTTAACAATCTCGTCCTAGTGAGATCCCTAAATTACTTCATGATGTTATGAATAGTGTAAGGATCATTTGGGAGCTTAGCAGATACTTTAGTACACCCGAAAGAATGAAGGGTCTATTGTCTAAAATAAGTAACCAAATAATTAAGAGATGTAGAGCAAAGATTAATAAAGAAGACATGTTAGATGGTAATGTTGAGTAATGTATGGCTGACTTACAAGAAAGCATTGATTGTTGCAAGCAATGGAAAATAATTTGTATCAATTCCTAATAATAAATAAAAAAACATTCATCGAGAAAAGAATGGACTTTAGATGGTGATGAAACTATCTTCGCAGAAAATGAAGCATTTATCTAAAGATGTAATGACCTTATGGATATCTGTGCAGGATAACTACAATTCGCCCTTAAAGGAGCAAAGTAAGTTATGCCTGAATTCGGAGGAGTTAAGGGTAAAGAGTACATAACTTCTTTAGATAACTTAAAAGAAAAGTTTATCTAATATCTATAAAAAATCCGAAATTTGAAGTATGATATTCTTGATGTTAAATAGACCAAATGGCATGAAGATTACGGGCAATAATTTAAAGAGCAAGTAAAGAACCTTGAAATTATGTGGCATCATATTATTGCTCTTGCGTTTAAAAATGTTGCAACTGTTTAAGATGCTGTTGAAATGCTTGAAAACTTTGAATCTTTAGCTAAACGTTAGCTTGTAAAAGATTATGTCCATAAGAAAGCTGCAGAAATGGTCTATAAAATCTTCAAAGATGAGATCAAAGAAGTTGAAGAAACTTATGAATAAAACTAGAAGAGAGCTCCTCCCATGCCTTACTCTCATCCAAAGTGGGCTGGTCTTGCTATTTGGGCCCAAAGTCTTATTATTAGAATTGATAGAGCCAGAAAAGCTATTGATAACCTTTATTTCATTCCAGAATCAGCCATTTCAAAAGATGCTATTGAAAAGTATGATAAGTTAAGAAGTCAACTAGATGGATTTATCGTGAATACTTGCTACGGTAGCTGGAAAGGAGAAACAGAAAAATTTGTACCTGAAGTTATCGATTCTAAATTAGATAATGCTATTCTTATCAAATAAGAAGATGTAATTAGATAAGAATTTCCTCCAGCTCTTAGTGCTAATCCTCTGTTTAAATCAAACAAAACAGGTTTACTTGAAAGTAATTTTGATTCAGAGTTGCATAAGTTGTTAATCGAAGTTCATTATTGGACTAAAATTTAAACTCTAGGTTATATCACTATACCTCATGGAGTTTAAAAGCTTTCGGGAAAACAAGATTAGCTTCGTATTCTTCGAGAGAATGTTATGTTAATCGTTAGAGATTATAATAATATTTAGCATACAATACAATCAAATGAAAGAGAATTATTTAAAGAGCACCTTAGAGGACTTGAAATGACAATAAAACCTGGACTGAATCGTCTTAATTGGAACTCAAATGCTGATAGTTTTGTCTATGGAACTAGAAGTTAATGTAACCATGTATTCATTCAAGTCAAGACTTTTCAAAATTCTGCCTAAGAGATTTAAAATGAGCTAGATAAAATTACAAGCACAACCATAACAAATATTTAGAAGAAATTATATTTATTGACTGAATTTATTCGTTAACAAGAAGACACTCTTAAAGTTAAAGAAAAGGATTTTGTTTTAGCTTTTGAACGAATAATAATAAGATTGATGGAAACTTATGACATCTTTATCAAGTATGATAAAGAAACTCAAAAAGAATGGCTAAAGTTTGTTTCTAAATTAGATGGTGATTTGGAAAGGTCTCTTAAACAATCTGTTAAAAATACTTTGCTTGATCTTGGTAAGTATATCATTGGAGATAAGTAACGACAAGATCTTGTACCTATCTTCAAAGTTTACTCATTGATTGATATTGTTACTTAAAATTGGTATATTTACAATGAACCTTCTCATAGTATATTGAAAACTAGCATTCAGGCATTTATGCAGAAAATTCTCACAACAACAAGAGTAATTCCAAGAATTGAAAAGATTTTTAGAGAAAAACGTTCTATTGTTATAGATAATTACAAAAGAATTCTCGATGCTGCAGATAAAGCTGGCAGCAATATTTCTGCAGCTTTACAGCAATCAGGTTTACGTTCTGATATAAATTATTAGAATCTTTCAGAGGAAGAAAAGGAAAACATATGGAAAAAGAATTGGGAACTTCCCCGTCCTCTTGAAGAAAAACATGAGTACGAAGAAAGAATTCTTAGAAATAAAAAAATTAATCAAAAGATTCTTGAAATTATTCAAGGTATCGAGGCTATTGAGATACCTATGAATCAAGATTGTCAAATTTGGAGTAATCATGAAGTAGTTTCAAATTTAAAGATTATGAACACTGATAGAGCCAAATAAAGAATTTTAAAAGGAAGAGTTGGTGAGCCAGACTAAGACCCAATCATGAGATATATGAAGACTGATGATGATTTACTTGAGCTTATGGCCTAGATATAAAATCATTAAGCTCAAAAACAAGAACATTTTATAGTCTTAGATTGCTCTAAGTTGAAAAATAAACTACAGGAAATAGGTATTGACTTTTAAAATAATATGTATGAGCATTTACTAAAAGAAGCAAAGAATGAATTATATTCTTTAATTGGTGAATTCCGTTCAACTATCAAAGAGTTGAGATAACCTCCTGAAGATTATTATAAGCTTAAATAAAATAGAGATTTGTACGCAGAAATTTAATACAAACTTCCAGAGTATGAGGCAAGAAAAGAACCTATAAAAAAGAAGTTTACATTTATAAAAAATACTGAAAATGATGCTGTTTTGGCTGATTTTACTCAAGAAGATGCAGAAACACTAGCAAGTTTGGAAGACGAGTGGAAAAAATTTAATGATGGCTTAGAAGAAGCATCATCAATTTTATCAAAAGCGACAAATACTTTAAGATAATCTGTTGAAACAAATCTTGATGAATTCAAGAGAGAATGTGATGACAATAAGAAAAATTTCATGGCTTAAGCTCCTTATAATGTTGATAAAAATACTGATAACCAAACAGCTTTTACTAAACTTGCAGAGTTTAAAGGAATCTGTATTGACTTAAGGGCTTAGGAAGAAGCAAACTAGTTTGGTTTAGAATTATTCTCATTTGAAGCTGTAAACTATACACAACTTGCCTTCGTTGAAACCTAAATACAATAACTTCAAGAAATTTGGGATATCAAAAACGAATGGGATAAACAGTGGTAAGAATGGAAAGATGTAAAATTCTACGATCTTAACCTAAATGATTTAGATTTTGAAGCTCTAAATTTCGAAGACCAAATTAAAAACCTCTCAAAAGATGTAAGAGATTGGGGAGTTTTCAATCATATAAGAAGCGAAGTACAGAAATTCAGAGTAACAATTCCCTTACTGATTGATCTAAGACATCCTTCAATGCGTGAACGTCATTGGACAGAACTTCGTTTAAAGATAACAAATTCAGGGAAAGAAGATTTTGATGAGAATAGCGAAGAATTTAATTTGGAATAAATATTTAGACTGAATCTACTTGAATAATAAGATACAATCATTGATCTTGCCGATAGGGCTCAGCGTCAGCTGAAGATTGAAGATGGTCTTAAGTTAATTAGATATACTTGGGAAGAAAGTCCAAAAACAAATTTGGAATTAGAAAGAACTACATCTAAAGCTGGAGCGGATGATGTATTTTATACAATCAGGACAACAGAAAACATCATGGAATTAATTGAAGAACATGGTCTTCTCTTAGGTAACATGAAAAGCTCTCCATTTTATAAAGAATTCGATACTGAAATTGATAAATGGGAGACCAGTATTGGTCTAGTTACTGAAACACTAGAAATGCTCAGTTCTGTTTAACAGAAGTGGAAGTATCTTGAATCAATTTTCCTTGGTCAATAAGAATTATAGAAATAGATGGGTAATGAACATGCTACTTTCATGGGAAATCATCAAGCTTTAAAAATTGAAATGGAGAGAATCAACAAAGACAGAAATGCACTAAGAGCACTTACTGTAAAGGGATTTTTATCCGATCTTGGCAAACTTAATCATAAATTTGAGGATATCCAAAAGAAACTCAGCTAATTTTTAAAAACGAAAAGAGCCTAATTCCCTCGTTTCTATTTCTTATCCAATGAAGATTTACTTGAAATTATTGGTTAAGCTAAAGATCCTAGAGCTATTTAGCATCACATTGCAAAAATGTTTGAAGGTATCCATTCTTTAGAAATTGGAGAATCTTCTGTTGGTCGTGGTAATAAAGCATATGATATTATTGGAATAAATTCAGTTCCAACAGAAAAAATTGAATTCAGTAAAATTGTGAATGTAGATGCTCAATGTGAAATTTGGCTCGAAAAGCTTGTTGAGTCAATGAAAAATGAATTAAAAAAGATTTTCAAAAAATTTTATGATGAGAATATTGGTACACAAAAGAAAGCTGTTGAAAAAGATAAACTTCGTTTGATTAAAGCTAATCTGGGTTAAGTTTTAATTACAGGGTCTTAAATGTAATGGACAATGGAAGTTAATTCTTCTTTAAAACAAGTAGAACTTGGTACGAATCCTTAAGCTTTAAAGAAATCAAAAACTAATTATAGAAAAAGAGTAGATGCTTATGTTGAACTTATTGAAAAAAGTCAAAATATGGATAAAACTACAAGAATCCGTATTGTTTCATTGATTATTATTGATGAACACAATCGTGAAATTATTGAACGTCTCTACTAACAAAAAATTACTACCACTAAACATTTCGAATGGCAACAACAATTGAGATTCAGAAGATAAGAAATTGAAGATCAAGAAAATTTATATATTTAAGTGGATTAAACTGGATGCTCATTTAATTATGGCTATGAGTATTAAGGAAATAATGGTAGATTGGTTGTTACTCCTCTTACAGACAGAGCATACATGACTCTTACTAACGCGTTAAACATGCAAAGAGGTGGAGCACCTCAAGGACCAGCTGGTACTGGTAAAACAGAAACTGTGAAAGATTTGGGTAAAGGCTTAGCACTATTTGTAGTTATATAGAATTGCTCAGATTAAATGGATGTAGCATCATTATCTAGAATTTTTGAAGGTCTTTCTAGAGCTGGTGCCTGGGGATGCTTTGATGAGTTCAACCGTATTCAAGTGGAAGTACTTTCAGTTGTTGCTTAAAAAGTACAAATTATTTTAGAAGCTATTAGAAAAAAAGAGAAAGATACTTCATTTGGTGATGAAAGGTTTCATATTATGGAGGAAACTGGTCTTTTTATCACTATGAATCCTGGCTATGCTGGTCGTTCAGAATTACCTGATAACCTTGCAGCTCTTTTTAGACCTGTAGCAATGATGGCTCCTGATATTAATGCAATCGCTAAAATTACTTTGATGTCTGAAGGATTCAAATAAAATGAAACACTTGCGAAAAAAGTCGTGACTATTTTCGATTTGATGAAAAGATAACTTTCAAAACAAGATCATTACGATTTCAGTATGCGTGCAGTAAAATCAGTACTTAGTGCTTCCGGCAGAATCAAAAGAGAAAGTAGAGAACCAGATGAAATGGTAGTCTTGATTAAAGCTATTAGGGATATGAATTTGCCCAAATTTATCGCAGAGGATGTTGTTTTATTCGATAATTTATTCGAAGACTTATTTGGAGATATGGATGAGCCTCAAAATAACACTGATGAGCTTTAAATTGCTATTGAAGAATCTCTTATCAGAAGGAATCTTTAATTAAATGAGAATTTAGTCGTTAAGATCATGCAATTATATGAATCAGGAGTTACTAGACATGGTAATATGCTTGTAGGACATACCATGGCTGGAAAGACTAAATGTTGGGAAATTTTAATAGATGCACTCAATTAATTAAATGATGAAGAAAAGAAGAATAAAGGAAAAACTGAATAATATTAATACTAAGCGATTAAATATGAAATTATCAACCCAAAAGCTGTTTCAATCGATGAACTATTCGGTTACCTTGATGAATCTGGTCCATAATGGGTTGATGGAGTTTTAGCTGCTGTTTTAAAGCGTTAATGCTAAGATAAAGTTGATCAACGCTGGATGATTCTTGATGGTCCAGTCGACACTCTTTGGATTGAAACTCTAAATTCAGTCCTTGATGATAGCAAACTTCTTACACTTAATAACGGTGATCGTATTGCATTAACACCAAATATTAGATTGTTATTTGAAGTATAAGATTTAGCTGTAGCTTCTCCTGCAACAGTTTCTCGAGCTGGTATGATTTACCTTGATATTGAAGAGCTTGGATGGTAACCTCATGTAACTATGTGGATTTAAAAGAAAAAAGAAATGGGTGAAGATTATTAATCATTTATGAAAGAATTAGTTGAAAAATACTTGAGCAAAGTTTTAAAAGTGAAAAAATTGCATTGTTCAGAATTAGTAAAAACAAGTGAAACTGCCTGTGTTATTAATATGACTTTACTTTTTGATGCTCTTGCAGGAAAGTTGAAGAAAGCTGATGACGAAGATTTTGAAGCTTTCAAAGCTTTAATTGAGAGATGGTTTGTTTTCTGTTTAATCTGGTCAGTAGGAGCTACTGTTGAAGAATAATCACGACGCGAAATTGATCTAATTTTAAGAGATATTGATACATTGTTCCCACATGCCAATACAGTATATGAATATTATATTAATACAGAGAAAAAGGACTTCGCTCCTTGGGATGAGAAGCTACAAGCAAACTGGAAACCTCTACCAAATACCGAGTTTCATAAGATTAGTGTTCCAACTGTCGATACTGTTCGTAATAGGTTTATCGTTAATGCCTTAATGGATCATGGTTCATAAGTACTCCTTGTAGGACACTCAGGAGTTGGAAAAACTGTTTTAGTTGAAAATATTCTGGTTACTCAAAAAGAAAATACTATGCATTTTACTATCAATTTCTCAGCAGGTACTTCTTCTGAAAATACTTAGGCTATTATTGAAAGCGGCTTTGAACGCAGAGCTAAAAATAAGTATAGGCCAAAAAATGCAAAATAAAAAGCAATTTGCTTCATTGATGATTTAAATATGCCTCGTAAAGATACTTTTGGTTCTTAACCACCTCTTGAATTAATGCGCTAATGGATTGATCATGGCTTCTGGTATGACAGAGCAAAGATTATGCCCAATTATATTCAAGACCTCTAATTCCTTTCAGCAATGGGAAAACCTGGTGGTGGTAGAGCAGAAATTTCACCTCGTATTCTTTCTAAATTCCATTTAATTAATTACACAATACCTACTCAATCTAACATGAGGAAAATATTTGAAACTATTGGTATTTATAAATTCTAAGCTTTCGATGATGAAATAAAAAGCCTCGCTCCTGATCTGGCTTTAGCAACTATCAACATTTTTGATATTATTTAGCAATACTTCCTTCCTACTCCCGCAAAAAGTCATTATGTCTTTAACATGCGTGATGTTTCTAAAGTTTTCTAAGGTCTCGATTAGGCTGATAAAAATTTCGCAGAAGGCAAAGAATACATGGTAAAAATGTGGGCGCATGAAACTTTAAGAGTTTTTGGTGATAGACTAAATTCTTATGAAGATCGTGACAAGTTTAAAGCGTACATGAATGATTAAATAGTCAATATTTTCTAACTTAACTATCCTGAAAACTGTACTACAAAAGGAATCGATGCAATCTTTGTTGATTTTATGAATGAAAATCTTCCGGTTTACGATGATGTTCACGATTTTGATAGGCTTAGAGAATTCCTAAATGATAAACTAAGTCAACATAATAACACTCCAAGACTTACTCCAATGAATTTAGTTCTCTTCAAAGATGCAATCAGCCATGTTTGTCGTATCTACCGTATTCTAAGCATTAAACGAGGTCACGCATTCCTTGTTGGTGTTGGTGGTTCTGGTAGGCATTCACTTACAAAACTAGCTGCATATATTTGTATTATGAATGTCTTCTAAATAGAAGTATCTCGTGGTTATGGTCAAAAACAATTTAGAGAATTTTTAAAAGAAATGTATTGTGTTGCTGCATACAGAGGTAGAGGAGGAAGAGACAAACTTAAATCAGTCTTTATTTTCTCAGATAATGATGTAGTTTAAGAATCGTTCCTTGAAGATATTCAAAACATGCTTAACAGTGGAATCGTACCAAATATCTTTACAAACGATGAGCTTACAAAATGTAGAGATGAATTTAAAAGATAGTATCAAAAAGTAGCTTCAGGCCCTGAGAATCCAGATGCAATGAATGAATGGTTCTTTGACTAGATCCGCAATAATTTACATTTATGTATTTGCATGAGTCCTATTGGATAAGCTTTCCGTGATTATTGTCGAATGTATCCAGCTTTAATCAATAATACTACTATTGATTGGTTTATGGGTTGGCCTGATGATGCTCTGTTTGAAGTGGCTTAAAACTTCATTAAAAAAATGAATTTAGGCAAGTAATATGAAATACCGCTGTCAGAATTAGCTGCTTTAGCTCATCGATCAACAACAGAGCAATCAGATATAATGTTCAAATAATTAAAAAGAATATTCTACGTCACTCCAACTAATTATATAGAATTGTTAAAAGGTTTTTCTCAAATAATTTAAGAAAAACGTAAATAAGTTGATAATCAAAGAAATAAACTACGTAATGGTCTTTCTAAATTAGATGATGCAAAATTTTAAGTAGAAAAAATGTCAGCAGCTTCTGAAATAAAAAGAGCTGAAGTCTCAATAAAAACTAAGAATGCAGAAGAAACTATGCTAATTGTAGCAAAGAAATAGAAAGCAGCTGATGAAGAGACTTAAGAAATTCAAGCAACAACTGTAAAAGTTGATAAAGAAAAAGAAGAAACACTACAGTTAGCAGCCGAAGCTGAAGCCGAGCTTAAAAAAGCTGAACCTGCATTATTGAATGCTGAAGCTGCTATTTCTCAGTTAGATAAGCAATATATAGCTGAAGTCAAGTCATTCACAAGTCCTCCTCCTGCAGTAGGTTTAGTAATGTCTGCAGTCATGATTGTTTTCCAAAAAGATCCAAGTTGGGCAACAGCTAAAAAGGAATTAGCTGATTCCAGTTTTATTAAAAAGGTAACTGAATTTGAAAAAGATAGTATCAATGCCGCTACTTTAAAGAAAATTGAAGGTTTCACCAAAAGAGACGATTTTGATGTAGTAACTATTACAGGTATTTCCAAAGCTGCTGGTGCTCTTTGTCTTTGGGTTCGTTCACTTGAAGATTATTCTAAAGCTTTGAAGATTGTTGCTCCTAAACGTCAAAGAAAAGCATATGCTGAAGAATAACTCAAAAAAAAGATGGAGATTTTAGAAACTTTAAAGGCTAAATTCGAAAAGACTGCTTAAGAAGTAGCCTTCTATGAAGAATTATTAAGAAAGACTCAAGAAGAAGTTGCCATATATCAAGCAGAACTTGATGATCTTAAAGCTAAAATGGAACGTGGTGATAAACTCATTACAGGATTATCAGGAGAAAAAGCTCGTTGGGAAACTACGCTTATTTCATTAGATGCAGAATTCGATACACTTATTGGTGATAGTATCTTGGCATCTGCATTTATGAGTTATTGTGGTCCATTTCCATCCGAGTTCCGTGATGAATTAATCAGTTTTTGGATGTTAAAAGTTTAAACTAGTGAAATTCCTCATACTTTAAAATTTGATTTTTCATCATTTATGGCAACTGATGCCAAAAAGAGAGAATGGCAAGAAAAAGGATTGGCTACTGATAAGTTCTCAACAGAAAATGGAGTATTTGTTAGTTAAGGTCTTCGTTGGGCTTTGAATATTGATCCTCAAAGTTAAGCAATGAATTGGATCAAGTAAATGGAAAGAGAATAATTAATAATTGCAGATTGTAAGAGTGATAAATATTTAAAAGAAATTGAAAAGGCGATCATTCATGGCTAAAAAGTTCTTATGGTTGATGTTTCAGAAGTTTTAGATCCAGTCCTAGATAATGTTTTAAACAAAGCTGTAACATAAAATGGTCGTTCCCTCAGTATAAAATTTGGAGATAATGAGATCGAATATAATAAAAACTTCAGACTTTATATCACAACAAGAATGAGCAATCCTCACTATACTCCAGAAGTTTCTTGCAAAGTTACTTGTGTAAACTTTTCGGTTAAAGAATCTGGACTTGAAGACTAATGTCTTGGAATCGTCGTTCAGTCAGAAGTACCTTCTTTGGAAGCAAATAAAAATACTGAGATTCAAAAAATTTCTAAAGCAAAAGCAACTATTAAAGAACTTGAAGATAAAATTTTATAATTATTACAAGAATCAAAAGTCAATCTGTTAGAAGATGTTACTCTTATCGATACTTTGAACGCTTCAAAACTTACTGCTGATGAAGTGAAATAATCATTGGAAACATCTGAAATCACAATGAAAAGAATTGAAGACACCCGTAACTTGTTTAGAGCTTGCGGTCGCTAAGCTGCTATTCTTTTCTTCGTCCTTAATGATATGAATAAAATTGATCCAATGTATCAATTCAGTCTTGACTGGTATAAATCTGTTTTCTCGAAGTCAATTGAAGAAAGTAAAGTTGATCTTTAACAAGATAGACAAGGAGTTATCAATAAATATCATGCCAAACATGTTTATAAATTAGCTTGTCGTTCTCTATTCGAAAGGCATAAACTACTTCTTTCTATGTAAATGCTTATCAAGTTATAATTAGATCAAAAAATTATCAATCCAGAAGAATGGAACTTCTTCTTAAAAGGAGGACAAATTCTTGACAGAGTTGGAATGCCAGAAAAGCCAAAACAAGATTGGATTTCTTAATAGACTTGGGATAACTTATATTGCTTAGAAAAAGAGTTACCTGAAGTATTTACAGGCATAACAAATGCTTTAGCTTTAAATCATAAAGAATGGTAAAGATGGTATCTATCTGTGAAGCCCCATCCTCCAGAGCAAGCTTAACTTCCTGGTGAATGGGAGACTAAATGTGAAGATAGACTCAAGAAAATGATAGTACTTCGTTGTTTCCGAACTGATAGAGTAAATTTTGCTATAAGAAACTATGTTGAAAGTTACTGGAAAAAAGAATTCGTTGAAAGCAGGCCAACTATTTTGAAGGACATCTTTGAAGAAATTAAAGGCCCAAAGGAACCAATAGTTTTTGTATTGAGCCCAGGAGTTGATCCGACATCAAGCCTTTAGAAGCTTGCCGAGGAAAAAGGATTAAAGTTGGATTCAATTTCAATGGGAAAAGGTTAAGAATAAAAGGCAAAAAGTATATTAGAAGAAGCTGCTCAATATGGTAACTGGGTATTTTTAGCAAACTGCCATTTGTCAATTAGCTTACTTCCCGAATTAGAGACTTTAATTGACTAGATTTACAAAGCTTACGTGAATGAGAACTTTAGAATTATTCTTTCCGCTAATCCTCATCCTGATTTCTCAATTTCTTTATTATAGAGATCAATTAAAATTACTTAAGAGCCACCAAGAGGAATCAAATCAAATATGCTTAGACTTTACGGAGCCAAATCTTTATTTACTAGTGTTGAAGCCGATAAAATTTTCAGAAAAGCTGTCTTTGGATTATGCTGGTTCCACACTATTTTGATTGAACGTAAAAAGTTTAAGTCACTTGGCTGGAATGTTGTTTATTCATTTAATGATTCAGACTACTAAGTTTGTGAAGATCTAATAGCTTAATATACTGGCAGAAGAGGCGATGATGGTAAACCTTAAGCTACTTATGATAAGAAAGAAAAAATCCCTTGGTAAGCAATATAATATTTATTCGCTGATGCTAACTACGGTGGACGTATTACTGATGACAGAGATCGTCGTCTTATTAAAGTGTATGCTCTGGAGATATTCAATGACAATTTAATAAGTAATGATAGATGGCGTCCATATGGAACTGAAGAAATGAATTACATTTATCCTTTTGATGAAGTTAATTAAAAAACTCAAAATCCTGTCGAACTATTTACTCCATAATATTTCTTTGAGCAAATTAGTACCTAAATGGATGATATAGACCTGCCAGCTGCTTACGGATAACATATTAATGCTGAGATTACTTCTTAAATTCTTGATGCTTCTGAATTATTGGGTTCAATTCTGGCACTTACACCTTAAAAGGTTGCAGGCGGATCCGAATCAGGAGGTGGGGGCTCACAAACAAAGCTAATTTTAGATCTCAAAGAGAAAGTACCAGAATTGATTGATTTTTATGTTTTGAGGAAGAAATTAGACTTAAAATATAATCCATTGCATGTAGTATTGTCTTAAGAAGTGCAAAGATATGCAATTTTGATTAAATAACTTAGAAAAGACTTAGATATGCTTGAAAAAGGTATTGCTGGTCTTTAGGTTATCTCTCCAGAAGGTGAATAAATTTTGAATTCTCTTGTACTAAATTAAGTACCTGTGGCTTGGTCTTTTGCCTATTTCAGTATTAAGCCTCTTTCAAATTGGTTCTAAGATTTGAATGCTAGATATGACTTTTTCAGAATTTGGGGTATGAAAGGAGATCCTTTCCATTATTGGATCGGGGCTTTTACTTATCCAACTGGCTTTACAACTTCACTTCTTTAGAGATACAGTCGTAAATCTCAAAATCCTATTGATAAACTCGAATTTGATTTCATTCCGAATCAAAAAGAGATGAATGAGATAACTGAACATCCAAAAGAAGGAGCATTTATTTCAAGATTATATTTGGAAGGTGCCAGCTGGAGTATAGAAAAGATGGCATTGTAAGAGCCAGAAGTTATGGAACTAACTTGCCAAATGCCTCTGTTACTATTCAAACCAATTGTAAAGAGGACAAAATAATTACCTAATATGTATTCGTGTCCTTGCTATGTATACCCAGTCAGAAAAGGAACAGTTGATAAAGACTCTTTCATGTTAAATATTGAAATCAAGAGTGGAGATTATCCTCAAGATTTTTGGATCAAACGAGGAACAGCTATTCTTATGTCATTGTCTGTTTGATCAAAAAATTATAATTTATATTATTATAATATTTTAATTTTAATGGGGTTTTGGGGTTTTGGGG
>Ga0194115_10004826_pt1 | contig 14271 bp, 16 predicted proteins | sample TA2MahsurfametaG_3_FD_148656 | JGI IMG/M metagenome (GOLD analysis project Ga0194115, IMG submission 148656) | Freshwater microbial communities from Lake Tanganyika, Tanzania - TA2015002 Mahale S4 surface | ecosystem: Environmental > Aquatic > Freshwater > Lake | place: Tanzania: Lake...
TTTGGAATCATTCACTGGAGAAAGTCTCCGGAATGACTTGGATGATGTTCTCTTCAGCCTCGTACTACTCTTGTAGCGGACAGTACCACCCAAAGTCATTGTGCAAGAAGGGGGCAGAAAGGATGCACTCGCGGCAGACCGTACTAGTACCGTCGGTCGGAAAATCATTCCGTCTACTCGACGAGTATGGAAGGGTCGAATCTTTTGATTAGGACTGTGAGCGCTGTTACGTTCATCGTCGCGATTGTTGATGTTATTGTTGCTGTCGTTGTCATTATTGCCACTTCTGGTGCAGTCGTCGCCTATAGTCCAGCAAGAGATCGGTCGTATATTCCACACTCGTCGTCGTATCATGGATTTCAAGGTAGAGGAGAGTGTCACATTTGACGTCGTCATCTTCGCTGCTGCTGCCGTCGTCGTCATCGTCATCGTCGTCTTCGTCGTCGCCAGTATCAACATGTTCCGTTTTCTTCTGATACTCCACTTTCACATGTGGATATCATCCACGACACATGAGTTCTTTTTTGTGAGGCTGTGTTGGTGGGAGAGCCATCCGTCTTCGTTTGGTTTTTTGTTGTGTGGTCAAGTCTATATGGGGGGACACAATCTTCTTTGGGGTGGAGAGGTGGGGGGTGGGGGAGACTGGAAAGATCTATTCGGGCGGGTCGTCTGACAGACGCTGTCGTTGATCGATTCTCCTTCTCGGTTTCCAATTAACTAGCGCGATTCTCAGCATATGGCGTATAATTCGTTCGAGGGAAAGAGAAAGTGTAGTGTTATTTAATATCGCGGATGTCTATCGCTGGTAAAGTGTCCGGAGGAATTATTTTGACACTTTCCAGTTGAACACCCAAGGCATATACTACAATGCGGGGTATGGGGATCACGACGTTTCATATGTTTGAAAACTCCGACATAGTTCAGGAGTCGCTCAAGGAGGAGAGACGATGAATAAATAAACCCACCAAGTTGAAAGATATACAATTCCAATATTACATGTTACTGGTACAGTGAATAAGGTGATTCCTGCATCCCATACAATTACATTTGCCAATAGCTTTAAGGCTTTCGAACTAGTATGGTTGAGAAAGGACGTTGTTCTGTGGCATGGGATGTGATGGTGTTTGTTCCTGTGGGGGTTGTTGCCATGTCATCATCGGGACGAAGGATGCTGGTTGGAAGGAAAAGCCAGCCGAATGTCCGGCTGCGACTGCCGCCTGTTGCATGGCAAGGGCAGTCATCGTATCGTTATATGTTTGGGAGGAATTCGTTCCCATGGTGGGGGGAGTCGTCGCAGCGGCAAGCGCTGAGACACTTAAACCCGGAATCTGTTGCATCCCCTTGACTGCCTGTTGCATCGCCACAGCAGCGGCTTGTTGAAAGTTCGCCATTGCCTGCATCGTCGCTCCAGGTTGCATTGATGGCATACTTAGAGAAGAATCCTGTCTTGGGCTTCTGGGGAGAGGAGGGACAGTATGTGTCGTATTATTCATGCTGTGAGTACTGGCAAGACTCGCCACTGCGGCAGCGAATCCTTGGCTTTGGAATGCATCCGTCTCTGACTTCTCGTCCTTGACTTGGGTCATCGATGGAAGAGAAGGAGGGGGGTTATTCGCAGCCTTCTGGGCTTCGATCTGTCCGACTTGGGCACGGGCATTCATCATCAGACGTTGGAGGTCGTCATTCTGTTGCTGAAGGACGCCATTGGAACGGGAGAAGAAGATGACACTTCGTTGAAGCTCTTCAATCATGACCTTCTTCCGACGACGGGATTCACGAGCTGCCTTGCGGTTTTGCTCTAAACGGATTTCCCTTGCCTTGGAGATCGGTCCACGCTTGAGGAGTCTTGATCGAGAATCATCGTTGTCTTCTCCATCGTTGATGCCGTTGACATCAGTCGTAGTTTTGGGGACTTTCGATGAGGAGACCTCGTCGGTCGGAAGATCTTGATAGGTTTCGAGTTTACGCTTGAGTTGTTGTTCTGGAATGATCGACATGGTACTGTAACGTAGCGTTGGAGGGAATTCTCGATGGGATTGTAAATGGGGAAGAGGATTGTGAGAAAAATGAGGTAAACAAGATCGACGTAAATGAATGAATGTGTCGTCATGATTTCGTCACCAATTCATAGTTTTCCATGTCGTATCGTGACGAAATCATGACGTCGCGTGGTGGGGTACCAATCCGAACCCATTGCACCCTCTGTTTTTTAGATTTCTCCATCCTGAAGAGTCTGTCATAGTTACGAATATACAGGAGAAATTGTCGCATCCCTTCGAAGATAACTGGAGACGGCAAGATGGAAACATGGAAACACTATCGAACGGATAGTCTTGCACGATGTGGCAAAATGGGAACTCTCGGTCCTTCTGACGTAATTCGGTGATTCTCCGATACATTTTCATTGGTTACCGGAAAATATGCCGAAGGAAAGTGTTAAATAACAACAGGACTCAGAATCCCTTCATCACTTTCCCGGCCCGACACCCGGCATGTTTTGAGAACGCTAACATCACAGATCGTTTTCTGTTCTATGAACAAGACCATTTATTTCCATCAACCGAATCGACCAAACCGTCACACCTTCCTTTCTCTTTATATGTCATCATCATGACATTCGATCCTCTATTCCTCAGTGCCGTTGGATGTGCCGCCTCCATGTTCCTTAGCGCTGCCGGTTCGGCGTATGCTTCCAGCCATTCCAGTGTCTACGCGATGCGTGGGTCAGGAATGCAAGGATTTGTTCCTATCGTCATTTCTGGAGTTTTGGCTATCTATGGGATCATTGTATCCATCGTAATGGCATCGTCATTCAGCGACAGTATGACTCAATTGGAAGGTTATCGCAACTTGGCGGCTGGTCTGTCGGTAGGATTCGCTTGCCTTGCGAGTGGCTTTGGAATGGGGACGTTCATCAAGGAACTCAATCTTCACCATGCCCCTCCCTCTAGTTCCCTGTCGGCGAATGGCTCAGAGAGTGAACCCCTAATTAGACAGGAGCGAAGCCATGCCACTCCCGTCAACTTCATCTACCTCTGTATGTGCATGACCTTCTTGGAAGCCATCGGTCTCTACGGTCTCATCGTAGCACTCTACTTAATGGGAGGATTCTTTTAGAGGTCATAGAGGACTCATCGATCGACTAGCAAGGCATCGTCAATATGTACCGTCAAGACTTCTACCCTATCCGTTCTCTCGAACGAGGTCAATTATGTATCAATCGCAACTGCATAGTATCTATATCATCTGATTGATCTTAAAAACGATTTTGGATCTGTTTTTCAAATAGGCCTTTTTTCTCATTTTAATTTATTCCTTACCCTCCATAGGATGCTATTTTGTTGATTTCATGCTGAGCAACAAGGTATCTGACGCGGGATGGCACTCGTTGCCCCTGGGTCCGTAGGGAGGTCTGTTTCCGTGGTGTATGCCGCAAGGACCAAACCAACAGCCTCAGGAATACCTATACGAGACATGTTCTCAGTCCGCAAGTCGATTGACCGCTCGATCGACCTAAACAATCAAATTGACAGGTGCCTTGCGGTCGTCATTACATCGGGCAAAGGAATGTTATTCGAGGAACGCTCGGTAAACGACGAGGATATCGTCTAGCAATACGTTATAACTGCAAATATCGATAGTATCCCTTTCCGATCAACAACCGAATGCTTCTACTGTTCTCGCTGACTGTGTGAGTGAAATGCTATAGCTAGGCGTTGAGATCGTGAACAGTCACAGTCAACAGTCAACACGAACACAATCATGGTATGCTAGTACATAGCCATGATATGCCCTATCACTGTCATGCGTAAAGATCATGGACCAGGAACAGGCGAGAACCGCTATGCGCGATCTGATCCCTATGTTTGATTCGTGACTCCGATCAATGGCGCGTTTTGAGAACGTAAATTCCACAGGTCACCACTTTCTGTTCTCTCAATACCATTTGTTATCATAACTCGAATCCACCAAGCCGTCACACCTTCCTTTCTCTTCATATGTCAGCATCATGACATTCGATCCTCGATTCCTCACTGTACTTAGCTGTGCCGCCTCAATGATCCTAAGCGCTGCCGGTTCGGCTTATGCTTCCAGTCATTCCAGTGTCTACGCGATGCGTGGATCAGGAATCGAAGGATTTATTCCTATCGTCATCTCTGGTGCCTTGGCTCTTTACAGGATGATTATATCCATCGTAATGGCATCGTCATTCAGCGACAGTATGACTCCGTTGGAAGGTTATCGCAACTTGGTGGCTGGTCTGTCGGTTGGATTCGCTTGTCTTGCAAGTGGTTTCGGAATGGCGACATTCATTAAGGAAATCAACCTTCATCATGCCCCTCCCTCTAGTTCCTTACCGCAATATGGCTCAGAGAGTAAACCCCTAATTAGACAGGAGCGAAGCAATACCACACCGGTGGACTTTAACTACCTCTTGCCTTGCATGACCTTCTTGGAAGCCATCGGTCTCTATGGTTTCGTCGTAGCACTCTACTTGATGGGAGCTGGTAGCATTCTCTTCAGGGAGTCATCGATCGACTAGCAAGACATCGTCGATACGTACCGTCAGACCCTCTAACCTATCCGTTGTTTCCTACTCTGGCCTATCCGTTGTCTCCTTCACTAGACTATCCGTTGTCTCCTACGCATAGTACCTTTATCATGTGATTGGTTGCCTATACAATGTTACTTAGACAGAACAACCTGGGCCACTTTCAGAACGATTGTTGATCCGTACAGGTCGTCGAAAACACTAATTCTTCGGAGTCTAGAAGTATTCGTCTACCTCCATAAATCCAGACTTTGTTGGTTTCATGCTAGGCAACCAAGGGATCTGACAAAGGACGACTTGTCCCAGAATTATTGAGTTGGGAGGGAGGTCCGCTTTCGTGGGATATGCCGCAATCGTCAAACCAACATCACCTGGAATGTCGACCACTAAGAATTTTCGTTCCGCAAATCGATTCGCTGCTCGATCGACCAATACAATCAAATCGACAGGTTCCTTAATCACTTCCGGTAAGGGTACGTTTAATGAAGTATGTTCGGCGATAATGACGACGGGATCTTCTGCCGATGCTACTACATTACTCCCCTCAATTGCTACAGTCCCAAGCTGAGGTCCATCAGGATCACTAAAGTCATACGTCCATTGTCCTGGCTCAGGAGAAGGTTCTGATTGTACTGCAAGAAATTCATCTTTTGTCAAACCAGGATAGGCTCCAGCGATCTAATGAGAAAACTTGTTAGATGAACAATTGATCATTCCCACCTCATACTTGGATAAATGCGACGCGTGAAAACCTGGAATTCTCTTTTTCCTTTATTGCGGCTTACCTGAACGATACGTGGAGAATAATAATCTTGATCAAGCTGCCTCAATGGAAGAAAGCATGAATTTTGTCCATGGACACTCCCCGATACTGTGGATGCTTGTAGGCTCAGTGACGATGGTCGAGGAATGTGTAGGCCGGGAAGCCATGCTTCCACCGTCACCGTGATGGCGACGGCATACATAAACAGGTTGGAAAATGTCGTTCGGCTCATTTCACTTCTCCAAGTGATATCTATATGGATGATAAAGAGTAGGGGATACACAGATCTTCTCTGTTCGGTGGAGTTTCTGAGGGCGTGTCGTAGTAGGCAAGACGAGGTAAGAGTGTCATCATCCCACTTGTTCGATGCTCAGAGACGATGATGGCCCCCCCCCTGTTGGTGGCAATCGTCTGATTCCGCGTGCGTGAGGGATGTGCTTACACGTGGAATCCAAAAGTAAGGCGTCATTCACTCTTTAGGCTATGGGGTTGGACCTCACTTTGTCGGGGACTGTATAATTCCCCCTGTCAAAGTTCAAATTTCTAGAGTTCTACATTTAATGAAATGGGTATGCCCCCTTTTTGAACCTCCGATTGCCAACATTCTAGGGGATAGATTCGGGTAGAAGTTGGCTTACGTTTTCTGCATCCAATCTCGTTTGGTTTACGCATCCCGCTCATGATGGCAACACAATCGTCGAAGCGGATCTCGTAAGCGCAAAAGATACCCATGACAATCATAGCATCTCCACCACCACCACTTGATGATCCAAGTTGTTCGGATCCTCTAGAATGTCCTCCTCTTCGTTGGGGGATGTTAGGTTGTGGTCGAGTCTCTCATGATTTTACACAAGCTTTGAAACATCTACCGACTCAGACAGTTGTCGCCTGTGCCGCACGGAACTTGGAGAGTGCCAAGGAATTTGCTGACAAACATGGAATCCAAAATTGTTGTACGTGAGAATAGAATGACGGTATGGATCTACGATTTTGCAAGTTCCGGGTGTATCGAACAAGTCAACTTACTCTCGAACAATCGTTTAACTTCATTTCTTTCGCTTTAGATGGCAACTACGACGAAATGTTAGCCAATGAGGATGTCGATATTGTATACATTGGAAATGTCCATGCATTTCGTAAGGAAACCGTCACGAAATCACTAACGGCGAACAAGCATGTCCTCGTCGAGAAACCGTTTGCTTGTAGTGTAGAAGATGGGGAACAGTTTATTGCGTTGGCGAAAGAGAAGAATTTGTTCATTATGGAAGGGATGTGGACACGATTCTTCCCTGCTGTCCAGAAAGCTCGAGACATGATGGCTGGTGTGGGACCTGACGATGTATCGATAGGGGATATTGCCCAGGTATATTCAGATTTCAACTTTTATGCCGCCGATCATGAAGATTATCCAACATCATTCTTCTATAATCGGAAACTTGGTGGTGGCGCTGCTCTGATTATTGGTCCATATCCGATTGCATTCGCTACGATGTGTTTCAAAAACCCTCCTGATTCAGTAAAAGTCGTAGGTCAGAAAGATGAGGCAACGGGTGTAGACATTCAAGGCGCGATGATCCTCTCCTTCCCTCCTACTGGTCCAGAGCATGATGGAAAGTGCCCCAAGTTACCCGGGTACGTATGATCGGAGTCAAATTACTGTACATGATCTGTAGGATGTTTCATTTGACAGAGGCTAATATTTATCTGGTTCCCCGCCCACCAATTGATCTCCTATCGAAAGTGCGGGCTTAGCATCCTTGAGTTTTGGTATGTGTGGTGAGACATCGGAAGAAACTCAGATTGTTGGGAGTAAGGGTCGACTTAAGATTGAGACGCCGAGTCACTGTCCGACAAAGTTAAGTGTATCAATCAAGGCACATGGTCGAGGCCATGTTGCTATGGATGAGACGTATGAATATCCGTTGCCGGACGATACAGAAGAGATCAAGGCGGCCGGTGGATACTTTTATCCCAATTCTGCTGGATTCATTTACGAAGCCGCCGCAGTTGCACGATGCATTGCATCGGGGAAAACAGAAGCTCCACAAATTACATTATCCGAAACACTTCAGAATTTGCGTTTAGTGGAAGAGGTCCGTATTCAATTGGGCGTGAAGCCCATTGAGGAAGACTAATCACGCATTCGTTCTCATATATCCGAAAACGATAGGATTGTCTCGGCTTTTCCCTGGGCTTTCCCCTCGTATATAGCTACTCCTTTAGATCTTTTGCCTTTACTGTGTTGAGAATTTTCTTTACTCCCGACGTAATCCCGACTTCCTTCATATCACAATCGCGCATCCATCGCACTTCTCTTCCTTCGTCCGTTATCCATTCCTTTACATGTAAAGCACTAGCAGGTGCATCGATAGTAACAGTCTCGAGCCACATATTATGTTTGACATGACTAAAGATATGCTCCAAGGGAGTAGACTGGAGCAACTTTCTTTCATAATCAATAGGTGACCATTTTGGTTCTCCATTCTCGAGAATCATTTCAAGAAATTCGGTCAAGGTTTTGCCGTGTTCCACTGATTTAGGAGAAGAAGAAGAAGATTTTCTTTGTCGTTTCTTTGGACTATCGGATTGTCCTTCTTCAGAACGTTTCACACAAATGGATGGAAATTCCCATTGACCTGCTAGTAGACCCTTGAATGGTCGTCGGATGAGTAACCACCATAGTTCGTTTTCGTATCTTGTGGAAATTACACCGACCATTAAATCTTCCTCCCGACGTGCCTTCTTGGGTGGGTCCATGGGAAAGATTGTATGTCCTATTCGCATCGCTTCATCCTCACTCATTTCAGCATGGATAGATTCCTCCAATCTTTCCAAAATGGTTTGTACTCCATCTTGATCACAAATGGGACATGAAGATTTCGCTAGTGATACTAGGTTGGAACAATCTTCGCCCCGTCGTTTCAACAAGGAATGGTAACCTTTTGCAATACGAGTCGAAAAGTAGAATTCCTTGAGTGGATCCCGAGGATCAAGACCTGTCCCGGATGGTGAACAGTAGGTAGCTCCTAATTCCATCAGAGCTTGATTGATATCCCCAGGATGTTTCGAATCTTGAATGAGTTGTGTCGCTAGATCCCATCCCAATTTATCCTTGAGGATCGGCGCCTTGATATGATTGGCAATGCCAGTTAGACGACTTAAGACACGACAAACATTCCCATCGACGACGGGGACTGGAACATGAAAGACAATGGAGGCGATTGCGGATGCTGTATACGGTCCGATCCCTGTTATTTTTAACAATCCATTCACTGTCTCTGGTAATTTTCCATCATATTCCTTCACGACGAATTGTGCACCCTGATGTAAGAGTTTCGCTCGTCGATAGAATCCTAATCCAGCCCAATGAGAATTCACTTGATCTTCCGTTGCGAATGCTAAATCATGTACAGTCGGAAAGGATTCCATCCATCGGATCCAAAAGGGGATAACTGCCTCTACTCGTGTTTGTTGTAACATAATTTCACTCACCCATACCCCGTAGGCGGAAATGGGAATACCAGAAGTCGAAACAGTTGTCGTTGTAGAGGTATCAGTAGTAGTCTCAACTGTTGGACTTTTGGTAGCTTCCACTATCTTGGCTTTTTTCGTCGGTGGGAAGAAGGAAGTAATCTTTTGGGATGGATTTTGTTTTGCTTTCCTCATCGATCTCGTCGTTGTTGTCGTCGTTGATACGGTTGACTCTTCTTTCTCCTGCGTCTTCTTCTTGCTCTTCGGATGGCTAGTATTGATTCCAGCCGTACTTCCATCATAGGGAGGTGGATCACCTCGCCAAGGGAGTTTACGACGATTTTTGTAGTACCATGAAAGTAGGCATTGTTGAATTTCGGCTGCCTTCTCCGGATCAAACTCATGGAAGGATAGATCCGAATGTGACACCCAATTTTTCAAGAGTTGGATATCATCATCATTGTGATTATCATCTTGCGTTTCCCTTAAGGTCGTCTTCCCTTTCGTTCCTTTCGCTGCCGATGAGACGAAGGCGGGACGACCCATTGTGGTTGCGTACCACGAACGACGAGGTTGTTGCAAGGATCGAAAATAGACCAACGACGTCGCAAACCATGTAGTAGTAGCCACAATCAGGATGAAGAACTGTAAATTTACAACGGGAACAAAGATGGATGGCCTTTCTCTCTTCATTCACAGTAGATAAAATGGTCAGATACGCGTTGCATGTCCAGGGAAAGGCAACCATAGCTTTCTATTGTGAAGCATAAGATGGTGGTGGAGACGAATCTACACACCACCGAGCCGCGAAAATGATCAGTGGAAAACAAATACATGTTCTACCAAAAAGTAATTTCAGACATACGCTTTTTCGGGAAGTTCTAGATTCCGTTTGCTGCATGGGTAACGCTAAACCCGATTTTGGCGCGAAAATCCAGCGATGACGCGCAAAACAACCGAAGAATTTTGCCGATGGTGAAGAAAAGGATAACCCCACCTTCAACATGCCGTCCTGTAGGAGTCGCCCTCAATCACTCTCTGTTCAGTCTTCCCCTTCACCATCGTCCATGGGAACTTTTCGAACAAGGAAAGGTAGTCTGGGGGGAGGGTGAATGTCGTCTGTCACGACGCCGATCGCCACTAAAGGCGTCTACGAAGAAAAAGGGAGATCCTGCTTCTAATCATCTAGTCTCATCGTCGATGGCGGTACTTATTGGACACACTGCGGTGGCTGCGAACGAACGGTGGATGGCATTTTGAAGGGAGGCAAGAAAAAAACGTCTGTAGAGGCCTCGAAACAATAGCCTACGAAGAAAAATGATAGTGTGTTGTAAGGAGCCAGTCTTTGATGAGTAGGGTTGGTACTCTACCAACTCAACGAGGAAGATAGTAACAGCGAGAAGGTGGATGATCCCGCTTCCGAAGCTCCTCTACCACCACAACCAGCCTCTGGACCTAAGGAGGCAGGAAATCGAACTGCAAAAGTCCAAGCCTCAGGATCAAGCTGATTGCCCTGGAGAAACCATATTTCAACACTATGACAAAGACAACATCAACCAAAGCAAGATCGAATCGTAAAACCATGCTAGCCAATGTGTTGGAAGAACTTGGGAGTCTCCACACTAGCGGTTCTAGTCAGGAGACCAAGAGTTGATCATCGTGGATGTCAGGCGGGAATCAACACGGGTGATAGCGATGAGAACCATGTGGAAGTCATCAATGTCAATGAAAAATCACCAACGTAACTTCAGATCTCTGCACCCAGTACCAAAACTAGAACTGGTACCAATGCAGGAATCGACACTAAATCTGGAATCGTTATTAAAACTGGAGCTGGGACCACCAGGACTGGCGCTGGAACCAAAACTGTCGCTGGTACCAAATCGGACTCGGTATCACAACTGAAGCCGGTACCATGCGTGCAAGAGTTCCCCCTCAAGCTAGTTTCCATGACAGAATCACCTTCAATAGCTTCCATAGCGTCCATATCCTGTCCATTTCGATATCGCTGATGCATGTCCTCGAAGCCTGGTACGATGTTAAACCTCGAAGGAACCACCGGCCAGGCGCTCAGTCCTTGATCTTACTGAGGAATTCATATTCGAATGGCAACGACGGGAAAATGAAAGTGAACAGTAACAGTAAGTACGGTATGCTGGTATTGGAGTGCGATGGTTTCGGTATGCAGCCATGGAATAGGAGGAAAGATGTTAGCATTGCATTTTTCAATTATTAGCAACCCAAAATCCGCCTTTTAAGGCACTTTCGCTCGAGTGGTCTAGGGGTTATGACGATCGCTTCACACGCGATAGGTCGAGAGTTCGATTCTCTCCTTGAGTATTTTTGCCTCCCGTGCCTATTTTCGCCTATCCGCTCTGCCTTCAACTGCTCCAGGCAGAGCTATGATTTTTACCCTAGACATACGGATTTTCAGAAGGCGGTAGAGGGATTGCAGTAGATGTTTGTCATGTGAGAGATTGTCCAAGCAGGTGTTCCATCCGGATTTCCTGATTCACTGTCAATGTCACGATCTTGCGTCGCGGTCACGTTCGTGACTGGTAAATGATACCGATGTTTTCTGTTTAGACCTCGTAGACCTCTCGTTCCATGTTGTGATTGTGCGGTATGGAGCGGTATGGATACGGTACGCGATGGGTGAAGTGAGCAGTGATTTCAGAGCCATCGGTTAGTGTTCACCACAAGCTCACACGTCAAGTCCCTCCTTCAGTTTAAATCCGCACATCGTCTATACTGTCGGATATTCGTGCCTTAAACATTATTCAAGATGCGAGAGCTTGTCCGGAGGAATATTGGCCGTCGCTTAGCGGAATATTATGCACAACCTGCCAACTCGGTGGTCGGTAGGTCGGCGGGGACGGAATCTTTAGAGTTATCAACCTTGTGGGGTCAGTGGCAATGGCGTCTTCTCTTGGCTAGGCTTTACAAGGAACGTGAAGGACATTGGCTTACACCGGTGGAATTATTTCAACCTCATTTCTCCTACATCCTTGGTGATTTCTGTCTTTCGGCTGTACAGACATCTCCCCGACAGGGAAACGATCCCTCCTTGGAAATTGTTGAACTTGGTGGGGGTCGGGGGACTAACGCCAGGCATATTCTAGACTATCTTCGTACCACCAACCCAGAAATCTACAATGGCTTACGGTATACGTTAGTCGACGCATCACCGACTCTACATCAGTTCCAAAGAAATTTGTTTATGGATTCGGATCACCGTGATCGAATTTCCTTTCAATGTTTGGATTTAATGAACGTCGCTGAGCAAAGGTAGGTGAGCCGACCGTGGAAATCATTCCTTGATGATTTGTAGACAGAAATGTGAATCCTTATCTGACACCCCTTAACATTTTCTTTTGTCGTTGAAAGTATGCCACTATTGTCAGAATCCGACGTTCCAACTGTCGTCCTCGGAATGGAAGTTCTTGATAATTTACCTCATGATAAAGTTCATGCCAAGACAAGAAATCGAATCATGCAGGCTGAAATAATACATAAGGGACTGAGTGGTGATTATGATGATAATCATGGTACCAACAGTGAGGAAACCTTTGTCCCATTACATGATCCTCTGTTATCAAAGATCCTTGATAGGGTCCCATCCTACGTTGCAACTCGATATCCCACATGGATTCCTTCCAGCGCATGTGGAGTTTTGGAACATCTGATACATCAACGTCCCAATTTAGGTTTAATCTTTGCTGACTTTGATTGGCTGCCCCCTCCAGATCTTATCCAAAACGAGAAGAAGAATCATAACAAGAACAAAAACAACGATGACAAAGACGCTGACAAGGAGAATCATCCTCCCATACTGGGAAGACGTACAAAATGGGCAGAGGGAGAACCACTAATTACGGATATGTTAGGGAATGATCATGAATGTTTCCTTCAGGCTCCGAAACATTGTGATATTTTATTTCCGACTGACTTTGACAAGCTTGGTTTATTTGCGAAGAATGTCTTGACATCTCAAAATCATAGGGGGAATGTCATCGTCGAAAAGCAAGCCAACTTTTTAGATCGTTACGGTCCAAGGCATGTACAGAATACGAAGAGTTGGTTAACAGGATTTACTCCCCTGTTACATGACTATGTCAACTGCTCAGTATTGACCATTACGACGACAGATTCAGGTCCAGTCGAGTCCTCCAGTCCTAGTAGGGAGAACAAAATAGAGTAGAAAAAGGAAAACCCCTCGACCAGTATTCGTGTCCAGAATAGACAACTCTAATATCGATATCCCCTTCGGTTTTGATGTTGTTGTTTGTGTTGTTGCGGTTGCTGATGCTGCTTGAAACTCTCTCCCGTCTTTCGGGACGATGATAGAGGTGGCATACTTCGATGACGATTTCTCCCATTGTCATTATTATCACGATCCATTCGTCTTCCTCGATTGTCCTGACGTTCCTGTTCTCGTTGTCGTTGTTGTTCTTGTTGTTGTCGCTGCAATTGTTCGGCTCTGAAAAAACAAACACAGACACATAAACAACAAAAACGAAATCCACAAGTAAAAGAAAACATACAAAATACCGAATGAGTCATTGTCATATCTCTCGTATTTAGAGAGTGAAACAGCAACCAAAAACACCCCAAATCGGTTTCATTTTTTTGGGGTTGTACTTACACAGATTCTGCCTCGGCACGTTCAATTTCCTTACATGCTACAGCAGGTTCATCACGACATTGAAAAAGTTTTGGTCGTTGACATTGAAAGCCGGAATGTCCTTCCTTTCCACAGTTAAAACAAAAGATTCCCTTGAGGCCATAAAACCATTGCACCTCCTTACAACATAAAAATTGTCCTCCCCCCCGTTGTTTTCCACATTGCATACAAACTGCATCCTGACTTAATCCGATTCCATTTCCACGATAATTCCGACAAGAATTCCGATGATGACCACTTTCAAAACAGATCGTACAGACTATCCGACGGGGTAATCCTCGACGTTGTGTACAATCTCGGACAGAATGTCCAGGTACTCCACAATTAAAACAAATCATTTTTTGATCACATCTACGATCATCATGTTCTAAGGAACCACAGATCCCACAGGGTTTTGGTTTGATTGGATTCTTACAATCTGCCTCATAATGTCCCACCTCACCACAACGATAACATATCGTCGATATATCCTTTTCCGCAAATCGATTTAACATGGATTGGGATCCTGATTTCATCCCCGATGATGATGATGTTGTCGGTCCTGATATTCCTGAACCTGGATTGTTCGGACGTTCATTCGCTAATGATAAACGTAATTTTCTTCCACCCAATTCCTTTAGGCCATTAATACATTCCTGTGCATCTTCTTCATCTTCAAAAATAATAAATGCTCGTCCAGCATTCAAGGATGGATTATTCTTATCCATAATCAGGTTGACATCCAATAATGGACCATATTTTTCACCTGCCGCTCGGACTAATCTGGAATCTGTTGTAAATGCTAAATTGGATATTTTGATT
>Ga0194115_10004827_pt1 | contig 14265 bp, 16 predicted proteins | sample TA2MahsurfametaG_3_FD_148656 | JGI IMG/M metagenome (GOLD analysis project Ga0194115, IMG submission 148656) | Freshwater microbial communities from Lake Tanganyika, Tanzania - TA2015002 Mahale S4 surface | ecosystem: Environmental > Aquatic > Freshwater > Lake | place: Tanzania: Lake...
TCGTTCAATAGCATTTGTAGGTAAATCTTCTTTTCTGACAATAAACAAAAAGTTGTCATCATTTACATTAGGAAACATATCCAACACATAGTCCAACATCTTTTTACCATCGATCTTAATCAACGATTTGATTGGATATCCCTTGGATGTAAAACGTTCGCTATTTCCTGATAATGTTATAACAATTTTCATAAAATTTAATATTGTCACTTACTATGCCATCAAATTGTAGAATTTCGTCTACTGTATAATGTGACATCTCGGGCATAATCAATATACCTTTTCTATAAGTAGTAACAGTGTGTGGATGTATTAAAATTTTTCCTTTACTTGATAGGGTAAATTTATCATCGGCGTGACTAAACAATTCTAACACCGGTATACAACTCAATGTGAAAAGTGAAGCGTCATCCTTACAGTGAATCAAAAGTTTATCGTAGTTGCTTTTAAAAAACTCAAGAGTCACTGGCCACACAGGTTCATCATGACCCAAATACAATTCTTTATTCACTTCCCACACATCAATTTCAACATTGTATCCTTGTATTATGACACTTTCGATGGTTGATGGTGAGTTCTCGTAGGTCTTATGACGACCAACTGTGTTACCTCTATGACTGATAAATTTCATTCAACAATATATATTTACATGTCAAATATCAAGTTAATTATAGTAAAAATATAATAACTTGGCAAATTGACAATTGTCCTAGTTATGATATGATTGAGTCTAAACTACTATGCAAATTGTAACAATACAACAACCATTTTATTTAAAATACGTTTCGTTACTTAAGAGGTTGATCAAGAAAGTATCACGAATCAATACAAAGCCAAAAATACAAAGAGAGTCTGAATTGTGGTATGGATTGGAACACGTAAACGACAAGCCATTTAGGTGGTCACATCCATTGACCAAGGTTAAAATCCAAAATGTTGATAAGGTAGTATTTGTTTTTTCAGATCCAATTGGTAGAGAAATTTCATTTAAATCCAAAGAAGTAGATCATACAATCAAACTTCTTCCGGATGAAGAATACAAAGTAATTTTGTCTACGTATGATGCTGATCTAATTATAATTCGTATAGATCCTTTTAACCCAGACAATGATACCCGTTCTTTGGGAGCACAATATTATTCAATTACATCCGAAGACACATTGGTATTAAACTAATATGGAGAAATACAATCAGAATAGTATTGACTTCTTAAGAGAACGTAGTAATTTTTTGGTTTTGATATCAAAGAATAAAACGATTCTTGATACTCTAAAATCTGAGAAAGATGTTGAAATATATCTAATTGATGACATGGACGCATTGAACGGTATTGGTATATATAATGAATTGATCAAGAAACTTGGCAAAACGTTTGTATTCGTCAATAGTAGTTTTGAAGAAAACAAGTTTTTACGGTTTGTGGTCAATAGAACTCTGAATGTATTTGAAAAAGAAAAAGTGTTTTGCAACATCATCGTATATCCAAAATACGATTTTCCTCGTAAAGAAACACTCAAGAGGATATCTATGATCAAGTTGTTCAACAGATCCAACATTGAACTGGACACAATTGATTCAGTATACTATGTGGGTCAGTATGGAACCTCTGGATATGCTACTGCTACAAAAGGTTATGTTGCTGAATATATTATGAAGGGTGTTCCAATTTGTTGGCACACACTAAGGTTTGATAGTAGTAAGTTGGATACCACAAACTATGTTAACGCTCTTGCTGAAAGTGCAATAAATAGACATTTGCCCGGTAAGGACCAAATTACATTACATTGCACACCTGATCTTTGGCCAGAATACATAAAAAAGTATGAATGTTCAAAGTATAAAAAAGTGGTAGGATATTGTGCTTGGGAAAGTAACAAGTTGCCATCAAAGTGGGTTGACTGTATTAATATGTTGCCAGAGGTTTGGGTTCCATCGGTTTATAACAAAACTGTGTATGAAGCATGTGGTGTCAAATCCAAAGTTGAGATTGTGCCACACGTTTGGTTTGCTCAAAAACTCTTAGAAAAGAAAAAGATCAACATCACAGATTGTTTTGGAACAGAACTTAGCAAAAGTAAGTATACGTTTTATTGTATCGGTGAGTTGACCGCACGCAAAAGTATCGAAGAATTGGTCAAAGTGTTTGATAGACTAAATGATAATTATCCAAACACACAATTGTTGTTAAAGATTCATTATAAAGATTATAGTCTAAACAACATCAATTATATCGTCAACAAATTGAGTGCGTTGACCGACAAAATAGGCAAGAGTATACATTTGTTGTTGATAAATTTGAATGAACGTGAAATGTTAAGTTTACATAGTTTCGGTGACTGTTATATAAGTCTTACCAAGTCTGAGGGATTTGGACTGACTATTTTTGAAGCATTTCATCTTAAAAAGGATATTATTGCGACGGGATATAGTGGTCATATTGACTTTCTTGGAAAAGATCACTCTGGATTGGTAAAATATAAAATAGGGTCAATTCAAGGTATGGAAACATTCAGTTCTAATTATACTAGTGACCAAGAATGGGCATATCCAGATTTGGATCATGCTTATACTTTAATGGAATCAAAGGTAAAATAAAAGGTTATGGATGACTCAATTATAATCAATCAATCGTTTTTGAACAGAATCAAAAATATTCTAAGTGTAAAATCATTTAACAGTGCTAGCACGTTATCTTTGAACGGAACAGATTGGCACGAAGTTGAAAAAGATTTTGAAGGCAACAAATTTAGATGGTCTTTTCCAAAAACTACAATAACATACGAAAACATATCAGCTTTGAGGATAAAGTTTACATGCCCTATAGGAAGAGAAGTTCATATCTATAATGATCGAATCGATTTTAAACACAAATTAACTCCAAATAAACCATACATATTTATAATCAATTGTGTTGGAACTAAAGACTTAACTATTGAGACAGATTCCTATATGCCTGAGAATGATACACGTTCATTAGGTGTATGTTTTACCCAAGTATGTGAACATCCAAGTTTATCGTGTCTATGAAAAAATTACTATACCTCTGTTGCCACTGTGTCTTGGAACACGACGAACTTCGACTTCTTCATGAGTTGGGATACGATATATTTACTAACGACGCATACCATCGACCAAAAACACCTGTGGTAAATAGACGACCACCATTGAACATCGACGATAAACCTGATTATCTTGAAAAGTTCTATGATATGTGTCATGTCAACTCTAACAACCCGGATATAAAGCCAGAACAATACAACAATTTGTTGACTGATGCAATGATTGACTCATTTGATACCATCATGATCATGCACCTTCCAAGGTTCATTGAACAAAACTGGGATCGTATCAAACACAAAAATGTCATTTGGAGAACAATTGGCCAATCTACAGCAGATGTTGAAGCCAAGATGCAGAAGTATCGTGATGAAGGATTAAAGATTGTCCGTTACAGTCCAAGTGAACGAGAACTTGGAAATTATTGTGGTGAAGATGCCATGATTCGATTTGGCAAGTATAAGAACGATTATCTACCATATGTCGGCGATCAAAATTATGTGATGACGTTTGGTCAGAACGTTGTTGGTAGAGGCGATCATTGCCGTTATGATGTAATTCGTCATGTCGCAAAAGATTTTAATTTCAAGTTGTTTGGACCAGGCAATCAAGCTGCTCCTATGGATTGTGGTGAATTGGACTACAAGGATCAGTTGGTTGAACTATCAAAAAACAAGGTTTACTTGTATAGTGGAACGTGGCCGGCATCTTATACATTAAACTTCATGGAAGCATGGATGAGCGGAATTCCAGTTATTGCTTTGGGTGATGAACTCGCAGGTAAAGTTGGCAAGTTTCCATACGAAGTGAATAAGTTAATTAAACATGGCGAAAACGGATTCTGTTGTAATAATGTTATTGAGATTAAGGAACATGTTCGTGCTATAATGACCGACATAAATCTTAGAAAAAGAATTAGTGAGAATGGTAGAAAAGCTGCTATTGAACACTTTGATTCTGAATTTATCAAGCCGCAGTGGAAAGCATTTTTAGATAAAGTATGAAAGTATTTTGTGATTTTCACCACCGAGATTTAGTTAATTCGATGTGTCACCTATTCGAAAAACGAATGGGTGCTGAATTATATGTTCCTTATGGAATGGAGTATTACAAACAAGGATATTGGCGAATCGTTGACGCAAATGTAGATTCAATTGCGGAACAATTTTTGATTAATCAGTTTGGTAATGATGGTCTACAAGAGTTTGTTGACAACGAAGACGGAACTGTGTTGGTCAAATCAAATGATGGTAAACTTCCATATAAAGGCATGGACTTTGAAGCCTTCTGTAATACCAAGTTTGATATTATTATTGCTACTGTTCCAGCACACATTCCTTTATATATGAAGTTGTTGAAGGATCATCAACCTCAAGCCAAGTTTATTTTTGAGGCGGGTAATAATTGGGGTAACATCGATATTAACGTTCCAAACTTTTTGAATTCTACAACATATACGTTTGTGGCTGGTGAGGACATTCACGGTTTGACGATGACATCTCTTTACAAGAAGTTCCAAAAGAAAGACTTGTATAAGGGTATGCACAAGATATTTCAAAATAGACGTAATGGTAAGAAGTGTAACATGGTTTATTTCCACCCAGAGTTTGATTTGAATGTCTTTAAAAATAACAACAGTATCAAGAACATTAAGAGTATTAGTAACGTTCGTCACAATTCTAATACGCTTGGTGGTTTGTATGAACTGGAACGACGTTTGCCAGATTGGACTATCAAAGCACATGGTGTAGGTAATCGTGATGGTGAATTAAAGACTGACTATGATATTGCCAGAGTTATGAACGAATCTGGGTTTTTATATCACGTTAAGCCAGTGGGCGATGGTTATGGTTATAATATTCATCAAGCATATTCGGTAGGTAGCATTGTGATTACAGATAGTAGTCATATGTGTAGTGGCGGTAATCCCGAAGAATGGTTTACATCACAATTGCTGTTGGACACCGAAAACTATGGAACTAAGCCAACATTTGTTGATTGGAGCAAGTATAATTACGACAGTGTGGTCAATAGGTTGAAGTGGTGCGCGGATAACTATCCAACTATACAAGAAAATGCCATGTTAAAATTCAAAGAAGTTGTAGATTTTGATGAAGAATACCAAAAGATTCGTATTTTTATTGAAAAATTAATATGAAAGTTTTAACTGATTATCACCATTTATCCTTACTTAGATCCATATACATTCTATTCAGTCAACGATTGAATTATGAATTAGAAATTCCACATGGATGGGATTGGTATTTTGAAGGATCATTGTATAGTTCTTATTCACCCGAGGTAGGAAATTATACAATAATCCCAGAGTTTGATAATGCGTATTTTAAACAATATATGCCTAAGTTGGCTAGTGGTAGTTTTGAAAAATTCAAAGACAATGAGTATGACATTGTGATCTGCACATTGCTTGAAAACTATATTACATGGCAAACACTGATCAAGCACTATAACTTGAAGTGTAAGTTGATTTTTCAAATTGGTAATAACATACCTCTTTGGTGTCAACCTACTAAGTTTGAAAATCTACTATCAAGTTCATGGCCATGTTATGTAAATTATAATTGTGTCAACAAGGTGTTTTATCATCAAGAGTTTGACACAACCAAGTTTACACAAAAATTGGATTGTAACAGAAAGTCTATCGCGAATCTTCAACATTTTATGCAAATGCCTGAGTTGTTTTATGGTTTGGAGAAGTCTATGTCAGACTATACTTTTAGGGCGCATGGTGCAGGTAATAAAGATGGATATATTCCAAACGGTGAAGACGAGATGTCTAATTTTATTAAAAACATAGGATTCTTGTTTCATTGTAAAGTTGTAGATGAAGGATACGGACATAATGTCCATAATGCGTTTGCTTGTGGTAAGCCAGTGATTGTAGATTCAACTCATATGGGTGTTGACTGGAATGGTTGGATCGGTAATACAGCATCATTGATGTTTGAAGATGGTAAGACTATCATTGATGTAAATGGCAAAACTCACAAAGAAATTGAGTTTAAAATTAGAGAAATGACTGAAAATTACGAAGAGGTAAGTAATTATGTTATAAAGAAATTTAAACAAGTAAGTGATTTTGATTATGAATTTATGATGATCAAGTCCTTTTTGTCAAACTTAGTATGAACAACGACAAAAAAATATCTCTACTGTTGCCTGCTACTGGTGAACCATTATTGATGTATTGTTGGTTAACCAATCTACAAAAATATAGTCATCACTTCGACAATATTTTTGTGTCGGTTGATTGTATGGGTAGATTGAATAGAATGGAGTTCATTTTTGTTCAAAATTATCTTACCCGTCTTTATAGAAAATTTCCAAACCTACATTACAATGCCGAATATTTGGTTGCGCAACACGGCTTAAATATCAATTTATTGTTGAACAAGTATGAACCCGACATTAGAAATAATGTTTTATTGATGGAAGAAGATGATTTTATCATTAATCCTCATATGGTAGGTGAACATATTAAGGATTATTTTGACAAAGAATATGATGTATTGGGCGTTGGACGAGGATCTGCGGCGCCATATTTTTTAAATTCATTGTTGCCTTTGGTAAAACGTAGACCAAATCTTCAAATAGATACAACTCTTGATCCAGATGATTCTGCTATTAGTTTTTGGCCAACATTCTTTTTGGTCAAGAAAAATCTACTGGTTAACTCTTCCCGTGAGTTTTGTTCCAAAACATGGCCGGCTGGTTCAGTTATCAAAATTGGCGATGAACAAGTTGTTTTAGATCAAGAGTGTGGTGGCGACACATTTGTAAGTTACACATATGAATTGTATAATAACCCACAAGTCAAAAAAGTAAGATTGTTATCCAATACACCGAATCCAATTTATGTTCCAGAACACAGTTATCCTGTTGGTTTTCATTATGGAACCTATCATTCTAGTCTTCACGATAATGAACTGTTAGATCAAGTAATTCCTACATCTATGGATTTTCATGTGGGATCATTGTCAACATTTATTTCAAATAAGTTTTGGAAGCCATTCAAGGGAACACAAGAAGAACATTCTTATATGAAGGCAATGTATGTTCAAAAGAGAGGTGAATTTTCAAATCACAACAACTTGATAATTGTTGAACCATATCGCAGATGTTTGTTGATGAGAGAAATGTTGAATGCAATCAAAGATCCAAAGGACTTTGAATACTACGACATTTATCAAGAAAATTTGAACAGAACCATAAACACTTACGAAACCGAGAATGATATGATTACTATACTAAAATCATATGGTATCCATGGTTTAGACGATGGAAAAATAGATATCGACAAATATAGAGTTATTAGTAAGATCATTTTATGAACAAGATTGATTTATTTTTTATAGCCGCTCCTAGTTTTGACAGTCCTCTTACCCGAGACTTTATTCATAAACATCATTCAAAGTTCAATAAGATATTTTATGTGTTTTCTTTTTCTCAGGATTTTAATGAATCATGGAGACCATTCACAAACTTTATAGAAAACGATCTAAAAGACAAATGTGAATTCATCTATTGTAGAATGTCGGGTGCACTGAATAGTGATTGGCGAGATGAATCAGTGCATGAAGTTCTGAAAAGATCCACTGGAGATTATATTTTTAGTATTGAGCCTGATTTTATTTGTGATTGGGACAAGGTGTTTGACTTTATGTTCAACAAGGACTATTCTTTGTTTTCGATGGTTGAACACAATTTGTCTGGTATAAGATTGTGGCCTAGTTTTTGGGGTTGTAAAAAGTCGTTATTGACTCAAATAAAGTATCTTAATTTTGGTGCTACTATTGATGATAGGGTCAAAAAGCTGTTTAACATTGACTACAACAGGCGTTTGAAGTTTGACAATGATCAATTGAAGTATCTAAATGCTGACAGAGTGAAGGACTTTTATAAAGAAAACAAGATCATAACAGAAGAAATGACTGTGCCATATTACTATGATCATTTCGATTTGGTGTCTACACAATTAATGGATATTGTTCAAGATGACGGACATCAGTTGTTGTTGTTAGATAGACTTGATGTATGGTTTAAACATATCGCTGGTATTTCTCACGACTTTATAACGATGTATAAAGATGGAGAGAAAGCTAGAAATAATGAGGCATATAAGTTGTTTTTTGATGAATCCATGAAGACCAATGTTAAACTACTTAACGAGTGGGTAAGTATATCTAACAAAATATTAGCTCAATGAAATATGTAATTATTCCATTTATAAGTTACTCACATACTGATAGAAAATTGGGTGAAATGTTGCACGATTACGTTTTGTCCAGATTGTCAAGATTTCCTATTGACAATTTTATTTTTATTGGAACCCACATGACCTGGGAAAAGAAAACAGTCACGGTCAATGGAAAAACCATACAGTATATACCTACAATTGGAGTTCATCAAGAAAATCTTCAGATTGCTGTTAATCAATTGAATGATGACGATAAGTTTGTGATCATGGATAGTGATTTGATGATATACGATTACAGTATTTTTATACGATTGTTCAATGATCTAGACAATTACGATATTGTGTCTAACCTAGACAGTGGATGCACTATTACACCAACATATTTTCATCTATGGCAAAAGGGTCAGTTTCCAGAAGATTCATACAGAAATTTCATGTATACATCATCTATATTCGCACCCACACCATTTAAAGGTGGTCGTGGACGATTTGCGGCCACACTATTTGCTTCTACCAAGAAGTTTTGGAAACAATATATGGACAACAGTGATGAATATGTCAATCACGAATCCATGGAAGCATTTTCTAGAAATGTAATAAAACACAATCCGAACGTAAGGTTTAAAGAGTTACTAGATTTTAGATTCAACATATGGGTCAATGTGGATAATAATAGGATCGACAAATTTCAAAATACTGACGATACCCGTTGTGATGAAAGTGCTACAAAGTCAGCGGAATATTATCATATTAGAAACTTCGGAGAAACAGTAAAAACAGTGGTATATTTGATGACGGGACAACCACATGTTCATCACAATAAATCAGAAACACAACGATTGTTAGCATGGTTTATAATTGTTTTGGAAAAATTAATACAAATTGATTCAAGTTATTCTATATATACTACTTATATTGATAGAATTCGTAGTGAAACAGATATTTCAAAAGAGTTTTACGACGAATATATGATGCAATTCAAAGAGTTTCATAGAACACATTTATTATGAGTGAAGTTATAAAACAAAAAACTAGAGCAGTAGGTATAACATCAATTGGCAATCCAATTACTCTAATTGCATCGTTAGAAAAGTTCAAACGAATTTGTGGAGGATATAAAATATACATAATGTTGAATGTTTCCAGAGAGTATAACAATCCTACAAACATAAAACATATCACAGATCAAACTTATAAAATCTGTCAATATTATCAAAAGTTTTTTTCAGAAATTCTAATAATAGAAAATACTGCTTTAGTTTGGATGACCCATGGTATGTGCTTGGATACATTATTCACATTGACTACCGAAGATGAAATGGTTTTTTTTGAAGAAGATGCTTATCTTACTGATAAAATTACATTTGATGATTGGTTCAATCAACTCAAAGAAAATCACTTACATTGTGTAGTTGCGCCTCAAAATCCAAACAACTTTAGTCAATTGTTTAGTAAACTTGGAATTTTTGATGGTGCTGTAAACATGCCTGGCAAAGAAAGTATATTTTTTGTAAGGCGAGATATACTTGAATTTTATAATTGGCCCTCATTTGATTACGTAAAATGGGAAAATTATTTTGTATATAAACCAAATCCACATGTGGATTTGAAGTTTAATGAAGAAATAAATTTTGACACGTTTGAGTTTTTTTCATTGCAATGTTGGATGAATAAAAATATCAAAAAGAGTGTATATGAAGAACATAATTTTGACTATTGGACGTTTGAAGGAAGCAACGATATTGATGCGTTTTTCAGAAAACACGCATCTCCACCTCATTACATTCACTACTTTAATGGAGCATTGTTTACGCATTTAGATTATCATGACAAAGGCAACAAACAGCTTTATTATGATATGGTTTATAATGCACCACACTATGGTCAGTTTATGTATCACATGTCTACGTATCTGATTCATTATTCTATGTTATTGGCTATCAAAAAACGTTATATACAACTATGTGGTGTTGAAGAATATCAACGACAAAAAAAATCTATCAGAAATTCATTGATATTATTGTTCAATTATTTTGGTTATTATACTATAAAAATCAAATTCAAAATGGACAAATATTTTAAATTCGCATGTAGACATTCTAGAAAAGTTCACTATTTGAGTGAGGAGAATGTATAACAAACTATATATTTTCATGGAAGTGAAATACATTTTGAATTTGATTTGTGACTACAAAGAATACAAGGTAGATGCGAATTATGTTTCGTTTGCCTCGATGTTTCTTTCGTTTATAAAAAACCTCAAATCTTCGTATCAAAAACACAACTATTGGGTCAAATTTTATCAATTAGTTTTAAATAAAAAACCAGACCTTATAGTTGAAATGGGAATATTGGAAGGATACTCTCTATTCAGTTTTGCTAGAGGTTGTGTTGAAAATAGAAAAGGCAAAATAGTTGCTATTGATTTGTTTGAAGATTATCCTTATCATCATAGCCGTTATGATGACATTAAATCAAAACTAGAAAAGTGGGGCATGGATAAGTGTGTGTATCTCCACAAAGGTGATGCATTTAATTTGGATTTGAAGTTTGATGACAAATCGATTGATCTTCTTCATATCGATTTATCTAACACAGGCGATAAAATTGAAAAGTTATTGTTGAATTATTATCATAAAATGAAAGACGATGGTATTATTTTATTTGAAGGTGGAAGTAAGTCAAGAGACAATATTCCATGGATGAACGATTATAAGTGTGTTCCTATTGCTCCAATTCTTGAAAAAGAAGAATTGACTAAACTTTATGACTTTTTCGTAATTGAAAATTATCCATCATTAACAATTTGTTATAAAAAAAATGAACAGTCCAAGATTATTCTTTGATCTATACAAGATCTACGCCAATTATAAAGATGTTGAAAATCTTGTTGTATTAGAATTTAATACAACCGGAAAGTTGTCCTCGCAAATGTGGACACAAATTTTCAAACACATTCATGTTGAGACCGATATGGCGAAACTCAATAGTTACGAATTTGACATCTTCTTTTTAAACATAGAGGATTGGTCAACCACTGAAAGAATATTGTATAGTTTGAATTATTCTACAAGACCACGGGGTTATCATGAAATAGTTGTTGCTAACAAAGCAAAATTTTGGCAATACTTTTCACCACCACCAGTAGATGGAATTTGTAAAGATGGTATTTTACACCGTGCAAAACAATGGGGTGGTGACACCAGACAATTTCACATTCAAGGCGATATTGGATTATTTCCTTATAAGATCAAAAGACCAGATCAAACTATAATTTCGGAAAGCTTAGAAAACGAAGCTACAATATTTCATTATAGATGAATGATGGTTCAAGAGCGGTAGGGCTTACTACTCTAGGTAACCCCTTAACATTAATCGCATCGTTGGATAGATTGAGTAAATTGTGTCCTCAGTATAAACTATACATCTGTTTAAATCCGCAACGTGAGTATATATCAGACGAACAACTACAATACATTTATGATATATCTTACAAAGTAATAGACTCATATAAACAGTTGTTCAAAGAGATTGTAGTAATTGAAGCACATTATAAAGCATGGTGGGGAACGCCACTGTGGGCTACACATGGGTTTTGTATGGACTCAATTTTGTTTTTATCACAAGAACAAAATATTGTTATCTTTGAAGAAGACGCTTTTGTATTTGATAGAGATTTGTTTTATAGTTGGTTTGACAAACTTAAAGATGTTCATGTTGTATGTGGTATGAATCGTATCACACCAAATAATTGTGACATCTTTGAAAAAGTCAATTTGTTTTCGTGTGTGCCAGATGTTCCTGGTCCAGGTAAAGAAAGTGTTTTGTTTGTGAATAAATCTATAAAAGAACACTGGGATTGGATATCAGTGGATTATGTAAAGTTGGAAAATGGAATCGATTTTAGACCTCAGTTAATACCAACCTATTTGAACTTTAAACGTGAAGTTAGTTTTGATACATTTGAATTTTTCTCATTGATGTGTTATTTGAATCCCAATATCAAATTATATTTTTACGAAGAAAACTCGTTTGATTATTGGAGATTTCAAGGTTCTAAACAATCAGATAAATTTTACGAAAAACATGGACAAACTGACCAATATATCCATTATTTTAACGGTGCCTTATTTCAGTATCTTGAGTTTAACGATAAATTAAATAAACAAATTTATTATAATCGAATTATGCAGTCAGAAGACTGGTCCCCATTTGTTCACCATTTATCCACATATATACTTGGAATGGCATTGATGCGAACATTTAAACAAAAATATATCGAATTGATAGGATACGAACAATATATAAAACACCGAAATGCTTTAAAAAACTATATATTCATATTGATACAGTATTATGGTTATGCCCGTATCAAGTTGGAGTTTAATATTAAAAGGCTCATTAAATTCACATATCGTTATATTCAAAAACATCATACATTGATTTGATATGAATCCTATTTTTACTTTCGAAGAATTTGATGTCGAGATGTTGAAGCAGTTTGATGGAACCAATAACTATTTTAATTGTTCTCACCTAAATGGAAAAACTATATTTCGCAAAGAATATAAACTAAGCAGAGATTTTCATGCGTGTGATATTGTGGATCAAGATGATGTTGTATTACTACAAAATTATGCGGACGAAGAGTTTCACTACAGTTTTGAGGACGCCCGTTGGATAAATGACAAAAACATTAGTGTATGTGTTGCCAAGTTTGATATTGATGATTTGGCCAAGGTTGAAGGTGTTCATTTTAAGAAATACAATATTGAGACCAAAAAGTTGTATCATTATGTAACCAGAAAGGCTCACTTTGAAAAACACTGGCAGTTTCACAACAATTATATTATCTATCATGTCAATCCATACACCATAATGGATTCGTCTGAACATCAAGTATTTGTCAAGAATATTAACTGGAAGCCATGGATTGAAAAGTATGGTAATCCTGGGTTAAGCACAAATGTATTTAATGTTCACGGTCAAGACTTTTTGTTATATCACAGTTATGTTTATTATGGACCTGCACTTATGAAATACTTTGTGGGGATCATGAAAGTAAAAAACGACCTAACACCGATTGGATATTGTATAAACCCACTGCTGGTATCTGATCGTAATTATTCAAGTTCATATGTGTTAAACCGTTTGTGGTCATGGCGAAAAACCACACATAGAAACGCAATCAAGTATGAAGTTATTTTTCCAATGAATGTTGTGACGGATGATAGGTTAATTCACATTTATGGTGGTCTAAACGATTGTTCAGCTGTCAGAATGAGTTTGGAAAAATCAATGTTTGTTGAACGAATAAAGAGTCAACCATTCATTATTTATTGATATGCGAACCTTGGTTGTAACCAGATTTGATGAGAATTTATATTGGTTGAGTCAAATCAACGACAATGTGGTTATTTACAACAAAGGGTTTCCTTTACTAGCATATGATTTCAAAGAATTACCAAATGTAGGTCGAGAAGCAGATAGTATGTTGTATCACATCATCAACAATTATCATAACTTGGATGATGAACTTGTTTTTCTTCAAGGTGATCCGTTTGATCATTGTTGGGATGTGTTGAGAATATTAGAAGAAAAACGAAACGTAGAAGATGTTGTTTGGTTGGGTAGCAATTGGGGACCAGTCACAAAAAACTATGATGGTGGGCCTGGACACGGTTGTTTTTTGCCAATGATCAAGATTTCAAAGTTGTTGTTTGAGAACTGTAATTTTGATAAAACAACGACGTTTACATTTTCTGCTGGAGCACAGTATATTGTTCCAAAACACAAAATTACATCCAAACGTCTTGATTGGTGGAAATATGCTCATAAAGTCTTTACAGACAATCTACCAACCACCCCATGGGTATATGAACGTTTGTGGCCGTTGATTTGGAATTATTCAACAAACCAGTGATTACAGTCTTTTATGAACTGGGTTTTGTCTCCTTCAAATGTTGGATGAAATGTTAATGGTCTGATTC
>Ga0194115_10004830_pt1 | contig 14260 bp, 10 predicted proteins | sample TA2MahsurfametaG_3_FD_148656 | JGI IMG/M metagenome (GOLD analysis project Ga0194115, IMG submission 148656) | Freshwater microbial communities from Lake Tanganyika, Tanzania - TA2015002 Mahale S4 surface | ecosystem: Environmental > Aquatic > Freshwater > Lake | place: Tanzania: Lake...
TCCAGTTGTTACGTCCAGTATCTAGTGTTAGCTAAGTGCGACACGGACGTGAACCAACAGGTGTTGATTCAATAGAAGCTTGGCCATTCCACAAGAGCGGGTATGTATCGTGTATCGCCTATGGAATGTATGTGCGACATATCATAGGTTGGCTTAATTCCATCCGGAGAAGTCGCTGACAGTGACCGATTTCACCCAAAATCGAGAATCGAGAATCGAGACCAATAGACATTCTCACCCCTTTCCAACTGTCGCCCCATATCACAAAGAAGAAGATGATTCCGGCTTTTGGGCATCAGGGAAAATACCCCTTTTAGCGAATCGCGTTCTCCTTTAACAGTAAAATATCCATCACTGTCTGCGGAAATAAGGGGTAGTCGGACGCACCCTTTGCTTGCTCGGCGCGACTCCAAAGTTTCTATGCAGTCGGAGAAGTCAACGAATTGACGCGTTGACATTATCTTCGGATAGCACAACGCTCCAGCCGGGATTCCGAAAATCAGAATTCACATTTTTGTTATGGTTGTCGTCTATGGGTTCGAAAGCTCAGAGAGAAAATATCGTCCACAGGATGAGCCAACAATACGATTTAGAAGTGGTGAAGGAATCTAGACCGATGAATCGATGGCCAGAAAGTGAAGAAGATGTGAAACGAGCTGAAGAGTTCATTGCAAACGAATTGGCGAACTTATCCCTGGTCGAACATGAACGTGTCTTGTTTGACATTTATGGGATTTCTGCAAACGAGAAAGAAGAACCCGAGATGATTGATTCTAAATTGAATGAGCTACAATCGGAGTTGGAAAGAATAGAATCGAAGGACGACTACAATCTGGCGCTCCAAATGAATCCTACCTACGTAGAGAGTCGAAATTTTCGATTGCTTTTTCTTCGTTGTGAGGAGTTTGATAATGGAAAACAAATGTATATCTTTATGACTCTCTAGTTGATCTCATCGCTCTTTGGTGATTGGATAGGAAAATTGCTCATTGGTTTCGATATTCTCGAAGCAAACGGATAGTATCACCACGAGAGTCGGAATCCTCAGATGTTCATACGGTTGGTTTGGCTCGGAACTCGGATGCTCCAAAAAATGGTACTTTATTGGGGAGTATACAGACATCGGCGTCAACTCAAGTAGAACGGAGTGGCAAGCGGACTATGACAGTGATTTCACCGACAACGGAAATAGACGTATTGGAACAGCATGATATCCATCGGTACAAGAAGACGGTTAGTCCATCACCAAGCGACGATGATCTTGATAGTCAGTAGTAGAACAAGAAAGGTTTTTCACATGTACGTAAGTTGTGGATCCATCACACGAGTGTTTTCTGAAGCCCATGTATATCCCTTCGTACCATTACTGCCATAGCGACGCCTTTTGTTCGAGAAAACGAAGTCTCTCGTCTTGATAGACTGCGGATCTTTCCTCATATCCTGAGACTACTGACGCCGTCTACTTGCATGTCATACATCCACAACAATAGAGGGCTCCAGCAGTTGTTGTTGAGCAGTTTGTGCCCATGTGCTCGAAAATAAACCATGACTCGTCCCGTCATGATCGTCAGTTGAAGATTTCTAGATCAGGATGAATGTCGTTACATCTAAAAGCTGAGAACTTCTGCATTAAACTTCACTTATCCATTTCCTTCTATAGCTACGACTATGAAAACGAAAGGGAGAGGAACACTACGGTTACCATTCTCGTGTCAATCCATAGTTTGTCGCTTTGTATCTATGTGTGTGCGGGAGAATCTGGAATTGTCTAGAGAGAAGGACGATGCCATCTGCCATCGTCGACTGGCATGACAGATGACAGTGAGACACTGTACGTCCGCCTGTCAGGCCGTAGATCCGGGTTGTTCCGGTGAATCCGGGTCTCTAATGCTTTCTTGACAAAGTGAATGCGAACAACACTGCACAGCGATGTCTTCATCTTTTCGGTCGTTTTGCATCGAAAGCGATCTGCTCTGTTGTAGTTGGTTGTTATTCACAGTGTCGACCAAATTTGACGGGAGAAAATGCCTTCCAGCTTGAGTAAAGAATTCGATCTTAAGCTGGCGAAGGAAGCTGGATTTGCACTGAATCGGTGGCCAGAAAATGAAGAAGAAGCGAAACGAGCGGAAGAGTTCCTCGCTAACGAGTTGGCAAACTTGTCTCTCGTCGAACATGAAAAGATCCTCTTTGATATTTATGGCATTATGGCACAGGAGAAGGAAGACCCTGAGATGATTGATTCCAAACTGAATGAGCTGCAGTCGGAACTGGACCGAATAGAGTCCAAAGAGGACTACGATCAAGCACTGCAGATGAATCCTGCCTATGTTGAGAGTCGAGATTTTCGATTGCTTTTCCTTCGTCATGAGCAGTTTGATGCAAAGTCAGCCGCAATAATGATGGTAGCGCATTTTGTAGAGAAGCGGACTCTGTTTGGAAGCGGTGAGGTATTAGCGCGAGACATAGTTCAGGCGGATCTTGGGATAAACGAAATGTCGATTCTACGTAGCGGATACCTTCAGATGCTTCCCGTTAGGGATGCTTCGGGGAGACTCATCGAATTCATGACGCGCAGGCCCGCAGATCTCGTTCTAGAAGACGAGGATGATCTTTGTGAATGCCGTGCCGTTTGGTATGAAACAATGGCACTGTTGCGTGATGGTGAATCGTATAGCCGAGGGGCGGTGTGTCTCATGATGGACTACGACTTTAGAATGAGCAACGTGAATGCCTTCGCCGCTTACTCCAGAATGGAAAGCTCTCTGCCTCTTACCTCTGTTGGATCACACTATTGCTACAGTGACCCGGACCTTACGCCCCTTGTTCATGGCGTCCATATCATGATGCCTGAGCATTGTCGATGTCGATTTCGAGTACATTTCGGAGACCGCGATCAACTTGATTTCAAGCTTCAGACGTACGGTATTCCCACTGAAGCCCTCCCGTACAAGCGAGATGGGTCCATATCGACAGAACATCATCTTACTCGGTTGGAAATGTTGCGTTCCCAAGAAGAACGCGCCGCGACGATAGTCCAGACACCACCTGTTCCAGAAAATCATCAAATTGTGGAGGAGGAAGAACAGGGCGTCATCTACATCCCAGGACGATTTGATATCTTGTTCGGAAAATCATTGTTAGCAAAAGAACACACTGGAACTCGTCGGGCCTTGTATTATGTGGAAAAGTATTTCGACGACTATGAGCGAGCATCGGGGAAAGCTGGAAAGACTTACATTGTCGCGAGTATAGTATCGAGTGAGTGCTGGCGTTTATTTGTTTCGGCTATGAACCTTTTGGATATTCTCCCTCGACTTACATAATCATGTCTTCTATTTGTAAATAGTGATTCATGAATCAGGAGGACGATTCTTGAAACAGAATGATGATGGTTCTTGGAGTGAAGCACCTGATGTGGATTCCAAAAGGTATGTGATGCGGAACAAAAAACGACACGAATGGGAAAACACAAGTGTATGTTGTATTGCTACTCTCGCTTGTCTCACTGGTTCTTTTTTCAATCGTTGGATAGGAAAATCGCCCATTGGTTCCGGCATTCTCGAAGCAGAAAGAAGGGTCCACTCGACTCAGACTCTTCTGAGGTTCCTAATCTCGGTGAAACCCTAGACCCGGATTCTTCTCAAGGTTTTCCTGTCTCGGAGAATGACAAAACAACGACTTCAACCCAAGTAGAAGGAAATGCCAAGCGGACTGTCACGTTAATTTCACCGATAGCGGAAATCGAACAATTGGAAGAAGAACAAGCTGTCCATCGCTACAAGAAGACGGTTGCTGCATCACCAAGCCACCATGCTCTTACTAGTTGGTAAGACACCTCAACTTGTTACCATCTGTAGCAGTAGTCATTACATGACGAAGTTTTTCCTCTGAACGCAGATGTGTTTGTCTGTTTGGTACGGATGAGGATATAATGAAACTTTCTTTATGGTTTATATAGTCTCAACTTGGGTTACGAAGTTTCTTTAACTCGAGCGTTTCGATAGGCTACAAAGCACTCCATGCGGCGGGACGGCATTGGCCATTCACTACCCAAGCCTCATTGACGACAGCTTGGACGAAAAAGTAGTCATGCGATACAGAAGTGAAAGCTCCCTTGAAATTCTACACACAGTCGAGTGCGAACGACTACGACACTTTTCAAGATCGAGATTATTCATCAGTTCATTCAAAATTACAACTTGAGGTTGAGTAATGGTGATCGTGTATTTTTTTCTTGTGAAAACGAATTCGTGCAACATCAGGAGGAGGTCGATTCTTGAAACCCAATGGTGATAGCGGGTGGAGAGTGGAGAGTACCTGGTATGGGAAATGGTCCACAATGAGATATGGATGAACGAAATTCGAATAGTTTTTCGTTGCGTCGCTCTTATCGTTTGTCTCAGTCGCTTTTTTTTTGTTGATTGATCGTTGGTGGTACCCTAGGACTCTGATACTCTAGGAGTTGTTCCTGGAATAGAGAACACCAAATTTTTCATCACCGCTGGAGTAACGGGGACCTAAAGAGGCGACCTGTGACGCTGATTTATTAAGCCGACGAGAGGGGGAATGGAACCCATTTCAGGAAGACACCGTCTATCGGTACAAGAAGACGATGTGTCCATCACCAAGACTCGTCATCGGCCTTAGTCGATAGCCACCCATGGATCAAAGTACTTGTATCAATGAACACATCACACGATCGTTTCTTGAAGCAAATGTGTATTTCTTGCTTCGTATGTCTTGGTAATCACGAGTTTGTGTTTGGGCGTCAAATTGAAGATTCTTGAGTTGAGCGGTTTCGACATGGTACGAAGCTCTCCATCCCCTTCACTGTGTTGTCGTTGGCTACACAAACTTCCTCTTCAAGATTTCTCGGCTAGAACATGATGAGACCGCCTTGAAACATAGAGACGAAGTTCTTCAGAAGCTGCTGCAAACAAGGCAGAGCATTATATGGGTGTTCACGTCGCGTTTGAACGAGCTTCCTCCGTTCCACTGTGTGTGTATTCCAATAGTATACTACGTTGATCAAGTTGTTGTGACAGTGAGCTCTTGAACAGGCGACTCGCTGGTATCTTGTGTGTCGTGTGGCGCGTAGCACGTAGTAATGTACGGCGTAGGGGCTTCTGCCCGTCGATGTTTAGTCGGAGCAGTCGAAAGTAACGTTAGTATGCAGTTACCCCTTTCGTCCGACAGCATACTCTACACGAGAAAAACTGAATACTCAAAGAAAAGGGGGTTCTCGATCCGCGAACACTCGGGCGCACGAGAGTTCTACCGTACGAAGAAAGGCTCACTTTCTGTCTCTCTAGAGGGAAATGTCGTTGCTGCCATCCTTGATTATCTTGTCATGACTCTATACTGTACCATATCACAGTCTTGACACAAAAAATGCCGTCGAGCCTGAGCAAAGAATTTGATCTGAAGCTGGCGAAGAAAGCTGGATTTGCACTTAATCGGTGGCCGAAAAGTGAAGAAGATGCGAAACGAGCTGAAGAGTTCCTCGCAAATGAGTTAGCGAACTTATCTCTCGTCGATCATGAACGTGTCTTGTTTGACATTTACGGCATTACGGCACAGGAGAAGGAAGATCCCGAGATGATTGATTCCAAACTGAATGAGCTGCAGTCGGAACTGGACCGAATCGAATCCAAGGACGACTACGATCAAGCTCTTCAGATGAATCCTGCCTATGTCGAGAGTCGAGATTTTCGATTGCTTTTCCTTCGTCGTGAGCAGTTTGATGCAAAGGGAGCCGCAAAGATGATGGTGGCACACTTTGTGGAGAAGCGGAATCTGTTTGGAAGTGGTGAGGTATTAGCGCGAGACATACTTCAGTCGGATCTTGGGACAAAGGATATGCCGGTTCTGCGGAGGGGATACATCCAGGTCCTTCCCGTAAAGGGATGCTTCGGGGAGACTCATCCAGTTCAGGACGGACATGCCCACAGATCTCGTTCTAGATGAAGATGATTGTCTTTGTGAATGCCGTACGGTGTGGTATCTGACTATGGCACTATTGCGTGATGGCGAATCATATAGCCGAGGAGCAGTGTATATCATGATGGATTACGACTTGAGAAAGGGTAACCTGGATGCCTTCACCAGTTTCGCCAGGATGGGTAGTTCTCTACCTAGTACAATCGTTGGAGGACACTATTGCTACAGTGATCCGAATCTTACGGCCTCCGTTCATGGCTTACAGATCATGATGCCTGAGTATGACCGATGTCGATTACGAATCCATTTCGGAGATCGGGAGGAACTTGATTTCAAGCTTCAAACGTACGGTATTCCCGCTGAAGCCCTTCCGTACAAACCAGACGGGTCCCTATCGACAGAATACCATCTTGTTTTGTTGGAAATGTTACGGTCCCAGGAAGAATGTGCCGTGACGATGGGCGAGACTCCTCCTCCTGTTCCAGACTGCGATCAAGTTGTCGATGACGACGAAGATGTCATCTACATCCCTCGGCGATTTGATGTCTTGTTTGGAAAATCAGTGCTAGCAAGAGAGCACACTGGAACTCGTCGAGCCTTACATGTTATCGAGATGTACTATGACGAATACGAGCGAGCAGCAGGAAAAGGTGCAAAGATGTGTATAGCTGCGAAGATATTTTCAAGTGAGTGCTTGTGTTGGTTCGTTTAGGCTGTTGACTTGGTTTATCTTTCTTCCTCGACCTCACGCGGTCATGTCTTCTCTACTTGCGAACAGTAATTCATGAATCAGGAGGGCGATTCTTGAAACAGAATGATGGTTGTTCTTGGACCGAAGCATCTGATGTGGATTCCAAACGGTATGTACTGTAGCGGAAAAATGAGACGAATAGGAGAAAAACACCATGTACGTATGCTGGAATACGCGACTCTCGCTGGTCTCACTTCATTCTTTTTGTTTCCCCCGGTCGATGGATTATAGGAAAATTGCTCATTGGTTCCGACATTCGCGAAGCAAAAAGAAAGGACCACTACTAGTCGAGCCGGAATCTTCAGAGGTTCCTGATACTATTGATGAAATCCTAGACTCGGATGGTCCTCGTCAAGAGATTCCTATCTTGGAGAAGGACAACGCAACGACTTCCACTCTTGGAGAAGGGAATACCAAACGAAGTCTCACGTTGATCTCACTTACAGCGGATAAAGAACAATTGGAAGAAGAACATGTGGTCCATCGGCACAGAAAGATGGTAAGTCCATCAACAAGCGACAATTATCCTTATGGATTGGTAGATACGTAAAAACGATTTATTCCCTACATATATGGTCGTATACGACGAACATTTTCGGGACGCAGATGTATGAAAGTCTGTTTTTGATACCGATGAAGATGTAACAGTAATAAAGAGTTTTGCTTTATGTTTGTATAATGGTCTCAACTTGTCTTCCGAAGTTTCTTAAGTTGAGCATTACGGTAGGCTTCAAAGCTCTCTACACGTCGGACAGCATTATCATTCACTACCCAAGCTTCATTGACGACAGATTGGACGAAGAATTGGTCATGTGATACACAAATGACAGCACCCTTGAAATTCTTGACACAATCGGCTAAGGTAGCGACACTTTCAAGATCAAGATTATTCGTCGGTTCATCCAAAACTAAGACATGAGGTTGGGCATAGGAGACTGCCGCCAACGCCACACGAGATCGTTGTCCACCGGAAAGTGCCGAAGCAGGTGTATTTTGTAAATCCTTAATCTTCGTCCCACCGGCACTGACATTCGATGAGCCTGATGTCACACCACAACTAGATAGATGTCCTCGAAGTTTCTGCAAATGTTCATAGGAACCATCTCCAGGAAATTTTCCTTGTAGGAATTGAAGGGGAGTTAGGGTCAGATCGATTTGATCAGCATGATGCTGATTGACCAAGGCGAAACGAGCATGAGGACTTCTTTTCACCTCACCCTTTGTCGGTTCGAGTGTCCCCATGATTAATTTCACTAATGTTGTTTTCCCATTCCCATTTTCTCCAAGTAGTACAATTCGTGATTTCGAGGTGATACCGAATTCACAGTTCGCGAACAATTGTGGTGCACCGGGATAACCAAAGGCCACACCCTGTAGTTGGACAACAAATCCATCAAGTTCCCCTCCTGATGAAATCTTCATCGGTAATTCCATATCTTCCTGTAGGGCTGCCAGTTCTTGCGCATGTGCTTCCTGTTCCTCTTGCAACTTGTCGGCTACAGCCGATGAAAAAAACGGATGACAATGAGCCCAACAACAAGAAACAAAATCATTCTCGATACTTTCGGAATATACATCATACGCACCTTGTTTAGCCTTCATTTGCATCTTATTGATTTGTGAACCACTACCACCATATTTGAATCCATGTCCAGCATATTCCCGGAGGGTATCAATTTCAGCTTGACGTTTGGATTGTTCCTTTTCAAAGAGAATCTGTTCATCTTGACGACGTTTGGCCCATAATGAATAATTCCCCTTCGATTGAGTTAATCTTCGCGAGGCACCTGAAATATGTAAACAATCGGAACAAACTTCATCTAAAAAGTGTCGGTCATGACTCACAATGACGACGATCCGTTGTTTCCATGTTTCGGATGTGGCAAGTTCTCTTGCTAACCACATGACAGCTAAAATCGATAAATGATTCGTCGGTTCATCAAGGAGTAATAGATCAGGTTTCGCAAAAATCGCAGCAGCTAACATCGTCCGGGCTCTCCATCCACCACTGAGTTGTGTTAATGGTCGACTTTGTAATTCTGGACTAAATCCAAGATTGTCTAATAATGATGTTGCACGACGGTCTGCCGAATCGGAATCAATTTCTTCTAATCGTGACATGACATCCGCATGACGTTGTGATCCTTTCGCATCTAGATCACCAGCATCTGCTCTTTGGGTAAGTTGTTGTAATTCTTCTAATAACAATGTCCGTTCCAAGTCTGCATCGACGACACATTGGACTGGAGTCTTATTCCGTTGAGCTTCTGTCAAATTGACTTCCTGACTAACATAATGGACTGTAACATTGACGGGGATATCTCCAACTCTTCTTGCTGCTAATGCACGTAATAATGTTGATTTTCCCATCCCATTCCGTCCAATTAAACCATATCGACGTCCCCAAACTAAACGACAGGATGAATCTTCTAATAATGGTTGTCCCCCACCTGGATTAGGGAGTGTAAAGGATGGTGCATCCAATGCCCCCTTATATGATCCTAATTTCGTCCTTGCTTGTATCGCAGCAATCTTTGCCTTGTATAATTCCTTCTCTAATTCCATGACCTGTTTTTCGGCCTGTTCATATGCCGACGTTGAACTCTTCTTGGACTGTGATTTCGATTTCTTACTACTACTAGATGTTGTTGTTGATGTCTTGACAGTCTGATCTTCAATCAATGTATTCGTATTCATACTACGATTCGACGTCAACGCAGATCCATCGATTCCTACTGTGGAAGTAGTCGAATCCTTCAATGTCATAGTCTTCACATCTTCTTCTATAAGGATTCTTTGGGGGTCAACGGGTCGACTTCGACTTGCAAAGGCCGCAACAGGTTGCTTCATCACAGAGGGTGTAGATTTTTTCGGTTTGACTCGATCAATTAATTCTTTAGCCTTTTTCATCGCCTCGTCTTCATCATCGACGTATCCCGAACTCTCTAAAAAGTTTGCTACCATACTCGCCGTTTCATCGATGACATCATCATCATCACTACTGCTGGCGTTACTCTGAAATTCCTCCAACGCACTCACAATGTATTCAAAGATATCTTCATCCAAGTCCCTTAGGAGCTCGGTACAAACATCTTTCACACTCATTGGTAATGGAATAGTATTAGTCTACGGTAGTAGTATGTATCGACGTTTGTGATGAATATGTGCAGATGAAATGGCATGGGTGTGATGTACTACCGTTGATCATTTTGTTCGAGACCACTGTCGGAGGAAGGGTTATGGGCTTCTTGAATCTTCTCGGGGACAGAATCCACTTCGTGAATATATGTATGTATGCTTTAAACTTACAGTCTATCTACTGTACATAAATTTAAGACTATTGACTTACATAGCAAGAAATCTTTGTGGGAGTTCAAATGCCTTTCCCAATCGCCAACCCGGCGAGCTCGTATAAAGAATGAATGAATTATATACAAAACCGATTAGGATATTGAATTTAAAGCCTTATGCCCCATGTCCTCGCACAAATCGCCAGGGAGTACAAATGGATACTGTATGCGATATCGTAGAGAGCGAGGCCGAGATCGAGTAAAGACCCCCACATGGCAGACACAGATCACTTCTTTTCTTTCTCGTCGAAAGGAGCCCGCTTGATTTCGAGTTTTTTTCTTACCGATATCAAAAGTCTACAATCTCATCTTTGGAACTCCTTGTTGACCTCCTTTAGTTGAATTGTATTAAAAAAACCAACACCAACATACACATACAAACAAAGACAAAGAGAAAAAAATGAAATTGGTATTGACACTTCCCTTCCTTACGGCTGTCGTTCGGGGAACACAGGATTCTGCCTACTACGGATTTTCAAATCCTAACACCAACAATGAAATGTATTATCGTGATGCTAGCAATGTCTTGCAGGGTGTCCAAGATGGTGACTTCTCTGCACTTTATATCCAATACCATGGCTGCGTGTAAGTAACTGTAATCTGTGTGTGTCTAGTTACCAGAACGGGTACCCCGTACCCCAATCTGTCACGGTGCTTTGCGTCGGTCACCGTTTGTTATCATTTCCTCACAAATAATAACAAAATCATAATCCCCCCCTCCTCCCCCCGCTTCTTTTCTTTACACAGGTGGTCTGAATATGGCACTGGTGAAGCCAATGGCAACAATCCCCAGTCTGGGTGTGGTGGAGATGGTAGTGCTGAGTCCTGGTACCTAGGCCGTACTCAATGCTTCCGTGCAAATGCTGCCTACTCTCTCTACGGGATCAAGGCGGGTGCTGACGTTCCTGCCAACCCATGTGCTTCACCTGAAAACTACATTAACTCTCTCTTCACGACGGGAGGAATTGAATCCTTTGGTGGGAATGTCGGAGTGAACTACAACTACTATGGAGTCTCCACTACCTGTACGGCAACCAACAATGGTCAAGCCGCTGAAGGTGAACCGGTCGAAGGTGAAGACGCTGCCGCCCAGATGACGCGGGACCACAACCAACTCTACTACAGTGACTACACCAGTACGACCTTGGGATGCTCTGCCAGTGGAGAATTTGTATTGTCTACTTTCCAGGGAGCCTACTGCAGTGGAAATCATTTCCTCTCTTCATCTGCCGACTACGCTGACTTCAACGAGGATTTGAGCGAGGTTGGCTGCTACGAAATCTTCAGTTATGACAACCACAATAACCCCTCTCTTGCCCTCTTGGAGGCCTCATCCGTCTGCTCGCATTCGGAATACTCCCAGCGATGCCCCGATCCACATGGAATGAAGCGTAAGAGAGACACTGGACTCTTTCTGTACTCCAAATTGCAGAACCGTGCTGTACCCATGATCATGCCCATTCTCTCTGCAATCTTGCTCCTCTTCGCCTCTGGTTTCTATGCTATGGCCAATGGTGTTCGTGAGGGCTCTAAGCGACGAGCCATGGAGGCCGTCACGGGCGAGACACTCAATCCTACTGCCTCTGAACGATTCGCTGTCACCGTCCAACGTGTCGGTACGGATATTTCCCAACGTACTCGTTCCTTCACGGAGAAGCTTGCCGAATATGCCGAGGAGGAGGAACAACCTGTACCTAAAAACGAAGATGGGTCCATCATCATTACGAATGACAGCAACGCGTACAAGGCACCATCCGCCAGCTCGGGTGTACTGGAAGGACAAGTAGTCGCCGGTGCGAACTCCACGGATCCATCGACTGGAGGAGCGACGTCAGCTGACCTATCGACGGGAGCCGTGGCATCCACTCGAGGAGCCGAAGAGGCCTCTGAAGAAGCTGTTATTTCTGCACCAGCCGAAACCGGAAAGAAATACAAACGACCTCGAATGGCGAAGATCTCTCTATTCTTCCGCAAACGATTTGGACGCAAGAGCACCATCTGAGGTGGTCTGTCGTAATATATATTTCTGTCATTCAATCATCATCCAAATCCTCGTCTCTCTCCTCCGCCTTGGATAGCCACCAACTACCGATGTTACTTAGTAGTCGTAGTGGTAGTAGATGCCCCAAGTTTTCATTTTTAACGCAACATTTTGATGGAAATAGCAATAATCCGGTGTTTCATGGAGGGATTTATCGGACATCTAGTACAGTAGTATTGCCTTCATTCTGGGCGGAACGTTCCATATCGTAATGAGTATTTACCGGTCACCAAATCGCTATGGTACAGTTATTACCGTTAGCCGTAAATAGGTATTTGAGGTTTTTGGGTCTCTCAACGGAAATGCTCCTCGTTTCAACCGAAAGTCACTATAGCCTGAATCTGACCGTTGAATCCGGGAGAGAGGGACATCCCGAGAAGGGCGATAATAGTCGACTCCTATACCCATGACAGAAAGAGGAGAACCATTATCAACACAACATTCCGTTGCACATAGACGCACACAAGTCCTCTTCTCCACCATTTTTTTTAGAGTTTCGATTTAATCTTATACAGGGTTGACTAGTCAGTGCCAAAACGACGATGATGAGGAAGATAATGTTGAAAGATCTTCATTTGGCATGCCTATGGGTATTGCTCATGTTGGATGTACGAATCGTCACTGCCGCTAGTAGCAGTAGTAGTTCGAATGTCGACCATTATCAGGGAAGTGCTGCCGCTGTCGTCCAGAAGATAATGTCAGGGAATAAGTACCAACGATTGTATATAAAATATCATCAATGTGTCTGGTCGGAATATGAAGGTGGATGTCAGTCCGGTGGGAATTATTGGTATTCGGGGAATACACCCTGTTATCGTGCCAATGTGGAATATTCTCTCTATGGCGTTATGAGGGGAGATTCTCTCCCCTCAAAACCCTGTGCGAAGCCGTATTATATCAATACCTTCTTCACAACGAATGGTGTTAGTACCTTTGCATCTACGATGGGAATGGACGATTACCCCTCCTCAGAATGTCAGTCAAACAACAACAATAACAACAATAATAACAACAACAACAACGACAACTACAACAAAAATAGTGGTTATTCCAACAATGAAATCCTCAATGCGGGTTCTACCAGTTACACTACCTATTGTGGTGCCGATGGGAGCTTCGTTCAGAGTCTATTCGATGGATCCTATTGTAGTCAAACAGGAACGACGACGACCTTGGATGACTTGGCTGATTTCAATGAAGATCTTGAAGACATGCAATGTCAACAAGTCTATTCCTCATCCTCCTACTACAACAACAATGCCAACAACAATAACAATAACAACAACAATGATAATACGGCCATCAATCTGATGCTATACAGTGAAGCCTGTTCTCATCTACAATATCCCCATACCTGTCTTGATCCATTTGGGACGAAGAATTCACATGACTTTAAACCAGTTAGTCGACGATCAGTATGGAAACGGATGTCTTGGTGGGATCATGTGACGACATTCTTCCTAACATTGAGTGCTATCCTTTGTTTCATTCCCTGCCTATGTCCGAAACGTCGTTTCGGTCGTAGACCACATTGGTGGTGTTTCCGTCGTAATTCAGATGATAAGAGTACATCGACGATGAATAGTGATGGAGAATATCAATCAAAAGGATTTTTCCATTGGCTTCGGAAGACATCCCGTCGATCAGGTTGATTTCATTATTGTTTCATTTTCTCGTCGGCGATTATGAGATGATTTATGGTAGATGACGTGTGTGTGGAGTGGGATGGACCTCCCAAAATCCAACTTGGATGTTTCGCATTTAAAAATACTTGGAAGAATGACAATCATACCCAACGGAAGAAGAATAGCAGAGTAGTAGTAGTAGTGTGAACAAATATTTGTGGTTAAATTAAAGTCTTGATTAGATAGAAAGTACGGCGTCGAATCCGACCTTCTTGGCATGCCATGACTAGTAGTGTAAGTCTTTATTCCTCACGGTGAATTTTCTTTGGATTTGTATCCGGAATAGGCTGAAGTTGTGACTGACAGACTATGCTGGAGAATCTGTGGCGAGTATGAAAGAGAAGCAGTAGGGCATCTATAACCGGTATGTACGGATGTGGTGACCCAAACATCCCCGACTCATCCTTGTCTTCGTAGTCAGTCGAATGAACAATCACGCTTCTGGAGTAGGTAGAGTAGTAGTAGTGTGTGTGTGTGTGTGTACATTTAAATG
>Ga0194115_10004831_pt1 | contig 14260 bp, 13 predicted proteins | sample TA2MahsurfametaG_3_FD_148656 | JGI IMG/M metagenome (GOLD analysis project Ga0194115, IMG submission 148656) | Freshwater microbial communities from Lake Tanganyika, Tanzania - TA2015002 Mahale S4 surface | ecosystem: Environmental > Aquatic > Freshwater > Lake | place: Tanzania: Lake...
GGTTGTTGTTGTTGTTGTTGTTGTTGTTGTATTTGTTGGAAGTAGTAGTAGGATTGATGAAGTGACATTGCTCATAATATCCAGATGGTACAGCAATCATATTCGGAACAGATAGCAATGGCCTGGGACCCACCAGAGGCCCAACTGCAGAAGTTCCAGGAGAGGGAGTAGAGACTTTTTGAAATGATACTGTTGGTCCGATAGCATCGACGATTTTCTGTCCCTCTGGAGATAGATTGAGCAAAACTCTTGCAGCAGACAGTTCTTCCTCACACGCTGAGAAAGCGGTGACGGCAGTAGCTGCAGTATGAGGAGGAGGAGGAGGAGGAAGAGAAGGAGGCGGAAGAGGAGGAGGAGGTACCAGGGGGATGGGGGATGACTGTGGTGGATTTCCTGGATACGTGAAAAGAGGGCCATGATATACCATGGCGTTCGGAGGAATCCATACCTGGTGGGGTTGTCGATATGGTTGAGGGTAGCGGTAGGCTATCATAGGATCTCGAGGTGAAGATACTGGAATCATTGAGACCATTGAGGGTTTATACATATATCACACTCTCAAGGAAGGGGGGAGGGTGGGAGAGTGTTGTTGTATACTAGACGTTTTCGAATGATGAGGAGAGAGTGATCTTTCAGTTCATCCGAGAAAATGTTGCACGACAGGTGGGCATACATACACACACAAAAAAATTGCGACACGAGAGAAATAAAGCCGCGTGAGCATTCCGACCAAATCGCGTGGGAAGGTCGAGAGCGCTCGCCTGCTCTACCGGCTCATACATGTAACATTTAAATAACGTATGTCGACGTCAAACCCAGATTTAACAAAGAATGAGACTTTTCGTTTGCCGTTAAATGCACTACGGAGTGAAACTCAAGCCGCTTGTCTCCCGCCGTGACTTCCGGTGACTTCCCGGGGCTACCGGCCATATATCCGTCGGAAATAGCCCCCATTCAAGATTTATCACCAAGATGCGAGATTCATCGTTTCTGGGATCGCCGGTCAGTCCCGTGGCACATGTATCTTGAGTCGTACGGAGTCGAAAACCAACGGAACGTTCTGCTACTTACACACACACTATCCGATGGATTCCAGATTTATACCAAACGAACTTTCCTGTGTCACGGATGATGGGCAACGGGCACATCGGTCGCGCACTAGTTCTCGCCGACTACAAGTCCAAGGTATCATCAACACGAAAGGGGTTGCACGTATTCCATTCCACCGTCGTAAGAGTCTAGATTTTGACTGCCTGCTTCGAACGTTATTAAATGTAATGACGAATGCCTTTTTTTGAATCATCACGATTCCACAAAAGACACGGGAAATGTTGGCGCTGATAGGTGCCTTTTCCCTGTCCCGTCACGTCAATCATCACTTGTAGTCGGAGGATTCTTTCTTGCGAAATATTGATTCACTTCAAAGTAGCTGGGAATGTTTTTCCTGAAGTTGTTCCACGATGGCTTTGCCTTTGGCTTCCCATTCACGCTTGTTCTCGAGGGCACACAACAAAAACTCGTCCCATCCATTTCCGAACACCTTACACTCCGTCAATCTTTTTGCCAATGGAATGATACGATTGTCGAATAGACTGAGTTGACCTGTTTTCAAGTTTGTACGTATGTCGTTAGCGTGGAGGCATAGACAGCTGGTAAAGCACTGTATTGTTCTCTTACCTTCGTACCAGTCGATCGAAGGATCCTTATCCGCTCGGTTTGTTTGATATGCCACGTACATCTCCTCGAAAAATTGTTCATTCCATTTTCGATAGACCTGCCAGGGTTCCATTGTATACGAGAAATCACTCGCTTGTATGATGTGTTCAATTACCATCGTAGCCTTCAGATTCTTCAGCTCTTCCTCGTTCAACCCTGTATGAATCGATTGATCTCCAAAGGCCTTTTCCCACACAGAATTTTGAACCTGGATCTTCTCCTCGTCCATACAATCTGTAGCGAGGACTAGATTCACCAGGAACTGACGAAACCTAAGAAGTTCGGACTGGTCTGCGAAAATAGCTTGTTGGAGATCCTTGTAGGCGGGCGACATGAGAAGATTCCAGCTGAGATCTAGACTATTCTGCTCTGCAATGGAGTGATTATTGTAGAGTTCAGCAAGATGAGCCTTCTCCTTGATAAGCTGAGAGTTGGGTACTCCTGAAGAGAAGGAGTGAGGAGGGAAAGCCGGGGAAGAGAACAGACGCGAGTTCCAAGCTGCCACTTACCCATGTGGTCGACATCATGAATTAAGGCAGCAAATACAACAGCAAAGCATGTCAACGGATCCAATGCAATGATCGAAGAAAAATCATTCGTTGCTTCGTCGTCACTTCTCCGCCGAATAGGCATTTGCCTAAGAAACTTTTGGGCGGCCATCAAAACGTGACTGGCATGCTCGAAGTTGTGGAAGAAAATCTCACTGCCCAAGTTGGAGTGAGATTGTAGCCCTATGTCTCAGTATCCAAAAAAAACAGACAAAGCACGTACCGGTACATTAGTGCAACGTTGGTGACATAGTCCTTCAGCTGCCTTTCCACATTTGCTGAGAGCTTAATCAGCTCGCGGTCTACCGTACTGTGTTCGCTTGATCGATTCGACAGTACAGGTTGAATCGGAAGAATATCGGCAACTTCATCGCAAGGTTGACGCCCCTCTTTACCCTTGAAGACGATGCTATGCTCAATGTCTACACCATCAGTTTCTTTCTTGTCGGTAGGAACCATACGAGACGCGAGTATCTCTTTCAGAAAATCAGACAAAATTGAGACATTCCACTGAATCAGTCGTTCCTGCTGGTAGCCGTAGTCGTCGTGGTCGTCGTCGTCTTCATATTCAAAACCATCAAAGTCCTCAGAATCATCATTGTCCTCGACCATGCCGAGTCTCTCCCCCCACAAATTCGTTGAATGCTCAGAAAATCGTATATTATGTCGCGATCGCTCGATTCCAAGAGGAGAAGCGAGTAGACTTTCCCCTTTTCTTGGAGATATGGAGCCGTTCATGTTCCTCGATGTTGGTTTCGAAGAACGAGTCCTAGGCCTTATCTCATTGACATCGTCAGGGACAAAGAGTTGGCTACAATCGATGGAACTGACGCTGTCGTCGCAGCTTGGTCCACGTTTCTGCGATATCCAGTACGTTTGTACCTCACCTTTCCCCTTCGCGGCAACCAGACCTTCCCTCGGCTGGATCCAATGCTGTTTCCCGTTTAGTATTAAGAGATCAGCCGTGGCTTGCGATACCTGTATCCGGTTTCGAACTCCGGTACTTTCCATTCTACTTGCAGTATTTACCGTGTCTCCAAAAAGTTGAAATCTAGACTTTTCACCCCGAAGAACGCCAGCTAACGATGTTTTGAAACTGGTGAGATGAGTATGAAGCTACGATTTTTCAATCCCAATGGATATATTTCTTTCTTACCAGTTACGGGCCCAGAGTGCAACCCAAATCGCATCGCGAGGGACGAGGTTTCTGGTCCAAGGATGCTTTCCAGATCACGTGTAACTTCCCTCATCTTGCTCATACTTTCCTTCGCAAACTAAAGGGAGGGGAAATCAAGAAGATGTGAGGATCAAGCAAAATACCCTTCTCGACCGAACAGATGATCGGTATGTAAACTCACTGTAACCATTCGCACGGCGTGATCGTGTTGTGGTTCTGGTAGCCCTGTCACAGCCAAATAGCAATCCCCTATAGTTTCGACTAAACAACGGTTTCACGGTTGAGTTAATGCTGACAACGTTGCAACGATAGAAATCTTAAACAATTTCACATACCTTTGTAAACACCACGCTTACGGGCAATTTGATCGAAACAGTGATATATGCACTCGAGCTGATTACGGTTGGATACGTTAGACCGACGCTGGGAGGCAGAGAACACTAGACCGGCGCGACAACTTACCAGTTGGAAAACTTGGGTCGGTTCCCTTGATGATGACCACACTGTGAATCCACTAATGTCAGCAAAAAGGACTGTGCAATTCGGAAACTGTTCCGAAAAATTGGGTGGTAAGTTGAATCGAATTATCTTTAGAAGTGATTGGAGATATCCGTGTTGAAGTCGGAACTTACCAAATCTGCGATTGGTTCTGAACTACTCCTGTGGGTCGAGTCCTGAGAAAGCTCTACACGCGAAGTATCAGAACTGATGCTTCGAACCTTCCGGGCATTCGAATGCTTGGATGGCGGCGCTGCTCGGTCTACTGGGGAATCTGTACTCGTCCTCATCAAATTTCGGAAACTTTGCTGCATCATTGACATTGGCTCGAGGGTGAATCGTCGACCACCTTCGCTCCGAGTAGTCAAGTCCATACTACTAGTCCTTTTCAGTCCTCTAACGCGTCTTTGTCCTTCTGAACTCTCTTCTCGATCGTGCGACCCCGGATTGGCCTTTTCGTCAGTTGTTGACTCCGAAACAGCACATTCGACATGAGTCGATTCGTTTCGCATGATGGGTTCGTCCACAGGCGATTCTTGCGGGCGCGGCATGGTCGGACTAATCATGGCAATGGGAGGTGCTTCGGCACCATCGTGCTCGGAGTCGCTCCCATCACTAAACGACCAGTCTTCACCAAGCAAAGGGGTAGCAAACTGACTGGAAACTCTTCGGACCATATTCCTAAATTCGACTGGTTTCCCAAGCCGGGTAGATACATCCAGAACTGCGTCGTCGCCCGATCGGAAGAGTCGATCGTGAAACTGGCTCGGAAAGAAAGACGCAATCATTGTTCGGGTTTTCTCGGCTTCTTCAGTGAGAATCGACTCTCGAGTCCGAAAAGCCCTGTCGACGTGAATGAAGGAAAGTCCCATAATGGTTCCGAAAATCAGCAGCGTAACAATGATGATAGTTCCCTGATCCAGTTTTGACGGAAGTTCCTGAGCGTACTTGTCAATCGCCCACAATCCCATCGCAGCAGTCAGCGTTCCAGCCACTAACACGATCCAAAACAGTCGCCGTGCGCGACGAACGATTATATCAGAAGTCGGTTGGAGAATCTCCGGCGCCTTCAGATCGCTGACTGACTTCTCCGGTGCTGCGGTCTCCTGATGTCGAACGTTTGACGCCCAAGCCTGACGAGATGTCGCGACACTTCCTTGTTCGGGATCGTCTGTAGGCTCGTTGTTCCATGTCTTTCCACTTGATGTCCCCGCCGAAGAGTTTCGTAAGTTGGAGATTCCATCCTTCTGGGGTGCTGAAAAGCTTCTGGATTCGATCCCTTCATTTGGTAGATAACGGCTGGAGCCCATTGCTGATTCTAAATCACAATCACCGGGATTCATTAGGACGGTACTGGCACAGTCAGTGGAAATGACCGACGGAAATGTTAGGAGTCCTCGTGAAAAATGGAATTCGCCGTCAAGCCTATCCTTCTCGAAGCATTAGCATGAAATAAGACGACTGAGACTGAAGATTGATGGGTGATATTTGGTTGATGTGCGGATGTCTCCGAGCGTGGAACAGTCTTATGTGAGAAAGTCGGTTTAGCGGGTCCTGACTGTTGCTCGATGGTGAACGGTGGACGACCGATGATACGCTTCCAAGGTTACAAACGCGTAGATTCCTCACTTAAGTGACTATATATCGCTACGAATATCATGAGAAAGATCTCGTTGAGTAACCATAAGCAAAGGTATATTTATGACTATATTCGGAATGACCTTTTCTGAGAGTCGAACCCTATTTTCTGCCCCTCCCGGATTGGCAGCCAATCATGATTCATGATGTGGCATACCATGGTTCTTTGTCTTTCACAACTCTTCTGGCAGCACTTTTTGCCACCAACGGTACAACACAATTTACCCCTTAAAGAGCCCCTTTTTTATGCCTTGTCAGAAGATAATAAAAATGGAATCCGAGGCTTGGGGTAAATTACCCCTGTTGACGGTCTGTTATCTTCATAACTTCCATGTTCTCAGGGTTATCTGTGGGGTGATGCTCTCATGAGTCAACATCACAATTTCCTGAGGTGGCCAACATGATGTCTGTTGGCCAGAAAATACTTCGTTCTAGAGTCGTCCATTCCTTCTACTACTCCCCCATTGGTCCCGCAACATCCATCTTCCGTCCCAAACAATATGATATGATCCGCTTCACAAGAATTTTCTAGAATACGTAGGTCGCCATGATAAGAAAGAAAGGCAGAGTGTTCTCAAACATAACAGGGTACCGGGCAAAGAGCAGGTGTTGGCGGTTCGTCAACGGGACGAGGATAGCTGCCATGTCTACGACGACGACAAGCGCGCGATTGTAGATTGCATTCCATATCCCACACCATCCCTACTTTCCAAATATTCCTACTTATCCAATCTAACCCTTGCAAAGAGTTGGTCAGTTTTCGAAACAAATCCGATTCATCCGACCCGTATGGGGCTTCCCTGACTTATCTACCGGCTTCCCTGACTTATCTACCGACGAGTATCCTAGTTGTCTACTTGACCATTCGTCGAAGAAAGGCCCCTCAATACAATGTTGCAAATCGATTCATAAGGAAGACTAAGTTGTAGTATACATTAATCTTCCGAGCTCTACCCCGAGCTCTGTTTCACGACGGAACCGCATCGACGACCAGGATACTTCCATCTCAGACAGCTGCAGTCACCTGAATTTCAACAAGCAGCTCTGGGCGAGCCATTGGAGATTGGACCGTAGCTCTTACAGGCTTGTTTTCCTTATCCAACCAATCGATCCAAACTTCATTCATGGCTTGAAAATCACTCTCAATGTCCTTCAACCAGATGCTGGCAGAAAGAATGTTCTTCTTGCTTGTTCCTGCCTTGGCCAAAAGCTCATCCACTTCCTTCAAGACATTCTTGGTCTGCGAGGTCACGTCGGAACCGGTAATGTCGATCAAACCACTCAAGTAAACAATTCCACTATGAACGACGGCCTTGGACATACGTGGATCGTCCGTGTTGATCCGAGTGATGCCAGTCGATAGGCTACGCACAGCCGTGGAGACATTGTTGGATCGAGCAACTGTCTGTACAAAACGTCTTGGTGCGGATAATCCTATCATCATCTTCCTTATTATGATTTGGCCGTGAATGTTCCCGTCTTTCGACTGGTGAATGCAGGCTTAAAAAACTTGTTTGGTTGCCGGTTCTCCGCTGTTCGGATGGAGGATTCGGCTCCCGACGGATCCACCCCTTATAAAATGAAGGCAACTGAAAGCAATACGGCTATTGATCCGAAATTAGGGGTACAAAGAAAAATCTCAGAACTCTACATCTCGGTGTCAAACATTAGGAGGCAAAGCCACATTCTATCATTCTGCCAATCGCACAGCGTAGTGCCTTTGAGTGAATCGATGAATGGCATCCTTGCCTTACTGCGAGCAATGCTGCCTCGAACAATTATGTGGCCCGATGGGTAGACTCGGCGCCGTAATGATCTGTATCGCCTTTGCAAAAATACGTATGGAACAACAAAATGCTATCCCTTCCGTCATTGTTCTCGCTCGTCCTCGGAATAAGAATATTCATCGTAGGAATCTGGCACGGCCGTTCACGCTTTTTCGTCCCCCCCCCTGTCACTGTTGGGTTCCTAGCGACTAGCGACCTCTCTTTGGACACACTGTCGGCATCGTTTCGTTCATGTTCCTTCGTTGTTCTTGCTCGTCCTCGGAATAAGAATTTTCATCGTGAGAATCCTGTGCGACCGTCGCACTTCTTCGTTTCCCCGTCACTGCTGGGTTCCTAGGTTGGAGCGACCTCCCCTCGGTCGACTCACTGCCGTCATCGTTTCGTTCATCTTCCCGTCTAGGCCGATGAGAAGCCATCTCACTGCAACAACGACGCCAAAATATTAACCCAACACAAATGGAACAAGAAGAAACTAGGATCAAGGCAAAAAGAGAAATATACAACGCCCGTATACTCCGTCGTTGATCTTTCCAATATTCCTTGAATCCCCGTCGCGCCTGATCGAACGTACTTTGACCGAAGCCATCCTCAATCTGAAATACGACTTTAACATCCACATATGCCGCAGGGTCCTGGAGACGACGATCACCAAGTAACAATCTTTGCTGGTCGAATTGCATCGCCACCGAGCCAACTCCTTCCACGGTACCGTCGACGAAGAAAAATTCTCTGGTAACTCCGTAACGAAGAAGCAGTCATTCACTGGTCCACCAGGACAATCCATAGAAGTCCCCTTATGAACCGTCCCTGCCTCGATGGCGATTCGGGTCAGAATCTTCTCATTAATATGTGGCTTTTGAAATTCGAAATCCTTAATCCTTAGGATACTGACATCTTGTTCTTTCGTGCTCGGTTCGGCTTGAAGACAAACTCGAATCGTTGGTTCATCACGTTCGAATGGAAATTCCAAATCTAATTCTAGCAGTTCCTTATCGCATAGATATGCTCGAACTCCGTAATCCTGTAATTGCCGGTGTGACGATGACTGGACAAAAAGAACAAGGCATCGAGGAATTTTTTTCCTGTTAGTCCATTAGGCGCAGTAGATAGGGCTCCGGTATCGTTTCATTTTTCTCTCTTTCTTTCTTCTTACCTCTCCAAGCAAACCCGAACAACTCGTCGACACAAGGGACAAGAAAACAAAGAACGTTGTAGTTGTCAACGAAGGCATGACGTTTCACGCCAGCGTGGGAAGAAGATGAGTTCCTCACCCAATCAATATCGTGCAGTACCGATGTTTGCCCGTACTAACAGTAAAAGGCAATTTCCCCCATCCCCCCCCTGTCTTCCTCCTTTTTGGCGCGCCTCGTTGGAATCCGGCGAAAAAAATTTGACGGGTGGGAGAATGTCATACTCTCCTATCCGTTCCAGGGGTTATGCCGAATACTCTCTACACTTCACTCTACACAATGACTGTGAGACCACGTGGATGACTCCGAATTCGAAAATCGCTCAGACCTTGTTCGACAGAAATAGGGTCATTCTCGACGTCACAAAGAGAACTCCATAGTGAATTTACATATGCCTTCCCACAGTGAAAATGACCGATTCAATACAACCTTATTGGTGTTCGATCGTCGTGCAAGATAACGTAACGGACGTCTATATGGATCACAGTTGTCGTTGGTTTTTCAAAGGCGTACGCGGCTCGTACACTATGGCAGTGAACAACAGTTTCCGAACCAAAAAATTTCCGGATAAAACGCAGTTTGGGGGCAGACAAAATGACTGCCCGCGACACCATTAGGTTAGAAGTTGATAAATGGCAAATGGACAGATCAACTGCCAGTAGTACATCTGTACCAGATGAGTACCACGGGGGAAACGGGGATGATGATACTGGGGATGAAAAGGAGGTGGGTGCATCGGAATATGAATCCGAAGATGAGTTTTCGTTTATGGATGAAGAAAGCGCGCCTATCGCTACAGAGTCAAGCCTTGAAACGGAAAGTGTCTTGAGTGGTAGCGATAGAATGTCGGTGGGTACCGTCTTCGCAGAAACCTTCGCCCGGAGAGAGGCTCAAATTGCATTATGTGGACGATGTACGGCTTTTTTCATGATGGTCGTAGCTTTAGGGTGTCTATTACCCATTACGTTATACGTCGTGACATCAAGACGTCAGGAGACGAACTTTGAGGAGGCGTTTCATAGTTTCAGCGATGATCTTCTTCTTGGTTTTCGTGACCATTTGATGCAAGGTTTTGCGGCCTTGGATGGGATGATTCTCGATGTTTCCCTATCGACGGTAGCAACCTCTTGGCCTGAAATTAGTATTCCAGATTTTTCTCTCTTCAGTTCAAAGGCATTATACTCTGCATCTTGTCTTCAGTCAATCACAATGGTGACAATTGTGACTCAAGACCAACGACAAGACTATGAAGATTACGTTCTGATGAACAACGAAGAATGGATCACTCAATCTGAGAATTTTGAATCCGCCACTGACTACCTAAACAATCGGAAGCGACTACTTCAAGACGGATCTCTCCATGTCTCTGGTGGTATCAGCTATCAAATATACGAACTTGATAATAAAAATTTTTCTATCGCCTCAGAGGGTCCAGGTCCTTATCATCCCATACGACACCTCTATCCTCTCGAAATAGAGTCTGTTAATTATGATGTTGCAAGCAATGAAAATTTTCGGAAAGAGGTCCAACGAGCGAAAAGCAACACTGCTTCCGTCATCGGGAGATCTCTAGAGAAAGATACAGATGGTGTACTGCTTCAGAAAGTCCTACCTTGGGAACCTGCAGTCCCTGGAGATCTGTTTGTTTCGATGATATATCCCATTACTGATTCTATAACCCCCACAAAGGCTTCGGGTGACGTAACCGGCTTGTTGATCACGATGGCGTCGTGGACTGATTTATTCTCGTCCATCTTACCGTCTAAGGTACGGGGAGTTGTTTGTGTCGTCGAGAATACATGTGGCCAGAGAGCCAGCTTCCGTATTGACGGGAGGAAAGCTACGTTCCTTGGACTACATGATCATCATGATCCCAAATATTCGCAATACAGGAACACATATAGTCTGGCAGATTTATCTACAGGGACGCATACACTGTCCCAGGTTCCATTGGAAGAAGCATGTCCATATCAGTTCCATGTGTATCCCTCGGCAACGACGAAAGAAGGACTCTCAAGCGTAGATCCAATTCTCCTGGTGGCAATCGCCATCGGATTCTTCTCCCTAATCGTGATTGTGTTTGTCGTCTACGACCGCTTCATGGAGCGAAGAAATCGAGCTGTACTTGTTTCGGCAGTGGAAGCCCGTGCGATCGTCTCATCACTTTTCCCAGCCAACGTACGGGACCGACTATTCGAATCATCACGACAAGAACAGAAAAGGAAAAAGAAGCTTCTCAAAATACAGAAGAAATTGAATCGGACTCTCAAAAAATTAAGGGCCAGAGAAAAAGCTTCCAAAACGCCAACTTCTGATACACCCTGCAGCAGTGTAGAAATTGCGAAACCAAGGTCCTTGAAGGATATGCAAACGGCTTACGATAGTGTACACCCGGCTCTCGAAGCCGCCCTTCAAGGCAAGGAAACGAAATGGATTCGACATCCAAAGCATGAACTGAAGGACCTATTGGCTGCTGCCACGGTGGGACTCTCAGAGGGTGATGACTTCGGTCTGGCCAAGCCCATTGCCGATATTTTTCCTCATACTTCGGTAAGTGACTCTAGATGGTGTGTAGGTTGATGTCCACTTTTTGCACACAGGGACCGAATTCTTAATCTCTTCCATTGAAGGTCATCTTTGCCGATATAGTCGGATTCACGGCGTGGTCGTCAGAGAGAGAACCGCAAGACGTGTTCTTGCTGTTGCAGACCATTTACCATGCGATCGACCGATTGGCAAAGCGTCGTGGTGTCTTTAAGGTCGAAACTATCGGAGACTGCTACGTCGCTGTCACGGGTTTACCCGATCCTCAGCCAGATCACGCCGTACGCTTGGCAAGGTTTGCAAAGGAATGTATATTGAAGATGTCAGAGGTTACGAAGAAGTTGGAGCTTCGTTTAGGACCGGACACGAGCGAGTTATCGATGCGCATAGGATTACATTCCGGGCCTGTGACAGGTAAGCTCAGAATGTGGGACAGATTGCTTCTCTCGTTCACCATTCCTTATTGCTTTGTTTTCTCCTGATTAGCTGGAGTGTTACAGGGAGAAAAGAGCAGATTTCAACTTTTTGGAGACACCATGAACACCGCAAGCCGAATGGAAAGTACAGGCGACAAGGATAGAATTCATCTGTCGAAGGCGACGGCCGATCTCCTTGTCGCGGCTGGAAAGTCTTACTGGATAAAGCCGAGGCAAGACCGGGTTCATGCCAAAGGTAAGGGACTTGTCCAAACATATTGGCTTGTCTCTCGTGAGAACTTCGACCCATCGCAATCCCCTGATATGAGTCAGAGTTCCTCCGTCCTGAGGCCTGGTGCCCCGGCTCGGTCTCGATCCTCGATGGCTGTTGTGGAACCTACCCGCGGAGTACAACGGACCACCTCGGATTCAATCCACAAGGTCGTCCCGGACAACACCCCTCAAAGCCAAAAGCTGAGACAGGAACGCCTGATTCAATGGCAAGTTGAGCTCTTCGCTGGATTGCTGATTAAGATTGTCGCCGCTCGAAGTCGAAAATTGCGGAAGAAGGATAGCAAAAGAAGTGGCAGTTGGGTAGGCGTTGCGAAATCATCCAGTCATAGCATATATTCAACGTCGCTTCATTCTCTATCAGATATTGAAGATGAGGATGACGACGATGCTAGACTCAATTCCAGCAAAGCCACCCTTGGGAAGAAAAAACCTAACAGTGACTCATTGGTCATCATGCCATCTCGACGTGCATCCATAGAGACGTCTGGATCGCTTGATTGCAGCGTTGACACCTTTGGTAGCTTTGGATCAGGTGGGAATGTCGATGCGAATGTTGCATCTGAAAGCATAGATACGAAGTCTGTATCATCATTCGATCTCGATCGGTCGCAAGTGTATGGGACTAAGGCGTTATCCTCGCTTGATGATGAATCCTCGGAAAGCCACCCTGACGTAATAGTTGTTGATGAAGTTGCTGAGATTATCACGCTACCTAAATTCAACCCGAAGACCATCAAAGCTTTTCAGAACGTCGACAGCATAAAGCTTGACGATGACGTATTATCACAACTGGCTGATTTCATTGGAACTGTGGCTGGAATGTACAGGTACGTGGGCATACATCTCTTTCACCAATCGGCAGGGCCCTAGTCTTTTCTCACCTTGAATACTGGACACTAGGAGTAACCCATTCCATTGTTTTGAACATGCTTGGTAAGTGCCCTTGAACGAAAGACTGTTCATGCGGCTTCAGGTCTGGAACAATCTAACGATGTCTCATTTTGTAGCCACGTGACTATGGCGACCAACAAATTTTTAAATCGCATTGTCATTCCCGAGAACGTCAACTACGAGAGAGCGTCAAAAGACATTGCTTCCGATCTTCACACCTACACGTATGGTATCACCAGTGACCCTTTGACTCACTTCGCTATCGCATTGTAAGTTACGAAAGTAGCGCATAAAGTTTCATAGCGTGACCGCGCTCGTGGGCTCACCCAGTCGCTTTGTTCGAACGGTGTAGCTCGGCACTGGTACACGATGTTGACCATACGGGCGTACCGAACAGTCAGTTGGCGAAGGAGAATCCCGATATGGCCGATATGTACCGAAATACAAGTTTGGCAGAGCAAAACAGTGTCGATTTAGCATGGAATCTTTTCATGGATCCACGCTATAGCAAGCTACAAGACTGCATCGCACTTGATAAGGAGGAGCGGTCTAGATTCCGACAACTTCTCGTGAACTGCGTTATGGCTACGGATATATTTGAACCGACAATGAAGGCTCTTCGAAACAATCGTTGGGACAAGGCATTTCGCGAAGATCAGGACGCTGCTCGCAATATCACTGAATCTAGTATCGAGGAGGATCGGAATACGAAGGCCACGATTGTGATCGAACATATTATTCAGGCGTCAGATGTCGCTCATACGATGCAGCATTGGCACATCTATCAGAAGTGGAACGAGCGGCTGTTCAATGAAATGTACTTGGCGTTCGAGACCGGACGAGCCGCAACGAATCCTGCAGATGGATGGTACAAGGTGAGAATATATGGAAGTGAGCCATGTAGATAGGATGATCGGTACCTCGATTCTCACGCATTAATCTTTTTGTGGTACGATTCCAGGGGGAGCTTTGGTTCTTTGATCACTACGTCATTCCATTAGCGAAAAAGCTCGAAGAGTGCAATGTGTTCGGCGTCTCTAGTGCAGAGTGTTTGGATTATGCTACAGCGAACCGAAACGAGTGGAGCGTGAAGGGGGAAGAGGTCGTTGCTGCCATGATGGATCGTTACCGTAAGCGCAAAATGGTTCCAGTGAAGAGACAGCGGAGTCTCGCGCCTAGGAAAGTCGTCCGGTCAAATAGCTTAAAGGGACTCACCATAGAAGAAGAGCCGGGTAGTCAAATCATCCCAAGCCTGGTACGACACTCGACAGGCTACTAGAAGATAGTGAATCAAACGGGAGGGGGGCCCAAGGGGAAGATTCAACTGACTAAATCACAACTAACATTAAGAATTTCATTCATTGTCCCGGATCGCCTTCATCAGTGGAAATGCTGTGGTACGGCCAAATGCGTTATTCTTTTTCCATAGGATGAAATGGTAGTTGATTTACACTACGACCACTCGGGTCTTTCTAACATCGAACATTGTTGCCAGGATCCATCTTGTGATATACTTGCTTCATCTTTACCGCCTGACTAGTAGACAGCAGCGGCAGACGTA
>Ga0194115_10004838_pt1 | contig 14248 bp, 9 predicted proteins | sample TA2MahsurfametaG_3_FD_148656 | JGI IMG/M metagenome (GOLD analysis project Ga0194115, IMG submission 148656) | Freshwater microbial communities from Lake Tanganyika, Tanzania - TA2015002 Mahale S4 surface | ecosystem: Environmental > Aquatic > Freshwater > Lake | place: Tanzania: Lake Tanganyika...
TCCAAAAGCATCGCAGAAATCTGGATGATATCCTCATCCGTTCTTGACCCACCAGTCGTTTCAAGATCAAATAAAATGTAGCAAACCTTATCCCAGTTGATTGTGTTGACGTTCTGAGGCGAGGGCACTTCGATCTGGGTACCCAAAGGTCCTCCTGCACCTGCATTCTGATTGTCAGGGTCCAGAATCGCTAAATTATTCGCTCGCTGCGCTCTAGCTACTGGACAAATACCTTTATCATGCCCTTCAGCACCACAAACGCCACAGCGTCGAGGTTTGCGTGGTTGGGAAGCCATGTTCCAAATTTGAAAGTGATTGAAGGCTTGTTGAAGGAGATATCGACGCTCACAATGCCGTTGGCGATGCCGAACCGTTGAAGGTAGTAACAAAAAATGCCTCTATCTCCATGGGAAACAGTCGGAATTTGGAAGTACGTACATCCACATGATCGTAAGAGTATGACGGTTTGGTCCATGAGTTATCGTTGTCGAAAGGCAGAATTTAGGCCTCACCCATCCCAAATGGGATGGGTTGACCGTATGTCGGTTAAAGAAGAGAAGAAATTGGTGCTTGCAGACAATGAATCTCACTGCTAACAAAAAACCACAACAGAGTAAGACGCAAACTCATGAAAATTCATGGTGCTGTATAGGGAGCGGCAATACCGCGGCAATACGTCCAAGTATTCGTGAGAAATCCCTTCAGAATTTCTGTGGGGATTCTCATTTTGTGCATTACGTTATATCTACACCACAATGAATCTCGTCCTAAAATGACTGACAGTGAATCTACGGCTGTGCCTCGCTGCCATACTCAAGCAAAGTGACCCGAATTCCAGCCTTCCGGCGTGTTTCATCCCGTTGTTGCCAGTGAGTGTCGTCTAGGCGCGGATGGTCATTGACTGTTCTCCTCACTATGAATCTTAAAACTGCGAGCAAATGAACCTTCTGAAAATCGAGAGAAATCGTCCCCAAAATGCCTTGCGGTTTCCGCTTCTCCAAACTGTCGCTTTTTTGCTTGCCGCGCAGCCTGACTGACAGTGAGCATCAGTCCTGTACTACAGTAGGTAGTTACGATCTACTTGGAAGGAAGACACCCACCGTGATGTGTACGCAACTAGCAATATAGTACGAATGAAGATTCGCGAAAGAGAAATCGCGAACACACTGCGTGATTCTAATGATTCTTCGAACAAATCGCTTCAAAATGTCGAGCCGAACGGCGTGAACATGCTGGCTTGGAATTTGGATGATGCTTATCGTAGTTCAGATTCGCTGCTTTACTACGGCAGAAGACGCTAAGGACTTCTGAAAAAAAGAGAGGAGCGACTCGGTGAGTTGTCCGGGTCAATCTTTTCAGCCTTCTCAATTCCAATGCATTCATCACAGGTGACCACCCTTCAGCGATCGAAGGCTGATACCATCCTTCTGAAAATTCCCCGGCCTTCCTACTACCACATCGTGTTTCCATCGGAGAGCTCCCTTCCTTGTTAGTCGAGCCAGTCGTTTTCACGCGATAAGGGACTCTTCCAAATCACCGTTCACTTACGTAAAGTAGAAATTGTTTAGAAATGAATTGCTACGAGTCTAGCATTTTGATCAAGTTCATTTCTGTTTTCCACAACTGTGATTCTTCGATAGCCGTTTGACACGAAGAGAGTGTCAGAGTCAAATGCAAAGCATCATCGGACGTTCTTGGGAGGGATCGCCCTAATCCGTCTAGCGGCACCGTATATAAAGTGAACGCAGCGTTGGACGAATTGTTCCAACACATCAGATCGGAAAAAAAGTCGATCTTGGCGTTTGATTTCAAAAACTTTCACAAGTCCGGTTGAGCGGCCGTCTCGTGATTTCATCTCACCGATCGGGTGGAAAACGGATACTCCAAAGGCGAGTCGACTGCCGTTGGAGGAGAGGCTCAACCTAGAAATCCATCCAGTATGTCTAACTTCTTGAGGACATGGGTTCCAAGTATTCCCTTGCAACTCATATACATGAACTGTCGACTCATCCTCGACAGTTGTCAGTGAAGGATTTCTTGTTAGCCGTGCGATTGCGATTCGGGTACCGTCGCCGGAGAGGGCAAAGGTATGCCAACTTGTCAAGCCTTGTCCAATTTGCCTCCATGCGTCCCCCGTGAAGTCATACAGTCTTAACACATCGCCTCCGATGGCAATTCGGGTACCATCAGAGGAGAGGGCAATTCTGGCGTAGTGACTACCATTGCCGACCCTAATTAAATTTTGTCCGACTTGGGTCCATACATTCCCTGCGAATTCATAGATTTGTACATTGCCTCGTGACTCGAATTCTGAGACAGCGACTCGAGAGCCGTCGGAGGAGATGGCGACTCTTCTACCGACTCCAATTCCTCTAGTAACAGTCGGTCCCACCTGGGTCCATGCATTCTCCCGGTTCTCATATACCTTTACAAGATGACTTCCAATCACGATTCGATTGCCGTCAGAGGAGAGAGCGATATCGATGCCCCTCGAATCGACAAAGGTTTCTCCGAGTTGGTTCCATACATTGCGTTTGTACTCGTAGACCTGTGTTATTCCACCCATGAAGCCCCTGGCTGCGATGGAGATTCGAGTACCGTCGGAGGAGAAGCCGATTACTCCACCAAAGCGACTAGAGCCATCTGGACCGATCAAATCCTGTCCGTTTTGGGTCCATGTACCGTACTTCAACCCATATACCTGTACGAGACCTTGATCAGAATTTTTGTCTGGTGCTCCAATTGCGATGCGGAAGCCATCATCGGAGATTGCAAGAGTCTTGCCAAACTCATCCCCAGCTGGCTCTACCAACAGGCCTTGTCCGACCTGGTTTCGAGTATAAGTTGCAGGAAGGTCGGCTTCAGATGGTGATATCGTCGAGACCGCACGGGTTAGGTTGAGGTGATAGAGTTGCAATCCACGAGATACCTGCATCTAAGTTGATTCCTTACCTCGTATATATCGACGTACGATAAGAAGAGTGATCAACACCACCAAAAGCACGATTTGCGCACGACGTTCTGGCCACCCATGGTATCCGCTTCGTCGTGGTTGCCTTTGTGGATCCGGAGCGTCGTCGACTTCAGCAGAAAAGCTACGAAATCTGTCACTTATCCGAAGACGTAGAAAATCACTATTCATTGAGGCTTCGGAAATCGATGGGTACCGTAATCTCTCAGGATCAATCAAACACAAGGCTTTCTTCACGATTGACTGTGACAGAGCCGCGTCCACCCAGACCTCGGCCAAATTGATCTTTCACTGTCAGGGAACGTCAAACCCAGCGGAAAAAGATCTTTTATATCATACCGTCATGCATACGAAGGGTATAAGACACTATGTATGGACATTTCCAACCACGTCAACATTGTTATGACCCTTTCCTGGTATTTCCGATAAAATCGGAACCTTTACACGCTTGGAATGTGAGTTCACTGTCAATTCCTATTTCTTCCGGCGAATCGGATGCCTATTGATCGTGTCAATGGACGGCATAAGAATCCACTGCGCAACAAGAAAACCCTAAATACCTTTCTTGTCGAATCGATAGGCATAGATAAGTCGAGAGGCTACGTCAGCGAAGAGTCACTTGATGGTTTCATGGGGGAGCAAACCGACGAAACGAACCCACCGAACCGGAAACCCTTTAAGTCTCTCACTGGATCAAAGTCACCATGATACATTAGTGAACCATCCAAAACTCCCATTCGCCTCATTCTTTTTATCGATCTCTCTCAGGCCCCATCGTTAGCCATGCCACCTTTGATCATCCATAATCCACAAGAAACTGACGATGATACTAGCGACTGCTCGCTCAAGGATAACGAAGGTCATAGTAGCAATGGGACTGAAACGTTGAATCGATCTGAAGCGAATAATGCCGATGATGAAATCAACATGATTAGGGAAGAGTTGACACGGGATGAGACTAGACTTGTTTTCCGTCAAAGGATGATTGTTCTACTCGTCCTTGTGGCTACCGGGATCGCCATGTCATATACCATCCACCGCATTATCCATCAGGCAAATCTTGACGCCTTTCAGAGTGAATTTGAGGGGAACGCTGCGACGATAGTGGCAACCCTGGATGGTACGCATTATGTGGAACAATGTTGTTGTTTGTTGTGTTTACCTTTATGTCGACTGTTGTATTGTTCACCTCACGGATGTACGAACCATATATGGTCTGATCATTTCCTCGCGTTAGACATCGTCGCGCGAACGGCTTCTACCGCTGGTCTTGCGGTGACGGTAGCAGAAGAAGCCCAGAATTGGCCATACGCCACCCTTACAGCCTTCGAAAAGAGGGCCAGCAATATTCGATTTCTTTCTGGGGCGATCTTTGTCAGTATTAACCCAATCGTCAAAACTGTGGACCTAGATTCATGGGAATCCTATGTACAAAGCAATGCCAGCTCGTGGATGTAAGTTCCTCTCGATGCTTACAATGGCTCAATCTCACCGAATCCATTACCACGGACAACTCATAAATGGCCCTATTCTGCAGCAGCGAAGCCTTGGCTGATCATGAGCGACAAGGGTACGATGACTACGATGGAAAAGTGATCGCGGAGCAGTCGTCCGAGGTGATTTCCCCGCTTCATTTATTCGATGAAGCTGGTCAGCCGCTCGCTAGCAAACCCTCAGGTCCTTTTGTCATTCCTCGATGGCAGATGTCACCTGTCCTCGAACTGAGTATGGCGAATGAAAATCTCCTCGAGAACCCAGAATTATCGGATATCGTAATGTCATGTATCGAACATCGAGCAGCCGTACTTGGAGGGTTCCACCGCGCGGAGCGGGGGTGGGCTTCCGATACTCATCATACCACCGCTTACTTTGCCGGATTGGCAAGTATCGCTGCAAGAAAAAAGGTTAAGTACCTGGGGGATCCCATGTCACATATGATCATCCCAATCTTCGATTCGAAAAATGACAACGGTGAAGGTGAGGTTGTGGGTATCATGCAAGTCACAATCCATTGGTTGGATTATCTGCAAGCAGTCCTTCCGAAGGGTGACTTTGGTTATCGGGTTGTCATTGAAAATACTTGCGATCCCGTGGGGGAGAATGCATACACGTTTCAAGTGGATGGCAACGTCGCAATCCCCGTGGGGCTTGGCAATCACCACGAACCAAGGTTCCGTGAGTACACGCAGTATGGATACTTTGACAAGAAAAACATTCAGGATGGCACACCTCGAGGTCTCCGATTTTATCAACGCTCTTGTGAATATGAGTTTCTTGTCTATCCCACCCAAGATCATTACACCTCAATCGTGACTAACCTACCAGTTTATGTCACCCTGGCTGTCTCAGCGATCTTCTTGTTCTCCATTCTTGTCTTTCTTTTGTATGATCGACTTGTCGAGCATCGCCAGAATATTGTTCTTGCACAGGCCACTCAGTCGACGGCCATTGTATCATCATTGTTTGTAAGTAACACAAGAAAGACCCAGCCTTTCACACTTACACTGATTTTTGCTGATGGAATTCTCCTTGTTTCACGTTTTCTCAACCAGCCGAAACAAGTTCGAGATCGCCTGCTTGCCGTTCATACGGAACCCAGCGCAACAGAACGAGGAGATATGATGTTCAATAGCCACAGAAGATTGAAATCCTTCCTTAGTGGTACCAGCGAGCATGGCAGCATGCCGGACGAACCGATTGCAGATCTCTTCCCAGAGTGTACTGTTCTGTTTGCAGACATCGCCGGATTTACAGCGTGGTCTTCTGCTCGAGAACCTGCCCAATTCTTTATTTTACTTCAGACTGTTTACCAAAACTTTGATTACATCGCGAAGCGGAGACGAGTATTCAAGGTTGAAACCATTGGCGATTCCTACGTTGCAGTAACGGGTTTACCAGAAGCGCAGCCAAAACATGCTTCAATTATGGTTCGGTTTGCATGGGACTGTCTGAATCGGATTGGTGTAGTAACGAAGGAACTTGAAAGTACATTAGGACCAGATACAGCGACCTTGGCGATGCGCTTTGGTCTACACTCGGGACCTGTCACCGCTGGAGTCTTGAAGGGTGACCGTGCAAGGTTCCAACTATTTGGTGATACTGTGAATACAGCGTCACGAATGGAAAGTACCGGAATGAGGGGTCGCATCCAAGTCTCTGCAGCCACTGCCGATGCCTTGAGGAAACAGAACAAGGAATCTTGGTTGACCCCACGCAGTGACAATGTCTCTGCAAAGGGAAAAGGCGTCATGAATACCTATTGGGTAGTCCTGAAGAAAGGTGGAAGTAGCGGCGGGGCTAGCAGCGAAGACGAAGGGACATTCCGCCGGTTCAGTGGATCACACCGACGACTTTCCACAGACGATAGATCCATGGATCAGAAAGAAGCTCGTCTTGTTGGATGGGTGTCTGAAATCCTTCTACAACAAATCAAAAAAGTTGTTGCAGTTCATGAACGATGCCCCCTCTCAGGACAATCCTCACCTTGTGAACCTATCCTTCCCACCACCCTGTCACAGAGTGAAGGAACTATTTGTCTGGATGAGATTCAAGATACGATTCATACTCCTGACTTCCGCACCGATGTCGCTGATGCTACATTGGATTCATCATCCATCCAAGTCCCGATCCATATCATCGAGTTACTACGAGATTATGTGTCCATCATCGCCGTCGGATACCGACGGAACAAGTTCCATAACTTTGAACATGCTTGTCACGTTACCATGTGCGTTGCCAAGTTATTAGGCCGTATTGTCACTCCAGATCTATCATCCATGTCGGCTTCCTCCCCCTTCGAGGCTTCCACAGCCGATGTCCACGGTCGGAATGAAATCGCAGCACAAATTCATGACTCTACCTACGGTCTCACTTCAGATCCTCTTGCGACATTCGCTCTGGTCTTTACTGGATTAATCCATGATGTTGATCATCAGGGTGTTTCGAATCTTCAACTTGCGAAGGAACAGCCTGAACTTGCTCAGCATTACCGTCATAAGAGTTTAGCTGAACAGCATTCGTTCGACATTTCATGGGATGTCTTCATGGCGGATCGATTCAAGACATTGAGAGACTAAATCTTTCAGAATGAAGAAGAATTGACTCGATTCCGTCAGATCGTTGTGAATATGATCCTAGCAACGGATATATTTGATAAGGAATGGAATGAACAACGAACGAATCGATGGCAACGTGCCTTTCATCATCACGATGAGGATCTGCCCAATTTTGTTACAAAGGATTTCCGTGCAATGGTCGTCATGGAACATATCATTCAAGCTTCCGACGTCTCACATACGATGCAACATTGGCATATATATCAAAAATGGAACTGTAACTTATTCTTCGAGATGTACGAAGCCTACAAGAATGGTCGGATGGATTCCGATCCCCGTATCAGTTGGTATCACGGCGAACTTCATCTATTCGACAACTACATCATCCCATTAGCAAAGAAGCTGCAGGAATGTAACGTCTTCGGTGCATCTTCCGATGAATGTCTTGCATATGCCTTGAAGAACCGAGAAGAGTGGGAAGAGAAGGGAGAGGAAATCGTCAAGTCCAGGATTCGGAATATCGACGGCACTGTCAATACCGATCCTTGACTCAAAGAAGATATAGTCCAATTAGTCAGCGGCAGTCGAGCTTACATAGAAGCTAAAAAATGCAATTTCCGTTGACTCCCCCCAGGTTTTTTTTGCGGTCGCGCCAAATGGCCAATTCGTGACGTGAGTGACCAGTGTTGATGTCGAGAAGCCATCTGTGCAGACAAAAGATCGCACAAGAAGGAGGAAGCAGCATACCGCCTGAGCATCCCCAAGGCAGTGTGTCCTTTTTTTTGGATAACTCCCAGCAGTTCTTCCTGCACGATAAAAGAGGATCTACGCTTCAGCGAAAGACATTACGTAATTGTTTTGTTTTGTGTTCCCCCACCCGACTCCTGGAACCGGATGAAGACAATCTTCCCTTTTCTCGTCCAAGCCTTGGTGGTCGTCAACTCCATCAGGGGTGTTCAATCATGGAAGAACTACCTATCGACGGTACTCTCTGGTATAGTACGCCGTGGAGGCAGCACAAAAACTCCTACGTTGATTTTAAAGGTGGACCATGATGAATTGTTGGATAATGCGATCTCAGCGGAAGAGTTGGATCTTTGTGAGGGGGAAATTATTGACCCTCATCTCCATTTGGCCCCGTGGTTTCAGGACGCTGAGACTCTGATTGAAGAGCTACAAAAGAGTAATGTGTCCATCGGCCTATTGTATGATCCCTATGCCAAGGTGATCCTACCCTATGATGTCAATACCCGCACATCAACAATCGCCCAAAATAGTCATGGGAAGATATATGCCCTCGCCTCATTGAATACTACCCACGATAACTGGATGGATCATCGTGAATTTGAAATGCAACGTCTCCGTGAGGGTCTGAAGCAGAAATGTGTCCTAGGGACGAAATTGGCTCCACCCCATACTTGCCTACCTCTAAATGGACCTATCATGGATGATGTCCTCACGGTGGTGAATGAATCTCTACAGAAATTGATTGCCATCCACATCGGTACGACACACTTTTGTGGCCCATTAGGGAAACAATTTGGAATCGAATGTAATTGTCATGAGGAATGTGTCAATCCGGCCTTATTGATTCCAAAGATTGAAGCCTATCCTGATGTGACCTTTATCTTATTACATAGTGGACATGAGTTCCTACCCGCCGAGAGTGGTGAGGAGGGATATTACTATGGCTTCCGATTTACCGACAAATGCATTGAGATGGCCAAGACGTATGATAATGTCTACCTCTCCATTTCAGCCCTCTTTGCTCAACTTCCCGATGGGACCTTGAAATATCCTGGTGGATTTGTAATGGTACGAAAAATGAAGGAAGGTGGAATCACTCACAAGGTATTTTGGGGTTCCGATGCTAGTTACTTTCAGGGACAGATCCGGCCTGTCCTCTTGACTGCCATCAAGGCAATGATCGCAGCTGGATGGACAAAGGGAGAACGAGTATGGGCCTTGAGAGGATGTGCTCGACATGTCTTCAAGATACCAACAGCAGCCAAAAACCCCTGATACTACGACACTTGCGCAGTAGATGCCAACCGGGCAAGTGCGGTGTTGCCAGACATTGGACTCGTCAATTGTTTTGCTCTTTTCACGTTACATTATTGTGTATGCCCTTTATCGAGTAGGGCTACTCTAGTCTGTCCGACTAATCTATGATGGTGGAGTTATCCTTGTTTCCAGAACTAGAGTGTGGTACCGCATGCGGATATGACCGCTGACTACTGAAAAGGAAGGCTACATACATATGACATACAATACAGTAGGAAAGATCGTCTTCCACCTATCTTTCTTTGTACGCCGTCGTCGTCGTCGCTATCGTTACAATTAGTTTTTTTGTTCTAGTTGTCGTTGTGATCATTGTTTCGTCTTTATTCGTTTTGTTTCGGTTTTTTCTTTCTTTCATCTTTCGTTTTTTCTTTTGTATTACGCATCTTCCAAGGTTTGTTGTAAGAGTGTATTCCCATTAATAATTTTTGTTGTCAACATAATGATATGATACGGAAAGGACGGTCGTTTCGATAAGAAACGGAGTGCCGCAATTTCCATATAGGAGATTCCACCAACAAAAAAGACAATCAAGACTGGTTTTCTTTGTTGTTGTTGGTTGGTCGTGGTAGTCGTCGCCGTCGTCGTTGCTGCCTTGGCAATTTCACCCAAGGAAGGTTTAGTAGGATTCGTTGAAGATGTTGAAAGAAGTGTCGATAATTCTTGTGGTGGCCAGGTCGGTTCAACATCGATACAACGTCCAGGTAAATCCTTCCATATTTCCGCACGACTTTTCGTCCATCCTTGTATCGATGCTTGAATTAAACGGACACTTAATGGAGCATAACCCGAACTGACATAGGATACATCATCTGGATCCATCGTATTGACTTCTGGATGGATTAAAATCAATGATTTACGTAAATTCCCAAATGTCGCTGCCTCAAAAAAGGTATCCCGTCGACGGATCCAACCTAATTGTTCCAACGCATGCAATTTTAATGCATATTCATATCCATATCCCTGGACGATGAGTTGTCGTAATTGATCATACTTATGTCCCTTGAGACCACCCGAACAAAGGGATTGTAAGCATAATCCACGTAGGACCTTTTCAATCGGATGATGAGAACCAATCCATTCCTCAAGAGTATCATAGGCAGTCTCACCTTCCAATAAGGAACGTTCCGTCTGCCATTGTTCACGAAAGGTTGGGGCTTGTGTAAAGGCTTGTATTGATTCTGCCAAATGGATATGATTCGTCAAGGTACGTAAATTCTGTGTAAACATAGGAATTTGTTTCACAAATTGATGAATTTGATTTAAATCCTTCCGTTGTTGTTTATTTGTAAAATTCGCATGTGATTCCTGTAATGCCTTGGCTTGATTCTGTAGGAATGTACCAAATTGTTCTACATGTTGATCTCGGACTTCCGCATATAGGGAATCTCCCGCATGGACACCTAAGGCTACACGTTGTTGTTGTTGTTGCTGTTGAGCTTGGATTGCAATTGTCGTATTCGGTGACGATGATGATGTTGCTGCTGCTGGTGATGATGATGTTCCTTCCTCTTCTGGATTTAAATAGGATTGTGGAACTTGTAAGAATCCTGTTTCAATCCCCACAACTTCATCCAATAGTCCTTCATATGTCAAGGGTGTGGCTAATGGTGTGACCATATCGACTTGACGATCTAATAGGATACATGCCATATGGCCTGCCTTTTTGTTCGCCTTGATTGGTTCCACTCCACTATTCGTATACGTTCCTTGATTTGTCGTATCATAATTTTCGTCCATATCAGTATCATCCTCTTGATCCTTTTGGACATATTCATCGACTGCCATATATAATGTCTTTTGTAAGATATCTTCTGCCATGGGTCCTAATGCTTGAATTCTTGGAAAGATTCCTGTCAAATCTTGTATCTTTAATAATGTTCTGGCACAGGTCGAAATAGAATTCGATGGTGTTCCTTCTAATAATTCACGAATCACATGGGGATGTTCTAAACTCCATACATCCGATTCTAATGGGAATATATCCAATTGTAATGACATCATCGTCGCATGTGTATTCAAATTTGAATCATCCCAAATTTGTTGTATAAAGGCATTAATATTGGGAAGATATACCACTTGATGTTGAATGGGATTGTTGCCATTATGTTTCAATGATGATTTCCATTTGGGTATTTTTTGTACCAATCCCAAGGTCGTATCTAATTTCCATGGTCGTACAAAGTATGTCACAATATCCACGTGTTGTCCCAAATTCAATGTATCACCAGTGAGTAATTCAGGATCACTGCCATTGCCGTTGGTGGTGGGGGTATCATCATGGTCAAAGGGATTCGTCGTAGTAGTGCTGTTCGGTTTGGTACTTGTCGAAGATGTCGTAGTATTGTTAGGTCCATACTTATTCCGACCATTTCGTGGTCTTGTTAATTCCAAAAGTCTTGTACCGACAATTGTCCCTTCTAAGGATTTAGGATAATTAAACTTATTGTAAGTTTGCCAATTCTTTTTCGAATTTGGACGTTGTTGTTGGGACGCTTGTTGTTGTGCCGGGTTATTACTACTACTACTATGTGGATCATTCAATACCTGTCGTAATAACAATTGTCGTAGTGCATCATCTTCAAAGACTAATAATTGTCGTCGACGACTACTCGTGGTAGTAGCGGCAGCAGTCCCAGAAGCACCTATACCCACACTACTGCTACCCACACCGATCCTACCTTCCAATAATCCAAGAAGTTGATCACGATTATCTAATCGTAAGGCAGCAGGAAGTGAGGGAAGTGGATTCAATGCTGTCGGAGGTGGAAGGATGATTGTATCTGCTTCTGACATTGCGGTTGTGGTTGTTGTTGCCATCGTCGTGGTAGTCGTCATTGTTGTTGTGGTCGATTTTTTTGTGCTGAGTCGTGGTTGTTCTGGATACTGCCCGTTTTTGTGTGTGTATGTAGAATGTTATCAAGGAGAAAGACTCACAAAAGGGGGAGGGTGTACTCTGGCCGTGGGAGGATGATTGAGGTGTGGGATGGTGGTGGTGATGGTGATGGTGATGGTTTTATGGTGAGTGTCCGAAACAGCAGCTTGTGCAGGACTCGAAGGTGTGTATAGCAAAAAGACACGCTCCAAAACGAAAAAGGATTTCACGCTACAGTAGTACCGGTAGTACGGTCCATTTGAATGTCGCTTCTTCGTGATCGATGAGCGCCTGGCATTTGGGGTCTGATGAATCAAATGGAATGAAGATTCATCCACCTCTCCACCGTTGCAGCACGAACGAATCCATGACGGATCTGTCGTCCCCCTATGAGAGAAATCGGCGATGGATGGGTATATGCTGGCGTGCACGCCGGGACAGTCAAGGGCAATGCTATCCTGCCTATTCAATCCGCCACGTAAAAGAACGTCAAGATCGAACGATAGGAGGAGGGTTCAACGGATCGGATTTACACGCCGAAAGATTCCTATATGTACATGCCAATCATGCATATATGCCAGGCCGAGAAAGGAGAGCCAAGCAAAAAACAAGGACAAACAAACACAAAATAACCACGAGCATTTCTGCGTCTTGTTGTGATTTCCACCCTTGACACAAAACAGGCCACGTTTTCTGTTTGAATACTGCAGAGAGAGTTACGTCCATCTTTCATTTCATTGAGGTTCAACCATCCTCCATCTAATTCCCATCCCAAACACTAAACAAATCAGAAATCATGCGGACTGTGGTAGCTGTAGTGACATTCTTTCAAATCTTCTCGTTTTGTATCCTGTCAACAAAAGGAGATTTGGTCCGTTTAGCTTCTTGTCCACAGGGTGTAGATGGAGAAGAGGAAGAATATTCCTATATTAATAATGGTGTCGAATGTATCCGTGAAAGGATTGTATTAACACGAGAGGTAGTCGATGCGGAATGTCCGAGTTCCGAATATACATTAAAGGCAGGAAAATGTCGTAAACATCTTCATTCATCAATACCTGCGACATGTCCAGACGGGTATATCCGTCAGGGGGATTACTGTTATAAGAAATGTCCATCGAAAGCATGGAGACAAAAATATTATGAATGTTGGTTATCTCAAAAAACATTACCCGCCAAGTATATGATCTGTCCGGAAGGGCAACATCGGTATGATGCCTTTTGTTGTACAATTGGGGAAGATTGTCCTGCAATACAATGTCAAATTTCAGGTGTTCCTGGACAATTCTTATATATTGATGGTGTCTGTCAACGTAAGGGACATGCTATGGTCATGACGATGTATCCTAAACCTAATCAAGCACCATGTCCTGAGAATTTAATTTCGGTATGGGGGATTTGTCAAGAACCATGTCCACCCCAATATCGTCCTTCGAAAGGTAAATGTGAATTATTACCCTGTACCTTTGATCCCATGACACAAACTATCGTCAAATGTCCTGAAGGGGATTATTTAGCACAACGTTCTATCTTTTAAAAAGAAGAAGAAAAAGAACGACAAAACTGTCGATACCAACAACACACATGCATACATACCCGAACAACCCCCGCGCCTTTGGATGTCTGGTCTTTCTTTTCTTCTTTCTTCACACTGTGAATTTGCAAGAGAGAGAGAGAGACTGGAGGAAAAACCCAATAGAAACAACCGCTTTACATATACCCCTTTGACCTTTGGAGAGAGAAAAAAAAGAAGCCAGAGTTCGTTCCTTTTTCTATTCCCTAAATAATAATAGTAACAATAATGTCATCACTTGCTATATACTACGGTACTAGAGATTCTTCTCTAGAGGTTAGTTTTGGACACACCCCTTTTTTCCGGGGACGCAGTACAACAGGCGATGGCACCTTAGAGGATCCTCATGAAGAAACTGTCATAGTTTGGGTTAAAGGTGCAGCTTGTGAAATACACTTTCCTTGCTGTGATCTCAACACTGTCATCTTTTCTTTCTTCTGCTGCTGCTGCTGCTGCCGGCGCTCCTACGGCTCCCCCGGTTTTGGAGTCATACCACTCTTGAGGAAAGAAAAAAGGACGCGACAAAGACACTTTGGACGAAATCTTGACTTGCTACTACTGTATCCTTCTTTTCAGATTGATGAACTAAATAAATAACTGAGATCTATTTTACGTGGTCACAGTCGATCTAGTGCTCACACATGGGAGCAGGAGTAACGCTGATGAGATCCACGGCTAAGCGCTAGGCACCGAGCAAAAGAGTGTGGGGAGCG